>Ga0307933_1000590_pt1 | contig 33603 bp, 37 predicted proteins | sample OrgLakmetageno88_FD_201811 | JGI IMG/M metagenome (GOLD analysis project Ga0307933, IMG submission 201811) | Saline water microbial communities from Organic Lake, Antarctica - #88 | ecosystem: Environmental > Aquatic > Non-marine Saline and Alkaline > Saline | place: Antarctica: Organic Lake... | reverse complement strand
TCTCCGTCCGTTCGCTTAGGCGCATGCTAATGCCCTCCATCACCATATCAAAGAAAAGGTCACTCCCAGACCGGTCAGACACGAGGAAGCGAACGTCGAACGGCGCCTCTCCGCGCATTTTTACGTTGGCTTGCACTTCATACCAGGACTTAACCTTCCGCACACCCGTCGCCTCGATCAGGCCGCCTTCGAATTCTTTGAAACGCTTGCCATATTTGCGCGCGACGTAGCCGCGAAACGCATCGGTATAGGCGGCCATCTGCGCCGGTGACGCACGGTTGGCATCCGCGCCCAGCGTGCTGCGCGCGATCAGATCAACATCGGCGTAACGGCGAAATATGCCCTCGAAATCGGCAATCATCTGGTCGACCGGCTTGCCTGATGCGATCACGCGATTGATCTCGCCAACGAGCTTTTCGACGAGCGCACGGGCGCTCACGTCGTTCAGGGCCAGCGCGCTGTGCGGCAAGGCAGTTACAAAGGCCGCACCCATCCCTGTGGCGATTAGGCGGCGGCGTGTTATGTTACTGGTCATAGGGATCGGAATCTTCAAAAGTTGCGCTTACGCCGATGGCTGCGCCGGAAGAAGCGCCGGAATTAGCGCCTGTGCCAGCCATTGCATCATAAGGATCCAGATAGTTATCTGTGCCGCCTTCTCCTACCTTGAATCTACGATTCTGCAGATAGAGAGAGCGGGTCGCGGCATAGCTATCTGCGCTATCGTAAAGGACCGAGTCGATCGACTCTGAATACCGCCCGCGCGCCGACAAGCCCTGGGAGACGCGCGTAGCGGAGGCGTAGTAGGTTGCTGGATCCTCGAGGGCATAGCGCACCGGGTTGGTAAACATATCCGCAACGCGCCCTACGGCCGCGCGGCTGGTCGACGGGCCAAGAAGGAGGATCTCGATATAGGGGCCCTCGTGTACACCCCATTTGTAGAGCGTCTGGCCGAAATCAGCATTCGTTGCGGTGGGCATATTTATATCCGTGGCCACATCGATCAAACCGCCCAGACCCACCGTCGAATTCACCAAAAAGCGGTAAAAATCCGACGTCAATCCGACGCCGTTGCCCTGCATCGCGCTGTTCACCATCGCGCCCGGAAGCGACAGATTGGTCGCGAAATTGCTAACAACCGTTTCCACATCGTCGGGCACGAAAGCGCTGTAGCCGCGGGCGATCGGGCGCAGAACAGCGCGGTCAATCTTCTTGTTCCGCTCATGATTGATCCGGTTCGATTGCTCGAAAGGGTCATACGGCGCGCCGCGCGTGACGGCGGGATCAGGTTGTCCGCAGGCGGCCAGCAGCGCGAAAAGGATCACGCAGGCTGCAGCGCGGGGCGCGAGGGAGGGAGAAATGCGTGTCACCGGGTCACTTTCAGTTCAAGAATCATACGTGGGAGGCATCCGTGGGACACCAATAAAAGTAGTTAGTGTAGTGCACCGCCTGCGGCATGTGGCATCGCGCCGAATGGCAGGAATGCGTTGCACATACGTTACTCAGGTGCCGCAACGCAGCAATCAACGATTTTGCTCAGATGCGAAGTACAGTTTTCCGCGCGATCTGGCAAGTGGCGCGCCTATGTCCGCCTCTGTGGTGCTCTGCGGTATCCCGCACATTTGACGTTTTCATCCCGCGGTGCAGGCGTTAGCGTCGGGCAAAATAGGTTAGGGTGAGGAGCGAGCGACAAATGGGTAAATTCGAAACGAAACTGGCCGAAATGGGTGTGACCCTGCCAGATGCACCGGCCCCTGCGGCCAATTACGTGCCCTATGTGCAAGTGGGCGACATCCTCTATGTTTCGGGCCAGATTTCGCGCGATGCGAGCGGGTTGATTACCGGCAAGTTGGGCGCGGATATGGATACAGCCACCGGGGCAAATGCTGCGCGCAGCTGCGCCGTAGCGCTTCTTGCACAGGTCAAGGCGGCGTGCGGCGGCGATTTGGACCGGCTGGTGCGTGTGGTCAAGCTGGGCGGCTTCGTTAATTCGACGCCCGAGTTCACCGAGCAACCACAAGTGATCAATGGCGCGTCTGATTTGCTGGGCGCGGCGCTGGGCGACGCGGGCAAACATGCACGCGCGGCCGTGTCGGCAGCTTCCTTGCCGCTGGGCGTTGCTGTCGAAATCGAAGGTATATTTCAGATCGCATGATGCGGCTAGACGCGGCATTTCTGCGCCAACCGCTGGCGCACCGCGCCCTGCATGACCGCAACGCAGGTCGGCTGGAGAATTCGCGCGCGGCGATCCGCGCGGCGATTGCGGTGAGATATGGAATCGAGATTGACGTTCAGATGGCGTCTGACGGCGTCGCGATGGTGTTTCACGACGATGATCTGGATCGCCTGACGGATGCCTCTGGGCCCGTTCGCGCGCGCCGCGCCGCCGACCTCGCCGATGTGACGCTCAAGGGTACGGATGAGGGGATCCCGTCACTGGCCGAGGTGCTTGAGCAGGTTGGCGGGCGCGTACCGCTGCTGATCGAAGTCAAGGACCAGCATGGCCAGATGGGTGACACGGACGGTGTGCTGGAGGCGTCGGTCGCACGCGATCTGGTGGGGTATTCCGGCCCAGTCGGCCTCATGTCGTTCAACCCTAATTCGGTGATCCGGTTGGCGGCGCTGGCCCCGGACGTGCCGCGCGGCATCGTCACTTGCGCCTACAGCGCGCATGACTGTCCCGAATTGCCCGCCGCCGTGCGGGACCGGCTGCGCGCCATTCCAGACATGGATGCCGCCAAAGCCAGCTTCATCAGTCACCAATGGGATGACTTGGACCGCAACCGCGTGGCCGAATTAAAGGCAGCAGGCGCCGATATCCTTTGCTGGACCATCCGTAGCCCCGAGGCGGCGCGTGCGGCACGGCGCGTGGCAGCCAACATCACCTTTGAGGGATATCTGCCGGATATACTCGGTTTGCGCGCTTGAATTGACCAGCATCGGGCACAGGTTAGACCTTGTAGTGGAGGCGGGTGAAGCATGACTGACGGTAGCGAAATCACCATCCGCGCGCACGGCGATCTCAGCGGAATTTCGCCCGCTGATTGGGATGCCTGCGCCTGCCCCGAGGCAGCGCAGGGCGGGCGGCCCGAAGACCCGTTTACCACCTACAGGTTTCTAAAAGCGCTGGAGGAGAGTGGATCGGTTGGGCCCGGCACCGGCTGGCAGGCGCAATATTTAACGGCCGAGCAGGACGGACGGACCATTGCATGTGCGCCAGTTTATGCCAAGTCGCACAGTCAAGGCGAATACGTCTTTGATCACGGCTGGGCTGACGCCTATCATCGCGCGGGCGGGCGCTATTACCCTAAATTGCAGATGGCGGTGCCTTTCACTCCGGTCACAGGTCGCCGTTTTCTAGCGTTGCCGGGCTTTGAGCAGGCTGGGACTGCCGCGCTGGTGCAGGGCGCGGTGCAGATCGCTGAGGGCAACGCCGTGTCGTCCTTGCACATCAGCTTTTGTACGGAAGGCGAAGCCGAGGCAGGTGGCCTTCTGGGCCTGATGCGCCGCACCGGCCAGCAGTTTCATTGGATCGACGAAAACTATGGCGATTTCGATGGCTTTCTGGGCGCCCTCAGCGCGCGCAAGCGCAAGAACATCCGCAAGGAGCGGCGCACCGCGCAGAGCTTTGGTGGTGAGATCGTCCAGTTTACTGGGAAGGACATCCAGTCGAGCCATTGGGATGCCGTCTGGCAATTTTATCAGGACACCGGCGCGCGCAAATGGGGCACGCCCTACCTGACGCGGAAATTCTTTGAGATCGCGCATGAGACGCTGCGCGATGATTTCCTGCTGATTTTGGCGATGGATGGAAACGAACCGGTCGCGGGCGCGGTGAATCTTATTGGGGCATCGGCGTTGTTCGGCCGCTATTGGGGCTGTACCGAAGATCACCCATGCCTCCACTTTGAGCTGTGCTACTATCAGGCCATCGACTATGCGCTGGCCCACGGCCTCAGCCGCGTCGAGGCTGGCGCGCAGGGCGAGCATAAGCTGGCGCGCGGGTATTTGCCGGTGGCGACTCATTCGCTGCATTGGGTGCGCGATCCGGGTTTTGCCGAGGCGGTTGCGCAATACCTACGGGCCGAGGGCGCGGCGGTTGAAGAAGATATTGAGATACTGACGTCCTACGGGCCGTTCAGGAAAACACCCAAGGAGGACCAGGAATGAGCGAGAAACTGAGCGATACTGCCCGTACCACGATGATCGACCCGCTATTGGACGCTGGCTGGGCGATGGTGGAGGGCCGCGACGCTATCACAAAGCAGTTCGTGTTCGCCAACTTCGCCGACGCGCTGGGCTGGATGGTGCGCGCGGGGGTGTGGTCCGAGAAGTGGAACCACCACCCCGAGTGGAGCAATGTGTATAACAAGGTTCTGGTCACGCTGACGACGCACGACGTCGACGGGCTTAGCGCGCTGGATGCCAAACTGGCGCGGAAAATGGACATTTTGGCAGGCTAGCGCGCGGCGGCCGAGAAAAAATTTTAGCAAATTTTTTCGCCCGTGGCATGTAAAGTGGCCCAGTATTCGACTGGGCCACTTCATGAAATCGGGCACAGGGGCGTTGCCCCGAGCACTTCAAACCCACGTGGATTTGAAGTGCTCACCCCAGGTTATTTTTGGCAAGAAAAAGCCGGGAGACTAACCTACATCTCTGCCAGAAGACCCTCGCCGGCGGACACGTCGCACAGGCCTGGATTTTCTTCTTCGTGAAGCAGGGTGATTGTGCCATCCTCGACCACCATCGCATAGCGCTTGGACCGGTCGATCAGGCCAACGTCGGCATTGCTGAACTCCATGCCCATCGCCTTGGTAAATTCGGATACCGGGTCTCCCATCATGGCGATGCCTGCACCCGCTGCGCCTGTGATCTCGCCCCATGCGCCAAGAACGAAGGGATCGTTGACCGAAATGCAGATGATCTCGTCCACGCCCTTGGCGGCGAACTGATCCTTGGTGCGCACGAAGCTGGGCACATGCGCATTGTGGCACACGCCGGTGAAAGCACCCGGAACGGCAAAGATGACGACTTTACGACCTTTGACGCGCGCCGCCAGATCGATCGCCTCGGGGCCGTTGGCACCCATGAGGGTCAATGTGGCGGAGGGAAGTGTGTCGCCGGTGGAAATACTCATGCTGGTATCCTGTCTGATGTTTGCGCTGTGATGCCGAACCGATATAGGCTGCGCGGCGTCCGGGCTATTCAAAAAGCGCCGGAACGGTGCAAAAGTCGGTCCTGTGCAAAAAAATCTGGGCCATGTAAGAGATCGGAAGTTAAACATGCCGGATATTGTCGTGATCGGAGCGGGGCAGGCGGGATCATCCCTTGTGGCGCGTCTGCGCAAGGATGGCCATGCCGACCGCATTACCTTGATCGGCGAGGAGACAGTGCCCCCTTATCAACGCCCGCCGCTGTCTAAGGCGTATCTGTTGGGCGATATGGACGTTGAACGGCTTTATCTGCGGCCGCATCATTTTTATGGTGATATTGGCGTAGATCTGCGGCTGGCCACGCGGGTGGACGCCATCGACCGCACCGCACAGGTGGTGAACGCAGGGGGCGAGATGCTGCACTATGATACATTGGTGTTGACCACTGGATCGACGCCCCGCCGCCTGCCCGCCGCGATCGGCGGTGCGCTGGGGGGAGTGCATGTGGTGCGCGATCTGGCAGATGCGGACGCGATGGGGCCGCGATTTGGCCCCGGCGCGCGCGTGCTGATCGTCGGGGGGGGGTATATCGGACTGGAGGCGGCGGCGGTTGCGGCCAAGAAGGGACTGCACGTCACGTTGGTCGAAATGTCGGAGCGTATCCTCGGGCGGGTTGCCGCGCCCGAGACATCTGATTTCTTTCGCGCGCTGCATGGCGAGCATGGTGTCGATATTCGCGAGGGTGTGGGTCTGGTACGGCTCCTTGGCGACGAACATGTCACGGGTGCACAGCTGAGCGACGATAGCGAACTGACAGTGGATTTCGTCATCGTTGGCGTGGGCATCGCGCCCGGTACCGCGCTGGCCGAGACGTCTGGGTTGGAGATTGACAATGGCATCGCCGTCGATGCGCTGGGCCGCACCAGTGATCCGGCGATTTGGGCGGCAGGCGATTGCGCGTCCTTTCCATACCGCGACGGCCGCCTGCGGTTGGAGAGTGTGCCGAACGCTATTGACATGGCCGAATGTGTCGCAGGCAACATCATGGGAGCGGCGTGCGAATATGTACCGCAACCGTGGTTCTGGTCGGATCAATACGACGTAAAGCTGCAGATCGCCGGGCTGAACACCGGTTATGACCGGATCGTGACACGCCCTGCGTCTGGCGCGCGGTCGGCCTCGTTCTGGTATTACCGGGGCGACACGCTGCTGGCGGTCGATGCGATGAACGACCCGCGCGCTTACATGGTGGGAAAGCGTCTGATCGATGCGGGCAGATCGCCTCCACCCGGTGCTGTGGCGGACCCCGCAACAGAGCTGAAATCGCTGCTCGCATGAGGATTATCGCCGGAGATGCGCGCGGACGTCGCCTTGCCGATGTCGGTGACGGTGACATTGCCGCGCAGTTGCGCCCTACATCTGACCGGGTGCGTGAAAGCTTGTTCAACATCCTGTCGAGCATGGATGTAATCGAGGGCGCTGAGGTGCTGGACCTGTTCGCGGGGACGGGCGCGCTGGGGCTTGAAGCGCTGTCGCGCGGCGCAGCGAATGCGCGTTTTGTAGAAAACGGGCGCCCGGCGCTGGCCCTTTTGGATCGCAATATCACGTTGGTTGGGGTCGAGGCGCGTGCATGTGTGCTTCGGCGGGATGCCCGGCAGCCGGGACCGGTGCAGGGCGCGCCTGCAACGTTGGTTTTTATAGATCCGCCCTATTGGCGCGCGTTGGGCGAGGCGGCGCTGGGCGCCGTCATCGCGGCCGGCTGGCTGGCACCCGGCGCTGTGATCGTGTGGGAGGAAAGCGCGCTTATTTTGCCGCCACAGGGCTGCAAGCAACTGGACCGTCGCCGTTATGGTGATACGCAGATTACGCTACTGCGCTGGGCCAGCTGAGGCGGGCGGACTAAGATGCGGCGCTATTTGGTCAATCTGCGGCCATCACGTACCGCGAACGGATAGGTCTTGCCGTCGCGCTGCCAAGCAAAGCCGTGATCGGTACGCAGCACGGTGTAGGCGGTCCAGCCGATAGTGTCCCAAAAGCTGTCATACTGGCCTGTCTCAGGATTGACGCGCCATTTCCCTGCCACGGAATCACCCTTTTCCGGCGCATAGATTGTCACGCCGTCTGGCCCGAAATAGGAGCGGTAGCTATTGCCGTCCCACTGCCCTTCAGCAGTGTTTCCTGTCAGCAGGCGCTGCACCTCAGGAGCAGACAGGACGGTGCTTTCGGCAAAGGCTATGCTGCCAGGTACGCCCAGAAAAAGGGCGGTGGCGATGGCGGTGAATATGCGGCGTTGCATGACGTTCTGTCCTGGTTTGGGGTCATATATGAGCAGCAGAGACCAAATCTTCGCGCGGCAACTTTCGCGCGGAAGCGCCGGAAATTCAATCAGGGCGCGTGCTGCGCGGCTGAACCCATGTTGCGCGAAAGTCATTCACGTTGGTCAAAGTCGGCCCTGTCACCACCTGTGCACCGATCGCCTCAAAGAAGGTATGTGCATCGTTTCGGGCCAATGCGGTTTCAGGTGAGAGGCCCATTTCTGCCGCTGCCCGCAGCGTGTTTGGCCCGATGACGGCGCCCGCCACCTCGGCGGCGCCATCGACGCCGTCAGTGTCGCAGGCGATGGCGTGAATGCCTGGCGCGCGGTTCAGCGCTGTGGCCAGCGCCAGTGCGTATTCAGCGTTCGGCCCGCCTATGCCGTTTCCGCGCCGCGTTACAGTAAGCTCGCCGCCAGATAGCAAGATCAAGGGTCGGTCGCCTGGCGCCATAGCATCTTGCGCGCTCAGTGCCGCGCGGGCATGCAGGGTTGCCACCTCGCGCGCTTCGCCCTCAACGGCGTCACCTGTGATTTGCACTGTGCAGCCTGCCGCACGGGCCATGACCGCAGCGGCGGCCAGCGATTGCGACGGGGCGGCGAAAATTATGTTCTGCACATTTGCCAAGCGCGCATCATGAAGTGGCACTGCGCCGCTTACCCCTGCCAGCACTGCGCGCACCGATGGCGGGATGTCGATGTCATACCGTGTGAGGATCGCCAGCGCATCGGCGGGGCCGCCTGCCTCGCCCACCGTGGGGCCCGACCCGATCATGCCGGGATCGTCGCCTGGCACGTCCGAGATCATCAGCGCTAGCATCCTTGCAGGATGGGCGCTGGCGGCCAGTTGTCCGCCCTTGACGCGGCTTAGATGTTTGCGAACTGCGTTGATCTGCCTGATGGGTGCGCCCGAGGCCAGTAGGGCCTGATTGATAGCCTGCTTTTCGGCCAGCGTGATATTGCCTGCGGGCTGCACCAGCAGCGACGACGCGCCGCCCGATATGAGGGCCAGCACGAAATCATCCGCGCCAAGTGGGTCCAGCAGGGCCAGCATCCGGGCTGTTGCTTGCATTCCGGCATCATCTGGCACCGGGTGGGCGGCCTCGACGATTTCGATCCCGCCACATGGCCGGGCATAGCCGTAGCGCGTAATGACCAGCCCCTCGCACGGGCCCCATTTGGCCAGGGCGGCCTCTGCCATGCGAGCCGAGGCCTTGCCCGCGCCGACGACCAGCACGCGCCCGGCAGGGCGGGGCGGCAGGACTGCGCCAAGGCTCTGCATCGGGTCGGCCACCGCGACGGCCTGGTCAAAGAGGCGGCGCAACAGCGCCTCTGGGGTATCGCTCAAAACCAAGCCTCTCAATTTGGTGGATGCACCTCATGTTAGCGGACGGAAGCTATGGAACAAGCGGTTTTGTGCCGCAGGCGCACGAGAGCCGCACGAGAGCCGCACGAGAGCCGCACGAGGGCCGCGCGGCGCGGCCACCTTGACATTGGGCGGGTGCCGCGCGACAGAGCGGCGATGTTTATGACCTTCCTCTCAGTGGCCCTTGGCGGCGCAATTGGCGCGAGCCTGCGCTTCGGCGCCGGTCTGTGGGTGGTGCGTATGGCATCGCCCAGTTTTCCGGTGGCGGTGCTTTCGGTGAACGTGGTTGGCTCGTTCGTGATGGGCGCTTTCGCCGTGTGGTCGCTGGAACGGGGCTATAGTGCATTGAACCCATTCGTGATGACTGGCATCTTGGGCGGGTTTACCACGTTTTCGGCGTTTTCATTCGAGACGCTGATGTTGATTGAGCGGGGGCAAGCGCTCACCGCGCTTCTCTATATCGCGCTATCGGTGGGCCTGTCTGTCGGCGCGCTGGGCTTGGGACTTTGGTTAATGCGGGGGGCACTGGCATGAGCGGCGTTCAGACGATCTATGTGACGCAAGACGATACCGATCAGCGGTTGGACCGCTGGCTGCGTCGGCAGTTTCCGCATCTGCAGCAGGGCCGCATCGAAAAGATGTGCCGCAAAGGCGATCTGCGCGTCGATGGCGGGCGGGTCAAGGCGGCCTCTAGACTGACCGCCGGGCAGGCTGTGCGTATCCCGCCGCTGCCCGACGCCACCGAGGCGAACGCCCGCGCCCGCGCCCACGTTACCGATGCCGACGCCGCGATGATCCGTGCCTGCGTCATCTACCGTGACGATCATGTCATCGCGCTGAACAAGCCGCCGGGCCTGCCGGTGCAGGGCGGCTCCAAACAGACGCGCCATGTCGACGGTCTGGCTGAGGCGCTCCGCTTTGGCCTTGAGGAGAAACCGCGCCTCGTGCATCGCCTCGATAAGGATACATCGGGCGTTCTGATGCTGGCCCGCACGCGCGAAGCGGCAAAGGGACTGACCGCTGCTTTCCGCCATCGCAACACCCGCAAGCTTTACTGGGCCGCCGTTGCAGGCGTGCCGACGCCGCGTATGGGTACGATCAAATTTGGGGTAGTCAAGGCGCCCGGCCACGGTGCCAAGGGCGAGGGCGAAAAAATGCACGCCATCCACCCTCGCGATGTCGAGGATACGCCCGGCGCAAAGCACGCCACTACCGATTACGCGGTGCTGGAGGCAGTGGGTGCACGTGCCTCATGGTGCGCTTTGGTGCCTATCACAGGCCGCACGCACCAACTGCGTGTGCATATGGCCGAGCTGGGGCATCCCGTTGTCGGCGATGGCAAATACGGCGGGTCCGGGCAGGAAAATCTTGGCGATGGCTGGGGCGCACAACTGGGGGGCGACATTAGCAAGAAGCTGCACCTTCATGCTCGCTCGCTGAAAATTGAACATCCAGTGACGCGCGCGATGCTGCACCTGACCGCGCCATTGCCGCAACATATGCAGCACACCTGGGACACGTTCCAGTGGTTGCCGTCAGAGGTGCCACTCGACCCGTTCGAGGATATTGAATGAGCGCGGCGCCAAGTGCGCCCGTGCGTCTGATTATCTTTGACGTCGACGGCACGCTAGTCGACAGTCAGGGCGATATCGTTGCATCGATGCATCATGCCTTTGCCGAGATCGGCGCGCCCGCGCCGGAGCGCGCGGCGATTATAGGCATTATCGGTCTGTCGCTGGATGTGGCTATGACCCGTCTCGCGCCTGACTTGGACACTGCCGCGCACGTCGCCCTCGTTGAGGAGTACAAGCGTAGCTATATGGGCCGCCGTGTCGTGGCGGGGGCCGCCGAATCCTCGCCGCTATTTCCCGGCACGCGCCAGATGCTAGAAACTCTGAGCACGCGCGCCGACTTGCTGCTTGGTATTGCGACAGGCAAGTCGCGTCGCGGGCTGGATAAGTTGCTGGAGGGGCACGATTTGACAAATCTGTTCGTCAACACGCAGGTGGCCGATCACCACCCGTCCAAGCCGCACCCCGCCATGCTGTTGGCAGCGCTGGCCGAGACGGTCACAAGTGCGACGGATGCCGTGATGATCGGCGATACGACATATGACATGGATATGGCGCGCGCGGCGGGGATCGCCACCATCGGCGTCGAGTGGGGCTATCATCCAACCGCCGACCTGAACCCCGATCACATGCTGGCGGACTGGTCCGGTCTGCGTGCCTGCCTTGATGCGATATGGCGGGCACCCGCATGAGCGAATGGGCGGCCAAGCGATTTTGGAAAGAGGCGGCTGTGACCGGCGCGGATACTGGGTTCGGCATCACACTGGATGGGCGCGCGGTCAAAACGCCCGCCAAGGTAGCGCTGATCGTGCCGACGCGCGGCCTTGCGCAAGCCATCACGAACGAGTGGAACGCGGTGGATGTGCGTATCGACCCCCGAACGATGCCGATGACCCGCTCGGCCAATGCGGCCATTGACAAGGTCGCGCATCAGCACGCCGAAGTCGCCGATATGTTGGCCGCCTACGGCGAGACGGATCTCCTATGCCACCGCGCCACCACGCCCGAAGAGTTGGTCCTGCGCCAATCCGAAGAATGGGATCCACTGCTTGATTGGGCTGATTCGGCCCTTGACGCAAGACTGACCCCCACGCCGGGCCTTATGCCCTCCGCGCAGGATGCGGCCGCCCTCGACCGGCTGCGCGCATGCGTCCATGCGAAAGATATATTTGTGCTGACGGCACTGCATGATCTGGTCGCGCTGTCGGGATCGCTGGTTATCGGATTGGCCGCGTTGGATAGCACCCAAGATACCGAGCGCCTTTGGAACACCTCGCGCCTCGATGAGGCATGGCAGGCGGAACTCTGGGGCGCCGACGAGGAGGCCGAGGAAATGGCTCAGATCAAGCATGCGGCATTTTTACACGCACATGAATTTTTCTGTCTTGCGAGTGAAGATTTCACTTGATCGCACGTCCAGTGACGTGGCGTCATTAATCTGTCTTGCCATCAATATTCGTGATGCGGCACTTGACCTTTAGGAATAAATCCCGCCCTAATCCTCCTCACTCGCGTTAATTCCCGACGTTGAATATCGGTCCGTAGTGGGCCAAATGAAACCACCCTGACGAAGTGGGTGGAAAATCAGGAAGAGGTAAAAATGAAGAAATCCCTTATTTTTAGCGTGTTGGCAGTTGCTGGGCTCTCAGCGGGAGCCGCCGCTGCGGCCACGCTCGATGACGTCAAGGCACGCGGCAAGCTGAACTGCGGTGTGACGACTGGCCTAGTTGGCTTTGCTGCACCGGACGCTAATGGCGACTGGCAAGGCTTTGACGTGGCAGTTTGCCGTGCCGTCGCCGCAGCAGTGCTCGGCGATCAGAACGCTGTCGAATTTGTCCCCACAACGGGCAAGACACGCTTTACCGCGCTGTCCTCGGGCGAAATTGACCTGCTGGCCCGTAACACCACATGGACGTTCAGCCGCGATGTTGACCTGAAGTTTGAATTCGTTGGCGTCAACTATTACGACGGTCAGGGCTTTATGGTTCCGAAGGCATTGGGCGTCAGCTCGGCCAAGGATCTGGACGGCGCAACTATCTGCGTGCAAACTGGCACCACCACCGAGCTGAACCTTGCCGATTACTTCCGCAAGAACAACATGAGCTACGAGCCGGTTCCGATCGAAACCAACGCCGAAGGAAACCAGCAGTATCTGGCCGGTGCCTGCGACGCATACACCACGGACATGTCGGGTCTTGCCTCGACGCGGGCCACATTTGAGACGCCGGGCGATCACATTCTGCTGCCTGAAATCATCTCAAAAGAGCCGCTGGCACCGCTGGTACGTCACGGCGATAGCGAGTGGGGCGATGTCGTCCGCTGGACTCTCAACGCCTTGATCGCCGCCGAAGAAGCCGGCATCACGAGCGCCAACATCGCCGAGCTTTCGGCGCAGGCGGGTGACGCACCTGAGGTCAACCGGATCCTCGGCACCGAGGGCAACCTGGGTGAGCAGCTGGGCCTGAGCGCTGATTTTGCCAAAAACGCCATCATGGCGGGCGGCAACTATGGCGAGATCTTCGAGAAGAACATCGGTGAAGCATCCCCCATCGGCCTAGCGCGTGGTCTGAACGCACAATGGACGGATGGCGGCCTGCTTTACTCGCCTCCCTTCCGCTAAGAACAGTCCAGAAGGGCGCGGCATTTGCCGCGCCCTTCGCAGATTCGGCTACAACCAACTACGGACACTCCAAAATAAATTCCGCACATCGCGAGGGACGGACCAACCGACCCCGCCAGATAACGTCCGGAAAACCAGGGAAACTTCATGAGCACCATTACTGACCCAGACCGGGGCGGATTTCGTGTATCGCAACTGCTGAGTGACACGCGCTACCGCGCCATCACTTTTCAGGTGATTGCATTCCTTCTGCTTGTCGCAGTATTCTATTATTTAGGAAATAACCTTGTTCAGAACCTGCGCGCCGCTGGTTTGAACTTCTCATACGGCTTCCTCGACGAGGCGGCGGGATATGACGTGGGCCAAGCCCTGATCCCCTATGATAGCCAATCGTCGAACTGGCAGGCTGCAAAAGTCGGTATCCTCAACACTCTTCTTGTCGCGGTTTTGGGGTGTGTCACAGCCACCATTCTGGGTGTGGTTGCCGGCGTCCTGCGCCTGAGCAAAAACTGGATCGTGTCGCGCCTGATGGCCGTCTATGTCGAGGCGTTTCGCAACGTGCCGGTGCTGATCTGGATCCTGATTATCTACGCGATCATGACCGTCGTGCTGCCAGCTCCCAACGCATTTCGCGGGGACACCCCGGACAGCACGATGCTGATGGGGATGTTCGCCTTTACCAATCGCGGCATTTATATCCCAGCGCCTGTCTTCAACGCCGGCTCGATGATAGTGGTGGGCGTGTTTATCGCCTCGATCATCGCGATGTTCGCCTATCGCGCATACGCTAAGAAGGTGCTCTTCGATACTGGCAAACTACTTCCGACGGCTTTGCCGTCACTCGCCATCCTGTTCGTGCCTGCACTGCTGATCTTTTTCATCCTTGGGCGCCCCATCGGCCTGGATATCCCCGTTCTGTCCGGTTTCAATTTTGGCGGCGGGATCAAAATCGGTGCACCACTAATCGCTCTGTGGTTCGCCCTATCGGTCTATACAGGCGCCTTCATCGCCGAGAACGTGCGTGCGGGCATTCAGGCCGTCTCAGAAGGCCAGACCGAAGCGGCCGCAGCCCTCGGAATGCGGCCGCGCCGGATTATGAACCTCGTCGTGCTGCCACAGGCGATGCGTGTTATTATTCCGCCGCTGATTTCGCAGTACTTGAACCTGACCAAGAACTCGTCGCTCGCCATTGCTGTCGGCTACGCCGATGTGACCGCGACGCTGGGTGGGATCACTCTCAATCAGACGGGCCGCGCGATTGAATGTGTCCTGCTATTGATGCTGTTCTATCTGGCGATCTCGCTGGCGATTTCGGCCGTGATGAACGCCTACAACAACTCGGTTAAGTTGAAGGAGCGGTAAGATGTCTGACACACACGCAGAATCCGTCGCCTTCGTCCGCGACACCGCCATCCCTCCCGCACCGCCGCCCAACGCACAGGCGGGGGCCATCAAATGGGTTCGTGCCAACCTATTCAGCACATGGGCCAACGCCGGCCTGACTATTGCCGCGATCTATGTAATCTACTTGATCCTCGTCGCGATCTGGCCGTGGCTGACCAATGGTGTATGGACAGCGCCCAGCCTGTCGGCCTGCCGTGAGGTGCTTCAGGGTGAGGTCGGAGCCTGCTTCTCGGTCCTGACCGAACGGTGGAATCAACTGCTCTTTGGATTCACATATCCTAGCGATCAATATTGGCGCCCCGGCATTTCGTTCCTGTTACTTTTTGCGGCGATCGCGCCTGTCATGTTCTTCAAGCTGCCACGCAAATTGCTGATCATCACCGCGCTCTACCCGTTCGTCGCCTACTATCTGATCTGGGGTGGCACGATCCTGACGCCGATCATCGCGCTCTTGGGCTTTGTGGTAGGCTATTTGGCCTACGCGCGGCTGGTCAAGGGCAATTTCGCCGCTGGGTTCTTTGCCGGCATCGCGGCTGCGGCGCTAGTCTGGTGGATTGGTGGCATGATCGTCGGCGTCATGGGCCCGGAAGCCCCGTGGCTGGAGGAGGTGCCGTCACGCGACATGGGCGGTTTCATGCTAAACTTGATCCTTGGCGTCACTTGCGTATCGCTCTCGATCCCGCTGGGCATCGTCCTTGCCTTGGGACGGCAATCAAACTTGCCGCTGATAAAGGGCATCTGCGTTGTGTTCATCGAGTTCATCCGGGGCGTGCCTCTGATTACGCTGCTCTTCGTCGCCAACGTGGTGCTGGCCTACTTCCTGCCGCCGGGCACGACCTTTGACTTGATCCTGCGCGTCATTATCATGATCACGATGTTTGCTTCGGCATATATCGCCGAGGTGATCCGGGGCGGCCTCGCTGCTCTGCCCAAGGGGCAGTATGAGGCGGGTGACAGCCTTGGCCTCGATTATCCTCAGGCCATGCGGCTGATTATCTTGCCTCAGGCGCTCAAGATCTCGATCCCCGGTATCGTCAATATCGCGGTTGGCCTGTTCAAGGATACCACGCTGGTTTCGGTTATTTCGATGTTCGATCTCGTTGGCATGATCCGCGGACCCATTCTGGCCTCGACCGAGTGGAACGGCGTCTATTGGGAACTGTTCAGCTTCGCCGCTCTGCTGTTCTTCATCGTTTGCTACGGCATTTCGCAATACTCACAGTGGTTGGAGCGTCAGCTTGCAACCGGTCATCGTTAAGGGAGATCTATCATGGCCGAAGCTCAAATGAAGGTCTCGGAAGAGGTCGCAATTTCGATCCGCAAAATGAACAAATGGTTTGGCAGCTTCCACGTGCTGCGCGATATCGATCTAATGGTTAACCGGGGCGAGCGGATCGTGATCTGCGGGCCTTCGGGCTCTGGTAAATCAACGTTGATCCGCTGCATTAACGCGCTGGAGGAGCATCAGAAGGGCTCGATCGAGGTAGATGGGACGGTACTATCCTCGGATATCAAGAATATCGACAAGATCCGCAAAGAGGTTGGCATGTGCTTTCAGCACTTCAACCTGTTTCCGCACCTGACCATTCTGGAGAACTGCACATTGGCCCCGATCTGGGTGCGCAAAACCCCCAAGGCGGAGGCCGAAGCGACTGCGATGCATTTTCTCGAAAAGGTCAAGATCCCCGATCAGGCGAACAAATACCCCGGCCAGCTATCGGGTGGCCAGCAACAGCGCGTTGCTATTGCACGCTCACTCTGCATGAAGCCGCGTATCATGCTGTTCGATGAGCCGACATCGGCGTTGGACCCAGAGATGATCAAAGAGGTGCTCGATACAATGATTGAGCTGGCCGAGGAGGGCATGACCATGCTCTGCGTCACGCATGAGATGGGCTTTGCCCGTCAGGTTGCGAACCGTGTCATCTTTATGGACCAAGGCCAGATCGTGGAGCAGAACGAGCCCGAGGAGTTCTTCAACAACCCCAAGTCAGAGCGCACTCAGTTGTTCCTCAGCCAGATTCTAGGCCACTGAGGACAGATTTGACGAACAGGTTTTTGAGGGGGTGGCCTGTGATTGGCCGCCCCTTTTTCGTCTGGCTCAGTAGTTTACGTCTGGCTCAGCGGTGAAAATACGACATATGAAATGCCGACTGTTCTGGATCGCGGCCAAACGCTTGGGATACCGGGCAGACCCGGCGCGCCTTGCAGCCTTGTGACAGGCAGTCATCGCCCGGCGGCGTATCAAGAAAGCCATGACAAGCAGCCACATCATAGCCCCTAGCAGCGCTAAGAGCATCGACAGGGCATGCCGTCACACAGGGCTGGCCCACGCATGTCGTGCACGGTGATGCGCTCGTTGGCGGTAATTCAATGTTCTGCGAGAACCGTAGCGCCCCGCGATAGGACACCATCAACCCAGCCACATCATGCACCAGCATCCCAGCCGGGCTTTGCCAAGCGCGGCCCGATGCGATAGCCCAGCGTAGAAAGGGCAGGTAAGGCGCCCCACCAAAGGGGAACAGCGGCTCGGCCCCCAGCATATCCGCTAGATTACCGACGACGCGGCGCGACCAGCGATCGACAGGATCAGCAGCGCTATCCAGCCATTCTGGGCTTTCCTTTAGCCGGGGCCAAAATCCTGCCGATGGTCCCAGAAGGATGATCGTGCCGCCGTCCTCATAGACACCGCCCATGACATCCATACCGGCCTTGGCAGTCGCTTCGGTGATCACAAGATAGGCGGTCATGCCCGAATCAGCGACCCTGCGCCATGCTCAGTAAACAACTCCAGCAGGGGCGCGTTCGGCACACGCCCGTCCAGAATTACCACTGCCCGCACGCCGCCTTCGATGGCGGTAAGCGCGGTTTCCGTCTTTGGAATCATGCCACCGGAAATGGTGCCGTCGGCGGTCATCGCGCGCACGGTATCAGCCTTCAATTCGGTCACGACATGCCCCGACGCATCGCGCACGCCATCCACATCCGTCAGCAGCAGAAGGCGGTCGGCCTTGAGCGCGGCGGCGATAGCGCCGGCCATTGTATCGCCGTTAATGTTGAACGTCTCACCGTTGCGGCCGACGCCAAGCGGGGCAATCACCGGAATCGCATCATCGCGAAATAACGTGTGCAGGATGCGCGGGTCCACATTCGTCGGCACGCCGACCAGCCCCAGCGCTGGATCGGCGGGATCGCAGATCACCAGATTGGCATCCTTGCCCGACAGGCCCACCGCGCGGCCGCCCTGAGCGTTGATCGCCTGAACGATCCGTTTGTTCACGCGGCCCGACAGAACCATTTCGACGACTTCCATCGTCGCCTCGTCGGTCACGCGCTTGCCATCCACAAACGTTGATTTGATCGCAAGCTTTTCTAGCATCTCGTTAATCATCGGGCCGCCGCCATGCACGATAACCGGGTTCACGCCAACTTGACGCATCAGCACAACGTCGCGGGCGAACGTCTCCATCGCCTCATCGTCGCCCATCGCGTGGCCGCCAAACTTGATCACTACGATGGCGTCATCGTAGCGTTGTAGATAGGGCAGCGCCTCAGAGAGGGTGCGGGCGGTCGAAATCCAGTCGCGGTTCATGTCACGTCGCTTCATCTGTTATCCCTGTGGCCGCCGACTATCGGGCGGGGCGCGCCGTCATGCAAGGCTCAGACCAGATCGGCGATGGTCGCGCGGAGGGTAGCGATGCCCTCGCCCTTTTCGCTTGAGGTCAGGATCATCTCGGGAAAGGCGGCAGGATGGCGCGCCAACTCTCGGCGCACCTGCGCTAGGATATCGTCCAGGGCGGTGTCGCGCAGTTTGTCCGCCTTGGTCAGGACAACCTGAAACGCCACGGCGGAGCTGTCCAGCAGTGACATGATCTCATGGTCTACGGGCTTGATCCCGTGGCGGGTATCGACCAGCACGAACGCGCGGCGCAAATTCTGACGACCTGATAGGTAGCGCTTGAGCAGGGCCTGCCACTTTTCGACTACCGGCAGTGGTGCGTTCGCATAGCCGTAGCCGGGCAGGTCGACCAAGTAATGGCTATCTGCCATCGTAAAGAAGTTTACCTCTTGCGTGCGGCCCGGCGTGTTGGACGCGCGAGCCAGCGCCTTGCGGCCCGTCAGCGCATTAATCAGCGTCGATTTTCCCACGTTTGAGCGCCCGGCAAAACATACTTCGATCCGGTCCGCTTCGGGCAGGCCTGACATCGCGACGACACCCTTGAGAAAGTCCGTTTCACCGGCAAAGAGTATTCGGCCCCGCTCAGACGAGTCCGTGTCCGGCTCGTCGGCAATTGGGAAGGGAAGTCTGTCCATCATATCAGTTCCGCTACATCGTTGGCGGCGATAGTGCCGCGGCGCGTGACAACGCCGTAAAGGCCGAATTCGGTGTGGCCGAATGCCGTCTCGAGCGCGTCCAGAGTATCGGCATCGCGCACACCCGTGGCTGGGCTAGCGGTGGTGGCAAGGCAGCGCCCGATGTGTTCGCGGATCTCCAGCTCGGCTGTGCCAATCCTGATGCTTTTGCCGATCCACGCGCGCTCGGCCCAAGGGGCTGGCCCGTCCAGATGAATGTTGGCCCGCCAGCGCAGCGGGTCCAGATCCTGCCCCATCCGCGCGCCCAGATCGGCGCCGGAGGCGAGGTTGATGATGCTGACTGATGCAAATGGAGAGTCGGTCATGCCGCGCTCCTCTGCGCGCACGATGCGCGTTGATTGGGCGCGGCCCTCTGGCATCAGGGGCCTTACCCAGTCCAGAAACGCTGCTGCGTCTGTATCGGGGTCAAACGTAATGTCAGGGCGGGCCGGATGGCTGAGCGTGACGGTGTCTGCCTGGTCATTCAAGATTGCACTGATCGCCATCAACTGCGGTGCTTTGGCACCGCGCGAGAAGTTTGCGCAGGCGGCCCACGCGCCACACTCCGCCTTGGCGTGATCATGCGCAACGGCCCAGCGGCGATCGCCGGGCATCGTGCCGCCCTCGGTCAGCGCGGTCCGGTCCAGCGATTCACACCCGTGGCCCTTGATGGGATGGCGCCAGAGCGCCGCGACGCGCAGACTCACTTATCGTCCTTTCCGGTCGCGGTCGCGTCCTTCTTGGCCTTACGCTTGAACCCATCCAAGATGTTGCCGAACACGTTGGGATTGTAGCCTTGGCTACGCATGATCAGATATTGCTGCGTGAACGTGATTGTATTGTTCGCGATCCAGTAGACTACCAGGCCGCTTGCGAACTGCCCCAGCATGAACATGAATACCCATGGCATCCATGCAAAGATCATCTTCTGCGTTGGATCGGTCGGTGTCGGGTTCAGCTTCTGCTGGAGCCACATCGAAATGCCCAACAGGATTGGAAGCACCCCCAGCGAGATGATCGCAAGGACTGACTCGGGGCCGGGCGGTGTGAGCGGGATCAGGCCAAAGAGGTTCAGGATAGACGAGGGATCGGGCGCGCTGAGATCGTTGATCCAGCCCAACCAAGGGGCGTGGCGCAGTTCCAGCGTCACGAAGATAACCTTGTAGAGCGAGAAGAAGATTGGAATTTGCAAGAGGATCGGCAAGCAGCCCGAGGCTGGGTTCACCTTTTCCTTCTTGTACATCTCCATGATCGACTTCTGCATTTTCTGCTTGTCGCCGCCGGCTTCTTCTTTGAGCTTCTCCATCTGGGGGCCCAGCTCTTTCATCTTGGCCATGGAGACGTAGGATTTATAGGCCAGCGGTAGCAACAGCGCCTTGATCAGCAGGGTCAAGCCGATGATCGCCCAGCCCATGTTGCCGATCAGGTTGTTCAGGTAATGCAGCACCGCGAAGATCGGCTTTGTCAGGAAGAAGAACCAGCCCCAGTCGATCGAATCTACAAAACGGTCGACGCCGTCGTTGTTCTGGTATTCGCGGATCGTCGCCCACTCCTTGGCGCCGGCGAAGACCTCCAGCCGGGTCGTGGCGCTGGCGCCGGGCGCGACCGTCTGCGTCGGCATCCTGGCAGTCGTCTGATAGATGTCGCGGCGCCCGTCCTGTAGCGTCGTGACGTTAAAGCCGCCGGTATCGCGCGGGATCAATGTGGTCATCCAGTATTGATCGGTCAGGCCGGTCCAGCCATCTTTCTCCACCGCTATCGTCTTGACCCCCGAGATCGGGTCAAAGTCGTCATAATCGGTTTCGGTCAACTCGCCATCCGCCATGCGGATGCCGCCCTCGTGCAGGATAAAGAAATTCTTGAGATCGCGGGGCAGGCCGTGGCGGGCGAGAATGCCATAGGGCGCCAAGGACACAGTAGTGCTGCCGGTGTTCCGCACCGATTGCTGCACTTCGAACATGAACTTGTCGTCGACCGAGATCGTCCGAGTGAAGGCAAGGCCAGCACCATTATCCCATGTCAGTGTGATCGGCGTCTCGGGGGTCAGTGTCGCGCTCTCCCGGCCCTGCCAGAGCGTGTTGGCGCCGGGCACCAGTTCGGGGGATAGCCCGGTACCGGGGGCCCAGCCAAATAGCGCGTAATAGGGTGCATCGCTGCCGATAGGCGACAGCAGATCCACGATTGGGCTGTCGGGGTCGATCGTCTCACGGTAGTTCTTCAGCGATAGCTGATCAATACGACCGCCTTGCAGTGAGATGCTGCCTTTTAGGCTGGGCGTATCGATGGCGATGCGCGGCGCATCCGACGCCTGAGGCGCATCGGCGCCCTGCACGGCGGCGCCGTCAATCGCGCCCGGTTCGGTCGCGAGGCCGGGCGCGTTTCCGGCGTCGGATTGCGTGGTCACCTCGGCCTGGGGGGGGAGCGGGACCTCAGGCGCGGGGAACAGGACGAACCACAGCATGATCACGAGGAAACTCAGCGCTGTGGCGAGAATTAGGTTCTTGTTCTGGTCGTCCATTCGGGGCTGCCACTCATCTTTTAAGGGGTTCCTGCCGGACCAGCCAAGCGGGCCGCGGCCTGAAACGCGCGCAACTTCATCAGTCTCGGGCGCGAACTGGTTGGCGCAGCAGGGCTACGCGCCGGTCCTTGGCACCTCGGAGGGTTACGGGAGGGTTCAACAGAGTGCGGCCCCAAAGGTCAAGGGGTTTCCCGGCATAGGACGGCCCCAATGCCGGTTTCATCGTCATTCAGGAGTGATTTATCTGATCTGGCGTCCGATAAGTGGCGGCGCCTCTAGTCGGGCCGCGTGCGAGCGCATCCAATCACAGGTCTGGTTCAATGGAATGGGGCGCCCGATGCCGTAACCCTGCACATGGCCGCAGCCCAGTTGCGCCAGCATGTTGTGCTCGCCTGTCGTCTCGACACCCTCGGCCAGCGTGGCTAGTCCCAATTGCTCGGCCATCGTCAGGATCGCTGAAACCATGCGCTGCTGTTCGGGGTCGCGATCAACCTTCATCACGAAGGAACGATCAATCTTCAGGCGCTGCACGTCGAAACGCCGGATCGACGAGATCGACGCATGTCCAGTGCCAAAATCATCCAGATCGATTTGGCAGCCGATCCGCGACAGGCCGGCTATGTTGCGCACGACCGTGTCGTCGGGCGACAGTGCGAAGACCGTTTCTAATATCTCGATGCTTAGGCGATTTGCCGACAGTTCGAACCGGTCCAGTTCCCACTCGATCTTTTTCACGAGGGCGGGATTACGCAGTTCTTCGGGTGAGAAGTTGACGCCAATCTGCGGCACGTCGAAGCCCGCTGCATCCCAAGTCTTGAGCGCTGAGAGTGCATTGTAAAGCATCACTTCGCCCAGACGCTCCATCGCGCCCGCCTGCTCAAGGATAGGCAGGAAGTCGGCGGGCGAGATGACGCCCCGCTCCGGGTGCGACCAGCGGGCCAGCGCTTCGAAACCACTCACAAGGCCGGTATCAGTGGAGATCTGGGGCTGAAACCACGGCTGAATCTGCCCGTTTTCCAATGCCGCCTGCGCCGCCTCGATCAGGTCGGGGCTGCAGGTGATCGTAGGGGGCTGCATGTTGCGGCTGCAGGCGCGCATGGACGAGGGGCCATGCCTGCGTGCCTCGGCCAGTGCTGTGGTGGCGCTGGCGGTCAGGCCCGCGCCGGTCAGCTTGGGCGCGTTTATGTCCAGCGCCAGCCCGACGGATGCGGTGACATAAACAGTCGCGCCGTCGATAACGATCGGCTCCTCCATGGCAGCCTGTAGGCGCCCGGCCATTTGCAGCATGACGCCCAAGTCCAGCTGTCGCACGGGGGCGATACAAACAGCCAGCAGGTTGCCCTCGATCCGGCGCACAATGTCGCGGGCGCGCAGCGCCGATGTGACGCGATCCGTCAGTTGCGTCAGAACGGCGTCAGTTGCCGCGCTGCCGAACCGGTCGCGCATGTCTGTGTATTCATCCAGCTCCAGCAGGATGCAGCCGGTCCTGCGCGATGTTTGTACTGCGCGGCGGACTGCCGCGTCCATGCTCTGTCCGAAGGCCGTTTCGTCTACGTCAGCATCGTCAGTATCCAGAGGAGGCTGCGGCCTGTGACACGCGCCTGCAAAGAGCAGGCAAATGGGAAATCCGAGCGCAAGCACGATCAACATCTGCTCGCCGCCTAGCCAAAATCCGCCCAGCACCACGCCCGGCAGCAGCGCGAACGCGGCAGGCCCGGCAAGCATAAAGCGCACAGACGCAAGCATGGCGGCGAACATGGCAAGAAAACGCTTAATCACGCGGCAACCCCTTTGAAACCCAAGGGCGACCTTACGCACGCTGTCTCAATAGCCCCTTAACGCGACCGTGGGCTTGCTTCCGAATTTTCATCTATTTTTACGGGGTTCAGGGAAAGCCCCGCAAAATCAAACAGGTTTGGGTCCAGAAAATGCGATGGGCGCGCGTTCATCAGCGCCCGGAACATCACCTGCCGTCGGCCTGGGCTGTTCGATTCCCATCCGTCCAAGATCTGCTTGACTTGCTGGCGTTGCAAGCCGCCCTGACTGCCGCACAGATACACAAGGTATAATAGGGTATTTCATCGCCTTGCTGAACTTTTTGCAATCCACCTCAGCCACATGCGAAAGGGGGCGATAGACGAACAGATTCCCCCTCCTCATTCAGCAGTTTGGGCGGCATCGTGGCAAGGCGCCCACCGTGAAATAGGTTCATGAAGAACGTCTTGAGAATATCGTCGCGGTGATGGCCCAGTACGGCGGCCGAACACCCTTCCTCGCGCGCAACACGGTAGAGATTGTCGCGCTGTAACCGCGAGCAAAGGGCGCACATGGTGCGGCCAGTAGGCACCATATAATTCTCTTAATTAGTTGAATTATAAAGAAAAATATGGCATAGAGCTTCGGCGTATCCCCCTAATTATCCACCCTAAGGCGTGTGTTGGGGTTGCGGAAGTTGTCCTATCCATCGTCCAGCACATACGGCAAGTTTTTGCATTGCCGCTGTCAGCCTTCAACCACCCTTAGTCTGCTTAGCTAGTTTCTTGCGAAGTCTGACGATTCTATTGTCCCAATCGCCCCACCATCCATCAGACGCTGCCTGCTCACAAAGCTTGATTGCCTCGCGGAAGTCGCCACGCTTTTCCTCGATAATGGCAAGTTGTTTGAAACCAAAATGACTAGGGATGTCCCCGTCTATTTCGAGCGCGGGCGCAGACTCTTTGGATACGACTATTTGCTGTCGGCACCCTTCGATTGCCTTTTCTACGGCGAAGTCGTCCACATCGCGCCAACGATAATAAATTTTAGCTTTGTGCATAAAAATGAAGTGCCGGGCTACTACGTCCGTAACATCGTCTACAAGGTCTTCCGCCTTCGCGATTAAGCGGTAATCAATGCTTCGATGCTCCAGCTTACCTACAGCGGCCCAGCCCTTCACAAACTCCGCCAAGCTGCCAACCACTTTTACCGGCGGGCCATGAGCAATCGTGTCATGCTCAGGCTGTGGAAGTAGAGCCTGACGGTTTCTTTCGCAAATCAGTTCTCGCTCACCCTCTGAAAAGGTGTCTAGCCACCATTCGGTTAGTTTATTGCCCCCAATGATACCTCCAACCTTAGATTTAGAATTACGCTCAAACATTTGCCGCCCCCATAACTACCCGAAATATTATGTTGTCATAAACAGGGCACTTTAGTCTAGCATATCGCCCAGCTTGCGGGCTTCACGGCAAAGCGCGGTCGCCAGCGATACGTTGCTTGAAGTCCACCACCGATTCCCCATCATGCCGCACAAACCGTCCTTGTCCCGGAATGATTGCCTTGAAGGCTTCGCCCGTTATGGCGTCACATCGGAAAATTACCTCAGGTCCAGCACCACCGCCGCCGTGCTTCGCGCGAAGGTGTCGCATGGCGAGCGCACTTTGCGCCCAGGCCGGGGCTTTGCCGGTTGCAATCGCATCGCGTCCGTTGTCAGGAAGGCAAACCGCGCCGGATACGCCAGCCGATGCCCGAGCCGTGAAAGCTTCCACCGTTTCCCCTTCATTTCGGGTTACGGTCCCGCCCCCCAAGATGAGAGCCGCGCTGGGCTCTCCACCGGGCGCGCAGAAGAAAATCACGTTTGGGCCGACGTCACCGCTGCCCCGCTTGGCTTCCAGCCGTTCAAGGCGATTGCGCAGCGTCACGTCCGGCCCGCATTATTCCGTGCAATACGTTCTAGGGTCAGCGCCAATTCCCCGCGCATTTGATCCGCCGTGCAAGGCGGGGTGTCGGATGATGCAAGCCGCGCGGCCATAGTATCCAGCCTTGCCGCGATGCGCGTGAAGCTGGAATCTGTTGAGGATCCGCTCCGGCCTTTGTGGCGTGTCTGTTCAAGCCGTGTAAGCCGTGCCGAACGTGTCATGTCCGGCCCCCCTCCAATGCCGCCAAGCGCGATTCCAGTTCGGTTGTTTCGAGCGTCCGCCGGTAGGTTTCCACCAGCGCCATGATGTGTGCGCCTTCGGTTGGTGTCAGGTCGCCATCAGCCACCGCGCCCAGCACTGCACCAGCGGCCTTTGCAGCATCGCGGGCGGTTTCCATGCGGGGCAGGTCAAAGGTCACGGCCAAATCCTTTCTGGGCGGGGCGATGCGTTCAAGACATAGGCGCAGCGCCGTTGTCAAGGCTTTGGCGTTTCAGGGCTTCGGCTTCGCCGTACAAGAGCGCAAGCGCAGCCCGTGTGGCCTTGTGGCGCGTGCCCTTGGGCTTGCCGGGGTTGCCCGGTCCGAATGTGCCGTCCGTATTGCGTCCGTTGTCAGGAAGGCAAGCGGCCCCGGATACGCCAGCCGACGCCTTTACCATTGCAAAAACTCATCAGCGGGATCAGATTCGTTATCTTCCGGCGCTTGCACCTTCGATCTATCAACAGGCGTTCCGCCCATCGCGCTCAACAGCATCCGCATTTGAGCAAAAACCGCGACAGGCACTTCCTTTTCAGTGTCGATCTGATTTTGCAGCATCACCGCCAGCCCGACCACGCGCCGATCAGAACGGCCCAGCCACGGGAAGTCTTCGTTAAACTCATTCCAGATTTCAATCTGCTCCGGGGTGAACCGCTTAGGCGCAGGGCCAAGAGACTTCACAGAAAGGGCGCTACGGGCTGCAAACCTGCCGGGGCTTCGCTTATCCGCGCCAGTGACGGTTGCCACCGCTACGGGCAATCTGGGACGTGCCATGGTTAAATTCTCCAAATTGTGAAAGTGGTTTTTCTATTCCCATCATCGGTCCCGAGAAGGGGGGTGGTAGAGTTTTGTTCACCCCCCTAAGGCGGTTCCCATTGCTTTGTGATGCCCGCGCGTGCGTTGATGTGGACATAGCCCAAAGCACTCACATAGAATTTATCATCCACCTAGAGAGAAGGCGAATATGTTTAAATCTATATCCAACTACATCCTTGCGATTACCACGGCACTTTCTCTAGCTGGTTGCGAAGTCACCACCGTAGGAGCCATTTCCATAAATGATAAACCCGCCAAAATCGAAATAAAAGAAAATGTCAATGGGATGATGGTTCAGGGCATGGATATCACAGTCAACTCTGAGTTCTTGGGCATGGCTCGCAGAGTTGGTAATACTCGCAAAACAGGGATGAGTTCTGTAACCTCTTTCGAACCCTTGCAGTCCAAGTATGGTGAGATTAGGATTGCTCAGAATGCAGACAGTTCTCTAGCAAATCTCGGTATCAACTTTGATGTGTACATAGACGGCAAGTTTGCAGGCAACGTGCAAATGTCACTCTAGCTGTGTAACCTGCCTAGGGAGTGCCGGTTAGCGTATCACCTCGCAGCATTGTACACGCAATTAAGGCGCATGACTTCGCGCCAAGAGATTAGCCACGACGTCGATGATGGTCGCCTATGGTGTGAAAGCCAAGCCGATGAGCGCCGCTTGTGTGGCCTTGTGGCGCGTGCCCTTGGGCTTGCCGGGGTTGCCGGGGCCAAAGGTGCCATCCGTATTGCGTCCGCTGTTTCGGGTCATGTCGCCCCCTGTTCATCAGCCAAAGCCACCATCGCTTCAAGGTCAGCGTCGCAAAGGGAGCGCGGAAAGGTGCCGTCCGCCTTTGCTTGCATCACGCGTGCCGCAACGTCACGGGGAAGCCCCACCAGATCAGGGGGCAGGGATGCGCCCGGCGCTGGGCGGTTCGCTTCCAGTCTTGCCAATCGTTTTCCCAGCATCGCACACCTCATCTGTTATCATATAACATAACTTGACGCTGGGCGCTATGGCAGGTCAGGCGGCAAAGCGCCCGCCTTCGATGATGCGGGCTTGGCCAAGGGCGGCAAGGCTTTCCAGCAGGGGTTGCACCGATCCGGCCCGGCCCCGTTGAAAGGCGCGGGCGACTTGTTCGGGGGTGGCGGTGCCAAGATCGGACAGGGTGGCGCGCACGGCGGCGATTTGTTCGGGCAGGGTTTTGGGCCATGGGGTCTTGGCGGTGGTCACGGTGGGGCCAATGTCCATGGTGGTCTGGATGCCCTTGGCCACGGCGGCATGGCCAGCGGGGTTCTGGTATTCGGGGCGCAGCCAGCGGATTTGGCCGCGTGCTTCCTCGGCTGTCCTTTCGCGGTTCAGGTCCACCAGACGGTGCAGGATGTCATCACCCGACAGGGCGGCGGGCCAGCCGTAGGCGGCGGCCACCGCCGTATCAATCTGGTCGTGAAGGTCGCGCAGGATGCCGATCAGGCCATTGTCATAGATTTCTTTGTCCTTGCCTTCGATCCGCTGCCCCGCGCGCAGTTTTTCGAGCACGTTATACATGGCGGTCAGGGTCAGTTTCGGATGCACGGCCTGTTGCGCCTTGCGATGCGCGTCGAGTTGTTCGCCAAGGCTGCGCAGGTGAGTTTTCTGGGCTTCGGTGGCGTCTGGGAAGGGGAAGGGGTTGAAACAGTCTGTGTGATTGTAGGTCGGATCATTTCCAGCACCTAGCCAGCCGCCTGCTGCCAACGAAAACAATTCGTGAGCCTTCGAAGATAGCACCGCGAGCAAACAAGGGTCATTCAAGCCTATGACCACAATCTTGCTTTCAGCGATGACGCCAGAGTCAACGAATGAGAATAGACGGTGTTTTGCGGTTCGAGTTGTGGCAATAACACGAGTAATGCCAGCACTCACGGCACGCAAATCTTCATGAGTTCTGCCAAACCACCACCAATGCTCCTTTCTCCACGGCTCATTATTTTGGTCCCGCTCGGGTTTCACTCGATCCAGAACATGCTGATAAACGGCGGGAAAACGCGTCTGCACTTCCAAGGTGCGAAGTGGATATAAGTCGATTGCATAGAGCCCGCGCGTCGTTTGCGCTAGGTCACGCCCATTTTTGTAAGGTCGGATAATGGATGCGAGTCCGTCATCTTGTCCCAAACCTAGCGCTTTGGCTTCAGCCTCGGAAACAATAAAACCAGCGCCATGAAGTTTCATCCCCATGAAAGTAACCTTGTGATTGGCCTTCAACGTCACCGCCCCCGCCACATCCGCACCAATCCGCAGATCAGCGAAAATCTTGCCCTTCTCGATAGCAAAGGTCACGGGCCGCCCCTCGGCTTCGGCTTCGCCCTTCTTTTCCTCGGTCACGGTCAGCAGCCGCCCGGTGGCGCGGCCACCCTCGGCCACCGTCATCGCAATGCGCACGGCGGCCCCGTCGCCTGCATCCACCCAAGGATGGTCGGGAATGGCATAGATCAGCGACAGCGGGGTTTTCGGGTCTGACAGATGGGGTTCCAGCACCTTGCGGTTAAAGGTCTGACGCAGGGAGTTGGTGGTGATGAGGCCAAAGCGGCGAGTGCCCTTGGCGCGGGCCTTTGCGGTGGCGGGTTTCCAGCCGCGCGCCGCCAGCGCCGCCTTGTCCCACCAGAACATCACAAAATCAGCGCTTTGCGGCATGCGGGGATAAGCGGCCCAAAGTGCCTCGGCATAGCCATCGCCCAGCGCGTCGCGCATCCGGCTGGCCCCGATGAAGGGCGGGTTCCCCACGATGAATTCAGCCTCGGGCCATTTCGCAGGCGCGGGTTTCAGGTAATCCAGCAGTGCCGTGCGGGTGGCTGGATCGGGCACGGGGTCGCCCGTGACGGGGTGGGTGATGGTGGTCACGCCATCCCAGCGGGTGACAGGCTGGCCCGCATGATCCAGCCGGGGCTTTGTGCTGGCCCATGTCAGCACCGCATCGCGGTTTTCGATATTGCGGAAATCGCGCAGCACGGGTTCCGCCGGGGATGCGGTGCCATGGGTGCGGAAATGCCATTGCAGATAGCCGATCCACAGCACCAGTTCGGCCACGGCGGCGGCCCAGGGGTTCAGCTCGATCCCCAGGAATTGATGCGGGTCCACGGTATAGCCTGCCAGCGACAGGGCGTCTTGATCTTCGCCCAGATCGGCTAGAAGTGCGGTCACTTCGCCTTCGAGCCGTTTCATCAGTTCAAGCGCGACGTAAAGGAAATTGCCTGATCCACAGGCCGGATCCAGCACGCGGATTTCGCACAGGCGGGCGTGAAAGGCGCGCACGGTGTCGCGGGCCGCGTCCTCGCGCCCTTGGGCAGCCAATGCCACGGCGGCGGCCTGCACATCGCGCCAATCGCTGCGCAAGGGGTCGATGATGGTGGGCACCACAAGGCGTTCGACATAGGCGCGGGGCGTGTAATGCGCGCCCAGCTTGTGGCGTTGCCGCTTGTCCAGTGCGCGTTCCAGCAGGGTGCCGAAAATCGCCGGTTCCACCTCGCGCCAATCGCGGTTGGCGGCGTCGATCAGCAGGGACAGTTGCACCTCGGACAGGGGCAGTGCGTCGGCTTCCTTGAACAGGCCGCCGTTGAAGCGTTTGAGGTCGGTTGTCAGAACGGCGGAAAAGCCGCCCGTGTTCATGGTTTCCCACAGGGCCTTGAGCGCGGGCGCGGCATGGGCTGGATGCCCGCGCAGGCGTTCTAGCAGGTCGGAAAAGCTGCCATGCGGGATAAGGTCCACATCCTCGGCAAACATCGTGAACAGGCAGCGCATGAGGAAGCGGGCCACCTGTTCGGGCTCATGGCCTTGGCCCTCAAAGGATCGGCCAAGGGCGGCCAGATGGCCCGCTACTTCGCGGGTGACTTGGGCGCTGATCTTGGACGGGTCGAGCGCGTGCGGATCAGTCCAGATTGTGCGCAGGCGGTTGCGGGTCGCCTCATTGCGCAGTTCGTCCAGGGCTATGCGATAGCGATTGCCATCGGGATATTGCGTGTAGCCTTGGCCTTGGCCCGAGAAGTCGGAATAGAGTTCGATGACGTGGCCCACGTCCACAATCATCAGGAAGGGCGGCCAGCCATCGGTCCGCGACACAGCGCGGGCGTAGCCATCGGCTTGGGCGCGGGCGCGCAGCATGGTGTCATCCCAGCGCCGTGTGCCGCGCGCGCCATGGCCCTTGCGGGTGGGGCCGGGCAGATCGGGGACAAGGGTGGGCTGGGGGTCATCCTCGGGGGCCGTGCCACCTGTGCCTTGCTTGGCTTCCATGACAAAATGCCCAGCGCGGTAAAGGTCGATAAAGCCGCGCGATTGGGTGGTGGTATGGATGAAGGTCACAGGATGTTCGAAACAATAGGTGTTATCGCGCATGGCTTCGGTTGCGGGTGCGGGGCGCGCCACGCCCAGAATGTCAGTTAGTTCGTTCGCGAAGGTCTGAAAGTTTGCCCGTTCGCTGCCGCCGGATGCCTTCCAGCGGGTGATGAATTCCTCAATTTGCAAAAGCCTGCCCCAACTACCGGATTGTTCAACCTGCTAACATTCTTGCACCGCCACCGGAATATTTGAAAGCAAAGAAGGTGCTTGCGCCATTTATGGACCTTCCCATTGTTTTGTGATGCCGTTCCAGTGCCGCCCGTTTGGCCCGTGCTTTTCCCATTCGGTCAGGATCCGCCATGCGTCCAGCGAAACAATGTGGCCAGTCCATGTGAGCGGCTGCCCCGTGAGAGATACGCCATGCCGGAAGGTTTCGGCGCTGGGCTTGGGTTCTGACTTTCGCGTAGGGGGTGTTGCGACACTCGCGACAGTTGCGACACGGGCCGAAGCGGTTCCGGCCTGGGGGGCTTGCGACAGTTGCGACACGGAGCGCACAGCCGAGGCTTGTGTCGCAGTTGTCGCGGAAGTCGCAGGGGGGTGGCCCGCGATTTCCGCAAGTTTGGCATGGGTATTAAACCACATTGCGTGCGCCCGCCGCTATTCGCCAGCTTTGCTTGCGTTGCGCCCCACGAATGAAAGTGCCTTTCTCATTCTCTTTAAGCCAATCATGTTCTTGCAGTATTTCCAGAGCGCCCAGCGCCTTTGGACTTTCACGCAAAGGATTCGGGCCCCGATTAACCACTTCACGCAAAGTCACATCATCATGTGGCCAAGATTCCAGAAGCCACTTCCGCAACTTTTCCGCATTATCAATTTTTTCTGACACAAGCGCTGCGCTTGCCAGCCGCGAAGCTTCAGACAGGTAAAATTGAGCTAGGTTAATTGCATCAGCCATTACGTCGGCCTGCACTTCAGTGGCCTTAAGGTCGGCCCATAGGGTTAGCACGCCTGCGATGCGCGCAGCCTGTTCAGCGACTTTAGAAGCGGTCCCCGTTACATGAGATAGGGGGCCACGGGGGGCTTGCGCAGTCTCAATTGTATCCGAGAAGGCCACCAAAAGCGCCCGCGCGCTGGGCGTGAGCGTTAAGCTTTCCGGCCTAAGGGTGCGGCCATCATCCCAAGTTGGCATGGCGCGCGACAGGATGGATTTTAGCCGAGCGGCAAAGACGCTTAGCGCCGCATCATCCCTGCGCATGTTCGCAGAAAGCCGTTGCCCGATGCTGGATGCGGGTTCGCAGATAAGGCAACGGGGAAGGAAGCCCAAACCGCTGGCAAGCGGGTCGGATATGAAGCCGTGCATTACGACAGGTTGTGCCATCAGGTGCAGTGCCATCCGCCGGTCGCGCAGGGTAAAGACTCCATCACCCGCCCGTGTTCGCTTGATTTCCGAGCCATCCCAAAGGCTATTCAAACCGCCAAGGGTTTTCATGCGATTGTCAGCGTTCATCGCATGGCCCCCCAGAAACTGCCCGGCTTCATCCGAGAACAAGCCAAGGCTGGGCTGCCCTTGCAGGAAGGCACGAAACAAGCCTTCCAGCGTCGGTTCGCTTGCCGTCCGGTCTGGCAACACCGGCCCTTCTGGCGCATCGCCCAGCGCCTCTAAATCGGCTTCGCCTTCGGTTCGCTTTTCAGGTTTTCCACTGGACGCGTCACGCACCGCAGCCTTCCTCTTTGCGTCATGCAATTCCGAATCGTTCAACCACTTCTTGAACGCAGCCGCATAGATTTCGCTTTGGTCACGCTCATATTCGCGCAGGCCCCGCAAAAGTGGCTTGTCGCAACTGGATTTGCGTTCGCCCGATTGCGCTATAGTCAGGAAATATAGTGAAACAGGTGCAAAGCCTCCGAGTGTCTCCACATCGGCAAAGCCTTGAACGGCCAGTGACGCCACCGCCAGAGCCGATGCAGCCGGGATTGCAACAGGGGCTTGCGTGAAGCCATGGACAGCCTCCACCGCCGCGCGAAGCGGCCCGAGTGCTTCCACGGGATAGGCTTGCCCCGGCGGGATTTCCCGAACAAGCGGTTGCGGTCCTTCAGGTGTGAAGGCGGTTTCTTTCATATGGGGTTGAGCGTTCATGCCGCCACCGCCTTTCCTGTCAAAATGTCGTTAAAGTCGGCCCCAGTCCCGGGGTCGCAGATGCCCACGTCCCAGCCCAGCGCGTGCGCCCGTTCAGCCAAGGCGTTTGCAGCTTCCCGGCCCGACGTGTCACCATCGCAGGCAATGGTCAGCCGCCCCGTTCGATCCGGAAGGCGCAGCCCGCGAAGGCCAGAAGTTGAAAGCCCAGCCCAGAGCGTTGCCGGGCTATCCAGAAGGCCACAGGAAAGCGACAACGTGCTTTCGATGCCCTCACCTACCACCAGCCGCGACGGCCCGTCAGTGAGCCGCACAGCGCCACCAGCAGTTGCCCCCAGCATCGCCTTGGGCGGGTCGATGTCGGCCTTGCCCGAGCCATCGGGGCGCAGGTAAGTGCGATGCACCGCCGGAAGCCCCGCGCCTTGCACCGCCGCCACCAGCGCCGGATAGCGTTTCGCGGTCGGCCCGTGCCAACATTGCGGGTGAAAGCGCAGCGTTGCAGGCAAGGGGCAAGTGACACCACGCCCGCGCAGATAGGTTTCCGCAATGGTGCCCGCGATAGGCTGGGCTTCCTGCCAAAGCCGCTTGGCTTGCGCCGCCCGCTTTGCAGCGTCGGCCCGCCGTTCCGCTTCGCGCTGGGCAAGGGTTGCAGCATCCGGGGGCTGATAGTCTCCAGAGCGCAGTCCCGCCGCCGCCAAAATGTCGAGAAAGGCGCAGGCGGATTTCTTGCAATCCAGCACAAGCCGCCCGGTTCGGCCATCGGCCACCGTCAAGCCGTTCTGCCCCTTGCGCCGTTCGGGTTGGCATACGGGGCAAGGTGCAGCCCCATAGCGGCCATGCCATTTGCCGCGAAGGTCGAGGGTCAGGGTGCGCGCGTCGGTCATGCCGCCCCCCAGATCAGTGATGCCAAAGCCAAGGCGTGCGCTTCGGTTAAACCGTGAGCCATGCGAAGGCGCAGAGCTTGGCGCATGTCGATGTTTTCTGCTATGTTGGTATCGTGAGCGGTTATCGCATGGCGCTTATCCCGGCCCGGTTCCTGTTTGCGCAGGTTCCGGGCTTCTTCTTTTCCGCCGCCCATCCTAAACGGCCTTTTCGCGCAAGCCGCGCAGATGCGCGTCAATGTCGCCTTCTGG
>Ga0307933_1000585_pt1 | contig 33697 bp, 27 predicted proteins | sample OrgLakmetageno88_FD_201811 | JGI IMG/M metagenome (GOLD analysis project Ga0307933, IMG submission 201811) | Saline water microbial communities from Organic Lake, Antarctica - #88 | ecosystem: Environmental > Aquatic > Non-marine Saline and Alkaline > Saline | place: Antarctica: Organic Lake... | reverse complement strand
CGTATTTTCTCCAATGTGTTTTTGAGTTTCAAGAATGAGTTTAGACCCATCTTTTCTTGTAATCTCAAGCGCATCGTAAATCTTTGGAAGATCGATTGTGTTTTTAAAAACCACATCGATTACTGGACCAATGATTTGAGCTATTTCTCCTTTTGCTATTGACATTAATTTATTATTGAAATGTTAAACTTTAGTATCATTAAAAACTATGGTGGCAAATATATAGGTTTTGATTGAAAATGAAAATTGATTTTATACGTTAATGCTTAAATTTATAAAGTGCTACAATCTTCTGCTGATTTCTATGATATGTTCATATATTTGAATTGTAAAAAAATTCAAACTATGAAAACATTATCAGAAGACTTAAAATTGGCAATCAATTTGGCAAAAAGTATGGCGAAAAATTACCTCACCTTTTAAAAATCCTAAGCACCAAAGGAATAGATGCTCCTATCTCGATAAAAACCGAAAAAACGATACTACACTTAGCTGTTGAAGAAAAAAATCTGAATCTTGTTAAATTACTGCTGGAGCATGGAGCTAGCCTTGCCAAAAAAAGCAAAGGGGACAAAAACCCATTACAGCTCGCACTTATAGGTTCGCAATTTGAAATAGCAGAATTAATGCTAGAATGCAATGATTTAAAAGAAGTTATTGATGAACCTATTTCTGATGGAAACACTCCTTTGATGTTGGCAATCGATATGCAAAGACATAAACCTGAAGAAAAGCATCGTATCATTCAAAAACTTATTGATAAAGGCGCTAATCTTTTTAAAAAAGATAATCATGGTTGGTCCTTACTTCATAAAGCAGTCAAGGAACGTGATCTTAAATTGATGGAATTAATATTGGAATGCAATCAATTACAAAAAGTTATTAATGAACCAATTTCTAATGGAAAAACCCCTTTGATGTTGGCAATTAATATAGGGGGAAATAAAAAGTATCCTATCATTCAAAAACTCATTGGTAATGGTGCTAATCTTTTTGAAAAAGATAATGACGGTTGTTCTGTACTTCATATTGCAGTCCTGAAAGAAGATCCTAAATTGCTGGAATTAATACTGGAATTAATGCTGGATTATAATAAATTACAAGAATTTATTAATCAGACTGATAATAATGAAAACACTCCTTTGATGTTAGCAATGAACATAGGAAAAAATGAAAATGAAGAAAAGCATAGTTTCTTTCAAAAACTAGTTGATAATGGCGCTAATCTTTTTAAAAAAAACAATCGTGGCTATTCTGCACTTCATATAGCAGTAAAGCAAGCTGATATTAAATTGATGGAATTAATACTGGAATGTGATGAATTACAAGAATTTATTAATGAGACTGATAATAATGGAAACACTCCTTTGATGTTAGCAATGGATATAGGAAAAAATAAATGTGAAAAAAGGTATTGTATCTTTCAAAAACTAGTTGATAATGGCGCTAATCTTTTTAAAAAAAATAATGATGGAAAAAACCCAGCAGATTTTGCAAGGCATTTACTACAGATACCTTCAAGTTTTCCAGAAGTGCTTAATGAAAATGGTTTAATATCAATAAATTACTCTGCCCTAAACACTCTAAATTTATTAGAAAAATTTGAAAAAAAGCATTTAGAATATCGTCAAAGATTATATGATAATTATAATAATAAGGAGAGGCTTGTAAATCTTGCTAATTTTGTTACATCAAATATTGCTTCTTCCCCCAAAGAATTTAAAGAAGAACCAGAAAAGAATTCAGATCAACAAATAAAGGCAGTTGAAAAAAACCTAAGTGTTGTGAAACTTTAATATGAAAAATTAAGTGTCTTTTACACACTATATACCAACCATAATTCCCTAAGCCAGCGCTCGTTTTTAACGAGTGCCTACAAAGGGTAGTTCTTAACAGCTATTACTTTTAAAATAGAGTACTAATTACAAAGGTTCGACTGTTGGGGGATTTCTTAAAATCCTTGTTTCAAAAAAATCGCAACTAATCAAATATCAATATTTGCATACTTTGCATTCTGCTCAATAAATTCTCTTCTAGGCGGAACATCTTCTCCCATAAGCATTGAAAACACACGGTCTGCCTCTGATGGATTATCTAGGGTTACCTTTCTTAGCGTTCTAAATTCTGGGTCCATGGTAGTATCCCAAAGTTGCGAAGCATTCATTTCTCCAAGACCTTTATATCGCTGAATAGCTACATCTCCTCCCATTTTTTGAGCAATCAAATCTCGCTGGTCGTCATTCCATGCATATTCTTTTTTCTGACCTTTTTTAACCAAGTAAAGTGGCGGTGTTGCAATGTAAATATGTCCATTTTCAATCAATCTCCTCATGTATCTAAAAAAGAAAGTAAGAATCAACGTTGCAATGTGGCTTCCATCTACATCGGCATCACACATGATTACTACTTTATGGTAACGCAATTTATCTAAGTTCAGCGCTTTGCTATCTTCAGGTGTGCCAATAGACACCCCAAGTGCGGTAAACATATTTTTGATCTCTTCATTTTCAAAAACCTTGTGTTCCATGGCTTTTTCTACATTCAAAATTTTCCCTCTTAAAGGAAGAATTGCTTGAAAAGCCCTGTTACGACCTTGTTTTGCTGTTCCGCCTGCAGAATCTCCCTCCACCAAAAATATTTCACATTGTTCTGGGTCAGTTTCCGAGCAATCACTCAATTTCCCTGGCAATCCACCAATGCTCATCACCGTTTTTCGCTGCACCATTTCTCGTGCTTTTCTTGCAGCATGCCTTGCTTGTGCTGCTAAAATTACTTTTTGAACAATGGCTTTTGCATCTGCTGGATTTTCTTCCAGGTAATTGTTAAGCATTTCCGACACCGCTTGGCTTACCACAGCGGTAACTTCACGGTTTCCAAGCTTTGTTTTTGTTTGACCTTCAAACTGAGGTTCTGCAACTTTTACAGAAATAATTGCGGTAAGTCCTTCTCTAAAATCATCTCCTGCAATTTCAAACTTTAGTTTGTCAAGCATACCCGATGCTTCTGCAAACTTTTTTAAAGCATTGGTAAGCCCTCTTCTAAATCCTGCTAAATGAGTACCACCCTCGTGGGTATTAATATTGTTTACGTATGAATAAAGATTTTCGGTGTAAGAATTGTTATAAACCATGGCTACTTCTACAGGAATACCATTTCTCTCTCCCTCCATAGAAATCACGTTTTGGATAATTCTTTCCCTCGATGAATCTAAGTAGGTTACAAACTCAGAAAGCCCTATTTCGCTATGAAATCTCTCTGAAAGAACATTTCCTTCTTCATCCTTTACCCTTTCATCTGTTAGGGTAATTTTAATGCCTTTGTTTAAATAAGAAAGCTCGCGCATTCTATTTGCCAAGGTTTCATAACTATATACTGTTGTTTGTGTAAAAATGCTTTTATCTGGAAGAAAAGTAACGGTAGTACCATTTTCATCGCTTTCTCCAACTGGTTTTACATCGTACAGCGCTTTTCCCTGCTTGTATTCTTGCTGATAAATTTTTCCATCTCTATAGACGATAGCCGTTAAATGATCTGACAATGCATTTACACAAGAAACACCCACTCCATGCAAACCACCAGACACTTTGTAGGAATCTTTGTCGAATTTACCTCCTGCACCAATTTTGGTCATAACTACCTCCAACGCCGAAATTCCTTCTTTTTCATGGATGTCTACTGGAATTCCTCTACCGTTATCTTTTACTGTAACTGATTCATCTTGATTGATGATTACATCGATTTTATCGCAGTAACCTGCCATGGCTTCGTCAATAGAGTTGTCTACCACTTCATACGCCAAATGATGAAGTCCCCTCACTCCTACATCTCCAATATACATAGAAGGACGCTTTCGTACATGCTCCATTCCCTCTAGCGCCTGAATATTAGCTGCTGAGTATTCTTGATTTTTCTTATTTACTGTCATAGTTTATTGTATTGATGTACGCTTTATGTTAGGTAAGTGTATCCGTTTTTTGTGAATGAAACAAAAGTAAGTAAAAAGGATTTCTTGCGTGAATCCTCTGTTAATTTTTAAAAAATTCTAAAGTAGAATCAATGCTTAAAATGTCTAATGCCTGTAAAAATCATTGTAATATTATGGTCATTGCAATAATCAATAGACAATTGATCTTTGATAGAACCACCAGGCTGAATAATTGCTTGTACGCCAGCTTTATGAGCAATCTCTACGCAATCGGCAAAAGGGAAAAATGCATCGCTCGCCATTACTGCATTGTTTAAATCAAAATTGAAATGTTTTGCTTTTGCTATTGCTTGTTCAAGTGCATCTATCCTACTGGTTTGTCCATTACCGCAAGCAAGTAGTTGCTTGTCTTTTACAAGTACTATGGTATTCGACTTGGTGTGTTTGGCTATTTTTGAAGCAAAAAACAAATCTTCTAACTGATTTTCTAAAGGTTTTTTATTGGTTACATACTTGATCTCTACCTCATGGTCTTGTTTCAAGTCTTTTTGCTGATACAACACACCATTTAGTGCAGTTCTGAATTGATAATCTGGAAGTTTGATTACTTTTTGTTGAAGTAAAATCCTGTTTTTTTTCTGTTTTAGCAACTCAAGCGCATTTTCAGAAAAACTAGGTGCTATTACAACTTCACAAAACAATTGATGTATTTCTTTTGCAGTTTCTTCATCTATTTGAGTATTACTGATAAGGACTCCACCAAATGCAGAAACTGGGTCTGAAGAAAGTGCGGCACTGTAGGCATCTTTAAGCGTTGATCTCTGCGCCAATCCACAAGCATTGTTGTGTTTTAAAATTGCAAAAGCAGGAATTTCGTTGCTAAACTCACTCATCATGTTCACTGCAGCATCAACATCCAACAGGTTATTGTAAGACAATTCTTTACCATGTAATTTAGTAAAAAGGTCTTCTAGATTACCAAAGAAGGTTCCTTCTTGATGAGGATTTTCGCCATATCTTAAACTGTTATGCATATTAGAGCTTTCTCTAAACACATTATTACTTGTACTTTGAGCATCAAAATGCTTAAAAATCATGGTGTCGTAGTGACTTGAAACCGCAAAAGCTTTTGCAGCCATTTTTTTCCTTTGCGCTATCGACGTTTGTCCGTTTTGTTCATTCAGCATATCCAACAACTCTTGGTATTGATCTTTAGAAGACACACAAACAACATCTTCAAAATTTTTAGCTGCTGCCCTTATCAAAGAAATACCACCAATGTCTATTTTTTCTATAATTTCTTCGTCAGAAGCTTTGCTTTGTAAGGTTTTTTCAAAGGGATATAAATCTACAATCACCAAGTCAATCTCTGGTAGTTCAAACATCTTCAGCTGCTTGGCATCCTCTTGGTTATTTCTTCTTCCTAAAATACCTCCAAATATTTTTGGATGTAAGGTTTTTACGCGTCCACCAAGTATTGATGGGTACTTGGTAAGGCTTTCAACTGGAACCACGTCAATGTCTTGAGCTTTTATAAATCTTTCCGTTCCTCCAGTAGAATAAATGGTTACACCAAGTTCATCGAGCTTTTTTATGATTGGTTTTAAATCATCTTTGTCAAAAACTGAGATGAGCGCAGATTTAATTTTTTTTAGATGTTGCATGTAACTGATTTTTGCTTGTGAGCAAAGTTATGAATATTATCAAAGTACGCATCAATATATGTAAACGATTCTTTTAATTTACTACTTTTGTGATGAACATCAAAATAACCAACAAATGAAAATATCAATTATAGGTGCTGGTGCAGTAGGTGCAAGCTGTGCTGAGTATATAGCAATCAAAAATTTTGTTAGAGAAGTCGTTTTATTAGACATCAAAGAAGGTGTTGCAGAAGGAAAAGCAATGGACTTGATGCAGTGTGCATATCTAAATAGTTTTAACACACAGATTAAAGGTGTAACTAATGATTATGCTGCAACTTCAAACAGTGAAGTTGTTATCATTACAAGCGGCATACCTCGAAAACCAGGCATGACAAGAGAAGAATTGATCAACTTCAATGCAGGAATTGTAAGCGAAGTGTCAAAAAACATTATCAAGCATTCGCCAAATGCCATTATTATAGTGGTAAGCAACCCTATGGACAGCATGACTTACTTGGTTCATAAAACCACGAAGCTCCCTAAAAACAGGATCATTGGTATGGGGGGAATACTAGACAGTGCAAGATTTAGATTTAGATTGACAGAAGCGTTGGACTGTGCTGCTTTAGATATTGAGGCGATGGTGATTGGTGGTCATAGCGATAAAGGCATGGTTCCGTTGCTTAGCAAAGCGCTTTACAAAGGCACCTCGGTAGAAAGTTTATTGACCAAAGAAAAAGCCAGCGAAATTGTAGAAGCTACCAAAGTGGGTGGTGCAACCCTTACAAAACTGCTTGGTACAAGTGCTTGGTATGCTCCAGGAGCAGCAGTATCTGAACTCACAAAAGCAATTGTTTTAGATGCTAAAAAAATGTTTCCTTGTTCTGCTATGTTAGAAAATGAGTATCAGTTGTCTGATATTTGTATAGGGGTTCCTTGTGTGATTGGAAAAGATGGTATTCAACAAATTATTGAGCTAGAGCTTAATCAATATGAATACGAAAAGCTGAAAGAAAGTGCTGAAATTGTTCGTAAAACGAATAATTTTTTAAATTAAAAAACTAATTGAACATTACTATGATTTCATTGTTTATTTTTCTAGGGTTTGTTGGTCCATGGCAGTGGGTTGTTATCGGACTCGTGATTTTACTTTTGTTTGGCGGGAAAAAATTACCAGAACTTATGAGAGGGCTTGGTAGTGGCATCAAAGAATTTAAAGATGCGTCTAAGGATGAAGAATCCGATAGCAAAAAAGAAAGTGAAAAAAAGTAACAAAAATTACTGAAAATCAAATTTTTATCAAAACTCAAAATCATATCAATATTTACTTACATTTAACAACATGAATGTTCAACAAATTATCAATGACCTAGAAGCCAAACACCTTGGAGAGAAAGAGTTCATACAAGCCGTAAAAGAAGTTCTACATTCTATTGTAGATGTTTATGACCAGAATCCACAGTATGAAGCTGTTAAAATTATAGAACGCCTGGTAGAACCCGACCGTGTTCTTACTTTTAAAGTTGAATGGATGGATGATTCAGGAAAAGTGCAAGTAAATATTGGTTACAGAGTTCAGTTTAACAATGCTATTGGACCTTATAAAGGCGGACTGAGATTTCACCCAAGTGTAAATCTTAGCATTCTAAAGTTTTTGGGTTTTGAACAGATATTCAAAAATGCGCTTACTACTTTACCAATGGGTGGGGCAAAAGGAGGTTCTGATTTTAATACAAAAGGAAAATCCGATACTGAAATTATGCGTTTTTGCCAAGCATTTATGCTAGAGCTTTGGCGTATTATTGGAGGAAATACCGATGTTCCGGCAGGAGATATTGGCGTTGGAGGAAGAGAGATAGGTTTTATGTACGGAATGTATAAAAAACTAAAGCAAGAAAATGCAGGAGTGCTAACAGGAAAGGGATTGAATTGGGGAGGAAGCCTTATCAGACCAGAGGCTACAGGCTTTGGAGCAACCTACTTTGCAGAAGAAATGCTGGCAATGCAAAATGATACTTTTAAAGATAAAATCGTAACCGTATCTGGGTTTGGCAATGTTGCTTGGGGAGTAGCACTCAAAGTAACACAACTTGGCGGAAAAGTAGTTACCATATCTGGACCCGACGGTTATATTTATGATAAAAATGGGTTGAGTGAGGAAAAAATATCATACCTATTAGAGTTGAGAGCATCAAACAATGATATTGTAGCTCCTTTTGCTGAAGAATTTTCAGACATTGAGTTTTTTTCAGGGAAAAGACCATGGGAAGTTGCTTGTGACATTGCCATGCCTTGTGCAATTCAAAATGAATTGAATGAAGAAGATGCAGCCAAACTTATTAAAAATGGTTTAAAGTATGTAGTTGAAGTATCAAACATGGGTTGTACGCCAGAAGCTGTGGATGCTTTTCAAAAAGCACAACTTCCATTTGCACCTGGAAAAGCAGCAAATGCAGGAGGAGTAGCCGTTTCGGGTCTTGAAATGACTCAAAATGCAATGAAATTGAATTGGACGAAAGAAGAAGTAGACCTGAAATTATTGCAGATTATGAAATCAATTCATATTTCTTGTGTAAGTTATGGAACAGAATCAAACGGATATATAAATTACGTAAAAGGCGCAAATATTGCTGGCTTTATAAAAGTAGCAAATACCATGCTTGATTTAGGAGTTGTATAATATACAAACCATCTAATTTAGATGTATTAGATGATCCTCTTTAAATTAAATTTTTCAAAAAAAACAGCTAACAGACTTTCATTTATTTACCCTTAATTTTTTGTAAAAAAGTGTATTACGTTAATTAGGTTTGTAAAAAAAAAAGATTAAATTTGTGAAGTCGTTAAATTAGGCAACTAATTCTAAAATCGATTCTTTAAATTACTTTCTTCGCATTTCTTGTTTTTTTCTAGAAACTCTTTAAAGATTTTATAATTCATTGTCACAGATAAACAATAAAAAAAAATATGTACGATACTTCGGAGCTTAAAAAAAGCAGTATTAAGCGTTTAAAAGAAATTGCCAAAGAAATAGGCGCAACAAAAATCAGTCAGTTAAGAAAAGAAGAATTGATTGAAAAAATTACTGAAATTCAAAACAGCAAAGAGGTAAAAAAACCTTCTGAAGTAGAAAAACCCTCTGAAGTGGAAAAAACTTCTGAGGTCGAAGATAGCGATAGACCAAAAAAGAGAAGAAGAAGAATCACTAAAACAACAGAAAGCAGTAGTATTATCAATAATGATAAAGATTCAAAGCCTGAATCTTTCAGACCTAATACTGATAAAAATTTTGGTATCAAAAAAACATTTGATCATCATTTAGATAGTTCTTCAAACATTCAGTCCAAAAACAGAAAATATAATTCTTTTGAAGACAGGGGTAACTCTACAGATTATAAAGGGAATGACAACGAAAGTAAAGTCAAATTCGATAGCAAAATAAAAATTACTGATTATAACTTAGATGGGATTATTGAGAGTGAAGGAGTTCTAGAAATGATGCCAGATGGATATGGTTTTCTACGATCATCGGACTACCACTACCTTTCGTCACCCGATGATATTTACATGTCGCAATCTCAAGTAAAATTATTTGGATTGAAAACAGGTGATACCGTAAAAGGAGTAATTAGACCTCCTAGAGAAGGAGAAAAATTCTTTCCACTTGTTCGGGTTAACAAAATAAACGGATTACCCCCAAATGTTGTAAGAGATAGGTCTTCATTTGAGCACTTAACTCCTGTATTTCCAGATGAAAAATTTACAATAGTAGGAGAAAAAAGCAGTCTGTCAACCAGAATTATAGACTTATTTGCCCCGATTGGTAAGGGGCAAAGAGCAATGATTGTTGCTCCACCAAAGGCTGGTAAAACAATGCTTTTGAAAGAAATAGCAAATGCCATCTCTTCAAACCATCCTGAAGTTTATCAAATCATTCTTTTGATTGATGAAAGACCTGAAGAGGTTACCGATATGCAGCGAAGTGTAAAAGGCGAAGTAGTAGCCTCAACATTTGACGAACCTGCAGAAAAGCACGTAAAAGTAGCTAACATCGTTCTTGAAAAAGCAAAACGACTTGTTGAATGCGGTCATGATGTGGTAATATTTTTAGATGCAATGACTCGTTTGGCTAGGGCTTATAATACTGTTGCACCAACATCTGGTAAAGTACTTACTGGGGGTATTGACTCTAATGCCTTACACAAACCAAAAAGATTTTTTGGCGCAGCTCGAAATATAGAAAATGGAGGTTCACTTACCATTATAGCAAGTGCGCTAACGGAAACTGGATCAAAAATGGACGAAGTTATTTTTGAGGAATTTAAAGGTACTGGAAATATGGAGCTGCAATTGGATAGAAATATTGCCAACCGAAGAATGTTTCCTGCAATTGACCTAATCAAGTCAAGTACCCGAAGAGATGACTTACTTCTTGATGAGAAAACTATTCAACGAATGTGGGTTCTTAGAAAATATTTGGCAGATATGAATCCAGTTGAAGCAATGAAATTTATTAAAGAAAGAATGCAGTTTACAAGATCAAATGAAGAATTTTTAGTTTCAATGAATAAATAGTTAATTTTTTCTTGATACTTTTAAGAAGATGATTATAAATCATCTTCTCCCTTTCCTATCAATGTCGTCAGGCTAGGTTCAAAATATTGTTTCGATAAAAAAATATTACACCTAAATCCCCAGAAAAGCTAAATAGGTTGAGTATATCCTAACAGATAGATTTCAAATTATCAGACCTAATTTATCAGGTTTCTAGGTGATGTGAGTTTATCGATATTAAACTCCACAAAAAAAAATTAAAAGAAGAGAGCGTGTTACCTCTTTATAAAGATCTCCCCCCCCCTAATTTTATTAATTCACATCAATTCAGCTTAAATACTATTTGCTCCTTTTCCAAATAATTGATGAGTGCTGTATCAATAGTCAGTTTTGCGGACTTGCTAGGCATGGTAATTGTTAACTTTTCTTTGCTGCTAACTACTTTAAAGTGAACTATTTTTGAACCTTTGTAATGTTTTATCAAGCTCTCTAATTTAGTTAAGTACGAATCATTTATTTGCTCAACAGGCAACTGAAGGGTAATTTTTTTAGCATATTTTTCTAGCACTTCTTGCAGTAGTTGCATGCTTGTAAAAGAAATTTTTATATCCTCATTGTATTGATTTTTTCGTCCTGTTACCTTTAAGTACAACAGTGAATTTAACACCAATAAATGTCTGAATCTCAAATATTCTTCACTAAATATTTTAAATTCATAGCTCCCTTCATAATCATCTAGTGTAAAAATTGCCCAACCTTTACCGCTTTTCGCAATCTTATGATCTACTTGGGTAATCATGCCGCCAATTACACCTTCTCTATCCAACATATTTACGGGGTCTTGAACAAGCCGAGTGTTCAAATTACAAAAATAGTTGATCTCTGATTTGTAATCATCCAACGGATGACCAGACAAATAAATACCCACTACCTCTTTTTCTTTCGACAAGGTTTCCATGATTCCCCATGAGTCAGCAACAGGAATTTCTGGCTCTGGAAATTGCATAGAAGAGAAAGCACCAAACAGCGACATTTGAGCAGAGTTTGTATGCTCTTGATGACTGTTACCGTATTTCAACACTTTTTCAATAAATGAACTGCCTTTTGCATCGGTTTGTAAGTACTGAGCTCGCCCTGTATTTTTAAAAGAATCAAAAGCACCTGAAAAAACAAACCCTTCTAGTACTCTTTTATTTACGGTTCTTAAATCTACCCTCTTTACCAAATCAAATATCGATTGAAAATGACCTTTTTCTAACCGTACTTTCACAATATTTTCAACAGCCCCCTCTCCTACACCTTTGATGGCTCCCATGCCAAAACGAATGGCACCTTCTTTGTTTACCGCAAATTTAAAATGAGACTCATTAATATCAGGACCAAGAACAGGAATTCCTGCCCGCTGGCATTCTTTCATAAAAAAAGTAACTTGTTTGATGTCTCTCATATTGTTAGACAACACAGCTGCCATGTATTCTGCCAGGTAATTCGCCTTTAGGTAGGCTGTTTGGTAAGCAATATATGCATAGCAGGTGGCATGAGATTTATTAAAAGCATAGGATGCAAAAGCCTCCCAATCTTTCCAAACTTTTTCTAAAGTTGCCTCTTTGTGTTTATTTGCCTTCCCTCCTGCTATGAATTTAGGTTTTAACTTTTCCAGAACCGCTGCTATCTTTTTACCCATGCCTTTTCTCAGCATATCCGCTTCGCCTTTTGTAAAATTTGCCAACTTTTGCGAGAGCGACATAACCTGCTCTTGGTATACTGTAATTCCATAGGTTTCTTGTAAGTATTCCTCCATACCATCTAGGTCGTAGGTGATTTCTTCTACGCCATGTTTTCTATTGATAAACGAAGGAATGTATTCCATTGGTCCAGGTCGATACAAGGCATTCATGGCAATCAAATCTTCAAACTTCGTGGGTTTTAAAGATTTTAAATGCTTTTGCATTCCTGCTGATTCATATTGAAAAATACCAATGGTTTCACCACGTTGAAAAAGCTTGTAGGTTTTCTCATCGTCCAGTAGAAATTCATCTGGCACCAAATCTATTCCAAGTCTGTTTTTTACGATTTTAACAGTATCTTTAATAAGCGTCAGGGTTTTGAGTCCCAAAAAATCCATTTTTAAGAGCCCTGCACTTTCCACCACCCCATTATCGAACTGCGTAACAAACATTTTTGCGTCTTTTGCCCTGGCAATAGGCACTAAATTGGCAATAGGCTCTGGTGTAATGATCACCCCACAGGCATGAATTCCTGTATTTCTAATCGCTCCTTCTAGTTTTTGAGCTTGATTGATGGTTTGTGCCTCTAAATCTTCTCCTTTGGCAATTTCTCTCAGCTTTTTTACCTTTTCTAAATCATCAGACTTTAAACTGCTAATTTTACTTTTGCTTTTTGCATCTTCCCCAAAAATATATTGCAGTTTGGTGTCTGGAACAAGTTTTGCAATTCTATCTGCATCCCTCAAAGGAAGATCTAGCACCCTAGCGGTATCCCTAATAGACGATTTGGCTGCCATACTACCATACGTAATGATCTGTGCAACTTGCTCGGAACCATATTTTTCAACCACATACTCAATTACTTTTTGCCTGCCCTCATCATCAAAATCAATATCAATATCAGGCAATGAAATTCTATCGGGGTTTAAGAACCGCTCGAAGAGTAAGTTGTACTTCATGGGGTCTATGTTGGTAATGAGCAAGGAATACGCCACCACCGATCCTGCTGCTGAACCCCTACCTGGACCTACAGAAACCCCCATTTTTCTTGCTTCTTTTATCAAATCCCAAACAATCAAAAAGTAGCCTGGATAGCCTGTTTTTTCTACAATAGACAATTCAAATTCCAATCGTTCCTTAAGATTATTTTGCAGTGGTGCTCCCCATCTTTTTTCAGCACCTTCCAATGCCAAATGTTTTAAATAAGCATTTTCTCCTCGCACACCTCCATCATTTGCATCTTCTGGGTTGATGAACGATGTTGGAATGGGGAATTTAGGAAGTAACACCGCTCTTTTTAATTCAAAAACCGCTATTTTATCAACTATTTCTTGAATATTTACAATGGTTTCTGGCAGGTCTTGAAACAATTCTTTCATCTCTTCTTGAGATTTAAAGTAATAATTGCTGTTGGGGAGTCCAAAACGGAATCCTCTTCCTTTTCCTATAGGCGTAGCAAGCTTTTCTCCATTGTTTACACACAATAAAATATCGTGCGCCTCTGCTTCACTTTGTTTGGTGTAAAAAGTATTGTTGGTAGCTACCACTTTTACCTGGTGTTTTTTCGAAAACTTCATCAACACCTCATTCACATGATCTTCGTTTTTTTGATGATGTCGTGCCAATTCCAAATAAAAATCATCTGCAAATTGATCTTTCCACCATAGCAAAGCTTCTTCTGCCTGCGCTTCGCCAGTATTTAAAATTTTAGCAGAAATTTCGCCATTGATGTTTCCCGAAAGCACAATAATGTCTTCTTTGTATTTGGCAATGATATTTTTGTCGATTCGTGGCACGTAGTAAAAACCTTGGGTGTGCGATAGCGTAGACATTTTTGCCAAGTTTAAATACCCATTTTTGTTTTTTGCCAACATCACTACTTGGTATCCATTATCTTTAAAAGACTTATTGGCGTGGTCTTTACAAACATTAAACTCACAACCAGCGATGGGTTTAAAAGGTGTTTTGTAATTTTCATCTGCAAATGCCAAATCAATTTCCTGCAATTCTGCTGGAATTTCTTCACCAGATTCGCTAAGTGTTTTGTGTTGTTTTGCCTGATCGATTTTTTTGTTAAAATCTTCAACTTCTTTGTGAGATTTAAAACCCTGCTGAATAAAGTTGAAGGCATTCATCATGTTGCCAGTATCTGTAATTGCCAATGCGGGCATTTCAAAATCTAGCGCAGCTTTTATCAATTCAGGGATGGAAGAGGTTGCCTGCAAAATCGAAAATTGGGAATGCACATGTAAATGAGAGAATTTAGCATTTGAAAGTGCTACCGAACTTTTAAAAGCACTTGTTGGTTTTGCTGTTTCCTTTTCATCTAACGTTTTTAAACGCTCACTCTCCGCTTTTAGGTTGAAGTGCTTGAGACCAAGTGGTTGAAAAGACTGAGGATATTGCGCCTTGAATTGCATGAAGAAATTTTCTTCTTCCGCTAGTTGATTTTTGTCGATTATACCTAGTCTTATCAACTCAAAAAAGCTTCGGGTGGTGGCTTCTACATCGGCAGTGGCATTGTGAGCTTCTTCAAAAGGAGTTGAAAAAAGATGCTGGTGCAGTTCACTCAATGTTGGAAATTTAAACCTATCTCCTTTTCCGCGTTTTATTTTGCAAAGAAAAGCCGTTGTTTCGCTGCACGTATCTACCAACGATTGCTTCATTAGATTTGAGTGGAGCGAAGTTCTATGGTATTCGCAACCCATTACATTTACATCAAACGCAATGTTATGCCCCACAACGTAGCTGGCTTTGTCTAGTACTTTGCTAAATTCTTCTAGCGCATTTTTAAGCGGAACTCCTTTGCTGTTTGCCAATTCCGTAGAAATACCATGCACTTGCTCGGAGTCAAAAGGAATGTTAAAGCCATTGGGCTTTATCAAGAAGTCTTTGTGTTCTATGATTTTTCCGAACCCATTATGAAGCTGCCAAGCAATTTGCACACATCTTGGCCAATTATCTGTGGCAGTGATAGGTGCTTTGTAGTCTTTTGGCAGGCCTGTGGTTTCGGTATCAAAAATCAAGAACATGGTGCTGGTTTTTTATGTAAAAATACCAATCCCTATGGTAATATTTAGGATTTTTTTAAGAGTCAGATCTTTATACCATTCCCTGTAGGTAATAAATGCAACTGCGATTATTAATAACCTCATTATTTACTTGGCAGTTCTTATAAGCTTCCTGCTATCTTTATTAAATTTATCAATTATATCTCTAACATTATTTCTTTTTACGGCAGTATTCATTGTTGTTTCAAAATCTAATTTAATTTCTTCAGATTTAAGAGGATATATTGTTGGTATTGGAGATGCTCTTTGTCCATTATCTTTATAGTAGAAATTTAAAACCACCGGTTGCCCATCTTTACTTTTTAAGTATTTAGCGTGATTGACTTTCCCCTCAGGCACTGTGTGAATAATAGTTTCAACACCTATCGCCTCAGGAGCTTTTTTCTGAAAATGCAGTGCTTCTCCAAGGTTACAGCTATGAGAAACCAATTCAAATTCTTTGATGCCGTATTTTTCCAGAAGCTTATAAAATTCATCAACAGTACCTGCATCAATACCTATATCATTACACCCACCTCTACCACCATGTTGCTCTATAAAGAGTCTGAAAGAGGGATTTTCTGTTTTTTGTAAAAGAAACTTGTTGTCTTTAAAATGTTCTTCAACAATATTTAAGAAATCACCTTTGTCATTTGCAACTTTTTTTATCATTTCCGAACTACCTCTTATATCTGCATAACAAGCAATTGATGAAAACCTTGCTTCTTCATCTGCTACTTTTTTTGAGAACACTTTCAACTCAAGGGTTTTAGTAAATTTATTTCCCTCAGCTTTAATGTCTTTCAATTTTTTTGGATAAACCTCAAAGCCATTTCTGAATTCTACATTAGGGTATTTAACTCCTCTTTCTTGGATTTCAGCCGACTTGTCATGCCTTTTGCCATTTTCAAATTTACCTTTATAGACGTCTCCATTAGTATATGTTAACTCACCAAATCCATGATTTTTACCATTTTTAAAGTTACCTTCATAAGCGCCTCCATCAATATATCTTGCCGTACCATATCCATGAGGTTGAAGGTTTAGCATCTCCCCCTTATATTCATAACCGTTATTCAGTTTGATTACACCTTCAACACTTTCTATTCCATTAAGATATATAAAATAGCCTTCAGAATTGCAAATAGATCCAACTCCATGCTTTTTACCATTTTCGAATTTACCATCATAGACGTCTCCATTATTACAGATTAACTTACCAACTCCATGCTTTTTACCATTTTCAAATTCACCTTCATAGACGTCTCCATTATTACAGATTAACTTACCAACTCCATGCTTTTCACCATTTTTAAATTCACCTTTATAGACGTCTCCATTTGAATAATTAACTATTACAGAGTCATCTTGCAATTCCCCTGCACTAAAGGTTCCTTCGATGGTAGTGCCATCAAAACATGTTTTCGTACCCCGTCCATGAGGTTTTGAATTTTCAAGAATCCCCGTATAAGTACCACCATCAAACGATACACCATAAACAAAGCCATTTGCTTTTTTTCTTCTTTTTCTTCTTTTTCTTGTTCTTTTGAATTTATTTTTAAAATATTCTTTGATTTTTTCTATTCGATCACTCATTTTTTTTATATTTAAAATTTCATTGATTTATTTACACTAAATAATTTTACAAATATTAATATACGATTTTTAAAGCAAAAAACTAACACTTTAGTAAATATTTATTTTTCAAACAATGGACAATCAACCATCAAACTACAAGCCTTTATTCCCTCAATTAACTACAATTGAAAATAAAAATATATCGAGTTATTTAAAAGATATGGCATCCAAAATTCCGGAAGTTGAATTGGCTAGAATCATAACACTAACTCAAATGGCCATTGACATAAAACCTGTGAGAGATTTTATACTTGAAAATAATAGTAAATGGTTTGATTCACCCTACAATAAATTACAAGCATCTTTAGCTCCCTTTGAAGCGCCCGATGAAAATTTTATTGATTTTATTAATAATGACTTTTCAGCTTGGTTTTCACTTACAGAAACTCAAATGAAAGAAATTCCATCAACAATGGAAGAGCGTTATTTTAAATTATTTATCAACGATTTAAATAAGGCAAATAAGGTTAATGAATTGTCTTTTCCTCAAGTTGTAATGACTTCAATAACCTATAAAAATACAGAACTAACCAATTGGATTGATACAAATCAAGAAAATTGGAAGAGTCTTTCAGCTCCAAAGATGTTGGCATATGTAAAAGCTTTTGATAAGGGAAACGGTGTTGAAAATTTTATAAAAAAAAACATACGCAATGTTGAGAACTTCACCCTTGAGCAATTAGAAGAAACTACAAAAGCTTTTGATAACCAAGAATTAGGTGAATTTGCAACTAATAAGCTAATGATTTGGAAAAAATTTTCAGTCATAGAAATGCAAATAACAAATAATGCCTTCAAAAACAATTTACTAGCAAGTTGGATTGAAGAATATACTGTATTCTGGGTTCGTATGTCAAAGGATAAAAAGGAATCTACCATACAAGCATTTGATAATAAAAAACTTGCAGAATGGATAAAAGATAAACCTGCCTTCTGGAGTAATTTTAACGATGAACAAGTAAATAAATCCATCAAGGCTTTTGAGATTCCCGAACTAGCAGATTGGATTAAAGAAAATAAAACAGCTTGGGCAAGTTTTTCTTCTAAAGATATGGATGAAAAAATTGTAGTATATAAACCTGAAGCTACACTTAAAAAGAAAAATTCTCTAATCAGTTCATTCGCTTTTTGTTGTCCTGGTATTTTTAAAGGATCTGCACCTAAAAATTCAACAAATCTTAAGGATAACAATCATAAAAATTCAACAGATCTTGAGGGTAACATTCTTAAAATCAAATGAATATTTGATAAAATGACTACTAAAATTAGAGATGAATTTTAAAGAAGCTCACTTTCTAATAGATTTTTTTTGGACGTTCCTTTTGGGTTGATATTAACATTATCAGTACCTGTTGGGCGTTTTCTTTCATTGGCTCTAAAACAACTTTTGTTTTGAAGGCTGCATTGAATTTTCTTCTTGTTTTTTTCATGTCTCAACTGTTAAATTTAATACTTAATCAGTTGTCTTATTTTTGGGAAGTAGTATATTTCCTCTAAGACGCTCAGGTTCTGAAAATTTTATTTTTAAAAACTCATTTATTTTATTATATTTGTTGCAAGTAAAATTTAGGAATATCCTATTCAAAAAATTTATAATAGATTAAGTGTTTAGAACTATTATTGTAGTTTTAACTGCCCAAATTCAGTTAGAAATTAAGGATTTAAAATGTAAAAGATAATTTAAGGAAAATGGATAAAAATCTTAGCAATTACAAAATTGACACTTCTGAACTAGCTATTAATGCAGCTAAGTATTTAGAGGACTTAAAGCAACAACACCCAAATGATGAAAGGTTTGATAGTACAAATTTAACATTTGAGGAAGTTCTAGAAACTATTAATGCTGCTTCTGTTTGGCGTTCAGATGTAGAAAAATAATTCACAACACGCAAATACTATCATGAAATTTGAAATTATGGTAAAAAATAAATTTTGGTAATCAGTTGGTTATATGAATTTCACTGCATTTTCCCTTAAAATATTTATAAAAACTTTCACATTCTTAAATAATTCTTAAATTTATCAAAAATAGAATAACCTAAAGGTTGACCTATTCTTTGCCAAAGTGATGGAACTGGTAGACATGACGGATTCAAAATCCGTTGCCGTTAAAAGCGTGTGGGTTCGAGTCCCACCTTTGGTACTTTTTTCTTATAAAATTCTACTCTTGTAAAATCATGTTTTACACCAGCATATATACTTAAAATACTTTTTTTTTTGAAAATTTGATTACTATTTCCCTTCTTTTAGATACTCTTAGAACTTATAAAAATAGCTATTTTTCAGAATGTTAACTCGACAAATAAAAAGATTCACGCCTGATTTTTAAAAAATCCTAAATGGTCTGATTATGCTTAAAATAAGTATATTTGGATAAAAATTCAAAACCAACAACCATGAATATAGATAGCATTATTGAAACTATTACTGAGAAAAGTTCTGAATATTTAATACAATATGGATTAAAATTTGTAACCGCAATAGCTATTTGGATTATTGGAGGTTTTATTATTGGAACTATTAATAAAGCGTTTGGTAACATGCTAAACAAAAAAAACACAGATAGTTCTTTAAAACCTTTCTTAAAGAGTTTGGTAGGATCGCTATTGAAAATAGTTTTAGTTATTACTGTATTTTCAACTTTAGGCATAGAAATGACTTCTTTTATTGCCATTTTGGGTGCTGCTGGTTTGGCTGTAGGTATGGCATTGTCGGGTACTTTACAAAACTTTGCAGGGGGTGTTATGATTTTAATATTTAAGCCTTTTAAAGTAGGTGATGTAATTGAGGCACAAGGGTATACAGGAGGTGTAAAAGAAATTCAAATTTTCAACACCATTTTAAAAACTCCAGATAATAAAACAGTGATTATTCCTAATGGGGGATTGTCTAATTCTTCTATGGTAAATTATTCTACAGAACCTAAACGTAGGGTAGACTTTACTTTTGGTATTGGATATGGAGATAGTATTGAGCAGGCAAAAGAAGTTTTATTAGCTATTTTAAAGAGCGATACAAGAATTATCAACGATCCTGCAGAACCTTTTGTAGAAGTAATTGCCCTGGCAGATAGTTCTGTAAACTTCGCTGTAAGAGCTTGGGTAAATTCGGCAGATTACTGGGGGGTTTACTTTGCTACCAATGCTAAGGTTTACAATGAATTTAATAAAGTAGGCATCAACATACCTTTTCCACAAATGGATGTACACGTACATAAAAATGTATAATTTAATCAGCGTTTAATGTAAACGCTTTAAAGCTTCCTAAAAACCTGCTAAATTTAAGGTTCTCTATAGTAGTTTGTTTTGTAGTTTCTAATTTTTTGGAAAAAAAAGTGTAAAGCATTTTTTGATAAAATTATAGCCAAAGTAAAATAGCATTCTTAGGGTCTACTAAAATTTATATTAATTTAAACATTTAGTTTTTTAAATCTCAAAATGCATTCCCTCTTTTAATAGCTTATTATAAGTTGCTTTATTGAATTGAAATAAATTACCTGGTCTTCCAGCTCCAAATGATTTTGCCTTCTCATCTAGTTCATCCAATATACCCAAATGCATTACTTTTTTCTTAAAATTTCTTCTATCTATTGGTCTGTCTAATAAAGTAGCGTAGAGGTATTCTAAATCTGAAAAAGGGAACTTCTTATCTAATAGTTCAAAACCTATAGGTTGGTAAGTTATTTTACCACGAAGTCTTTCAATAGCTATTTTTATAATCTCTTGATGATCGAAAGCTAGTTTGGGCAACAATTTAATATCAAACCATTTAGCCTCTTCAGCATCCGCTGTTGCTTGTAACTCCTCAAACTGACTTGACTTAACCAAGCCAAAATAAGCAACAGAAATAATTCTTCTTCTAGGGTCGCGATTGGGTTTTCCAAAAGTATAGAGTTGTTCTAGGTAGTTAATTTTTATGCCTGTTTCTTCCATCAACTCTCTCTCTACAGCATCTTCTAAAGATTCGTCATTTTTTATAAATCCCCCTGGAATTACCCATTCACCTTTAAAGGGTTCGTATTTTCTTTTAACAAGAAGAACAGAAACCCCAATTTCCTTATGGTAGCCAAAAACTATGGCATCAACAGCTATTTGAATATTTTGTATCGTTTTCACATAATAAAGTTACGATTATCTATCATTACCATGATTTTTTTCTGAAGAGTTGTAAATTAAAAATATTTAATAACATTATAGTCAGATTCTTAAGTATTTATTTTATTAAATCAAAACAAATATATTTTGAAATTAATATTATTAATACTTATATTTGTGTTATTAATACGCAAATTAAAACTAAATATTATGAACGGACTATTTTTAACAGATGGATACAAAACAGGACATCATCAACAATACCCAAAAGGAACGGAATATGTTTATTCTAATTGGACTCCAAGAAGTAATAAATATGCACCAAAAGGATGCGATAAAGTAGTTTCATTTGGTCAACAATTCGTTATGAAATGGTTACACAACTATTTCCAAGACAACTTCTTTTCAAAACCAAAAAAAGAGGTTTGTGAAGAGATTAAAGAAGAATTGTCAATGTATTTAGGTTCTGACTATGATGTTTCTCATTTTGAAAATTTACACGATTTACAATATTTACCCATTAGGGTTAAATCATTACAAGAAGGAGTAGAAGTTTCAATCAGAGTTCCTATGGTAACTGTGGTGAATACGAATAAAGACTTTTATTGGGTTACTAATTTCTTAGAAACGATACTTTCTACTATGCTATGGCAACCTATGACTTCTGCATCTATTGCTATGAATTATAAAAGAATATTCAAAAAATGGGCTCTAGCTACAGATAAAGAAAATATTGGACTTATAGATTTTCAAGGACATGATTTTTCAATGAGAGGAATGGGTGGTTTACAAAGTGCTCAGTCTTCTGGAATGGGACATGCTATTGTTTTTATGGGGTCGGATACATTACCTGTTATCAGTGGGTTGCGAAAATATTATTATGCTGAAGGTTTTGTTATCGGATCTGTAAATGCTACAGAACACTCTGTAATGTGTGCGGGAACTAAAGATGATGAAATTGGAACTTTTAAACAATTAATGGATACTTATCCAACAGGAATACTATCAGTTGTAAGTGATACTTGGGATTTATGGAAAGTACTAATAGACTATTTGCCTAAATTAAAAGATGAAGTATTGGCAAGAGATGGAAAATTAGTTATACGACCTGATAGTGGTGATCCTGTTGATATAATTTGTGGCGAAGCAAGAGAATTAGGCGGACGAACTCCTAAAGGTAAAGGAGTAATTGAAATTTTGTGGGATGTGTTTGGCGGAATTGTAAATAAACAAGGGTACAAGGTTTTGGATTCTCATATTGGAGCTATTTACGGAGATAGTATTACTACAGAAAGAGCAGCGAAAATATGTCAAAGATTACATGAAAAAGGGTTTGCAACAACCAATGTAGTTCTAGGTATTGGTTCTTTTACTTATCAGTTTAATACAAGAGATACTTTTGGTTTTGCAATGAAAGCAACTTCTGTAGTGGTGGATGGTGAAAGAAGAGAAATCTTTAAAGACCCAGTTACGGATGATGGAATTAAAAAATCAGCTAAAGGACTTATGAAAGTTGAATTGGTAGAAGGTGAGTATAGCTTTATTGACCAAGTTACCGAACAAGAAGAAAGAGATGGGGAGTTACAGATTATATACGAAGATGGTAATTTTAAAAACGAAACTAACTTGAAAGAAATTAGAGATAGAATTAATAAAAGCCTTTAAATGAAAGAGACTATAAAATACGAAATAAAGAACTTTAAAGATGGGCAAGTGGCTTCTAAAATCATAAAAAATGGTGATTTAGAGCTTAATATTAGAGGTAATTCTTATCAAGATTTGTTTACTGCGGCTTCAATTAAAGAAGCTTGGGATGCAGTTAACACAATGAACAAAACTGCTGTATCTACTTTAACTATTTATTGTTTAATAGGGCAACGATCTGACAGGCGCTTTAACGAGAATGAATCATTTGATTTAAAGGTAATCTCAAATTTTATTAATACTATGAAATTTGATAAGGTTCAACTATTGCATCCACACAGTTCAATTGCATTGGCTTTAATTGATAATTCAGAAAAAACATCACATTTCCCATATGTTGAGAAAGCATATAATTCTATTGGAAAACCTATTTTGATAAGCCCAGATGCTGGAGCATACAAAGCAACGCATGAAATTGCAGAAAAATTAAATGCAGATTTAATACCATCTAATAAAGTTCGAGTTAATGGTGTTCCAGTTATAAGTATACAAGGAGATCTAGAAGGTGAAAAATGTTTAATTGTAGATGATTTGGCTGATGGTGGTAGAACCTTCAAATATTTATCTAAAGAGCTAAAAATAGCAGGAGCTTCAAAGGTTTTTCTTTATGTAACTCACGGGCAATTCAATTATGGATTTGATGAACTAAAAGAGTGTATTGATCATATATATTGCACAAATAGTTACAAAGAAATTAATGATGAATTTGTAACTCAATACAAGGTTATATAAAAATACTATCTCAAAAAAAAAGTAATAAAAGAGTTTCAAAACAGCTTGATTAAGCTACATAAATTTATTTAGAAAATATGAAAAATAGGCATTGACAGTTTTGCAGCATCGCCCAACAATTGATAAAAGATAAAAATTAAAGTAATTAAGAATACTCACTTTACGGTTATGCTTTATTTTTTCTGATAATTTTAGGAGCATTGGGAGTCAAAGCTGGCGATTCAAGTATGACAAAAGCAGTTATTAAAATTACATTTTTGGGGAACTTTTGCCATGGGACTTACAGTTTTGAATAGTCATTTATTTAATGTGAATACTGGATAAAACACCTTTTAATATCTACTGGGAATAAGACAAAAAAATATTATTGAGAAAAAATATAATTATTAACTTTACACAGAATCAACTAAAACTAAACTAAAATCAACACAAAGTTTCCATACAAGGTGCTTTCGAGCTATTATTTAAGAGCTCCTCTTTTTTCCCTAGACACGCTATTTCATTTTTTGGAAGAGTTAAATTTCGAGTTACTTGTAAAGAACAAGGTTTTTCTTGAAGCTATTTATATTGCTTCTCCTGCGGTATATGATCCGTTAATGTCTTTTCTGAATGGGAATTTAAAGGATCCAAAAAAAGAAAAAAAGTTAAAACTTACACTTCTTAAGTATTTGATTAGAATGTGTGTAAGACCAACACCATTCGGACTTTTTTCTGGCTGTGCTTTGGGTAGTTTTCAAAAAAAAACGGGTATTACGCTCGATAAACTTGAAAATTATAGAAGAACAAGCAATCTTGACATGATGTTGCTTGATGGCATCAAACAAGAATTGTTGAAAATTGATGCTATCAGGAAAAATCTAAAATTTTACCCAAATAATAGTTTGTATGATTTGGGTGATAATTACCTACGATACGTAGAATACCGTTTTGTGAATAATCATAGAATGTATGATTTGCAAGAACTTGAACACTCTATTTATATTTCAAAAGTATTGGAGAACACCAAAAATGGTAAAAGTATTGATGAGCTGTCTCAAACACTTATTGATGAAGAGGTTGATATAAGTGAAGCTAAAGAATTTATCGAAGAGCTCATTTTAAATCAATTACTTGTTTCTGAAATTGAACCCACGACTACTGGGGTAAATTATTTGACCAGGCTAATTGCTATACTTGAAAAAAACAATGATTCGGAAGAGATTGTAGTTCAAATTAAAAGAATTAAAAACCTAATTACAGCGATTGACCAACAGTTTGGAAATCAAATAAAAACTTATGAAATATTATTTGATGAACTAAAGAAAATCAAACCAAACGTATCGAAAAAAAATATTTTTCAATCAGATGTTTTTTTGACTACCAGTGAAAACACGGTTAGCTATAAGGTGAAAAAAGACCTACAAAAAGCGCTTAACTTTTTTAGTAAAATCAATGAAAATTCGTCAAACGACCCTCTTTTTTCTTTTAAAGAAGCATTTTTAAAAAGATATGGCGATGAGAGTTTACCCCTGAGCATTGTGCTGGATACTGAAATTGGTATTGGTTACGGAACAAAAAAAGGAGTAGAAAGCAACTTGTTAAAAAATCTTGATTTACAACCAAAATTAAATTTTGGCACAACGGTAGTGTGGTCAGATTTTGATGAGTTGATTTTTAAATCTTTTCTCAACTGCTTGAAATCTAATGAAAAAGTGATTCAATTAAAATTTGCAGACTTTAAGCATTTAGCCTCAAAAACAAATGATTTTCCATTAACTTTTTCAGCAATCGTAGAGATTTATAAAGAAGGTGAGGAAGATATATTGTTTTTTAACAGTGCGGGAGGCGCTACTGCTACTCACTTCATGGGTAGATTTTCTCAAAATGATCCTGAAATAAATGATTTTTTGCTTGAAATTGCATCCATCGAAGAAGAGCTCCAGCCAAATTGCATCTTTGCAGAAATTGTTCATTTGCCACAATCCAGAACAGGTAACATCCTTAATATTTCAAAATTAAGAGCTTACGAAATTCCCTATTTGGGTTTTTCTTCTTTGGATAGTCACCATCAAATTCCTGTAGATGATTTACTGGTATCGGTAAAAAATAACCGAATTGTATTGATTTCTAAAACATTGAATAAAGAAATCATTCCAAGGCTAGACAATGCTCATAATCACTCTATGGGGGCGCTCGCTGTGTATGAATTTTTGTGTGATTTGCAATACCAAGGCATTCAAAAGACGATTGGTTTTAAATGGAATACAATTCTTCAAACACAACCTTTTTTACCTAGAGTTGAACTAGATGGAATCATTATCTCTAAGGCTCGCTGGAATTTTGAAACAAAGGAATTTATAGATTTTTATGAGAAAAATCGAGGGCAGTTGCAAGAAAAATACAAACTCCCCAGAAGGGTAGAGTTGGTAGATGGTGATAATAGGTTGATGATTGATTTAGAAAACGAATTTTCCATACTATTAATGATTGATACCATCAAGAAAATAGATAGTTTTGGACTAGAGGAGTTTCTGTTTGAGACAAAAAAGAGTCCAGTTTGCAGGGGTTCAGAAAATTTTTGTAATCAATTAGTTGTTTCATTCTCAAAAGAAATGATACCATGAATGCTCAAAAAAATCTTCAAATTAATTTTTTTCCGGGCGATGAATGGCTTTACCTAAAAATTTATGGAGGTGTAAGAAGCGCTGATAAAATTTTGGCAACTGTAATTGCGCCTATTTCAAAAGTATTACTGGAAGAAGGAATGATTGATCAGTGGTTTTTTATCCGTTATAAAGATCCTGAAGAACATTTGAGAATACGTTTTCATTTGCTCGATTTTGCTGCTTTTTCTAAAATCATATCGATGGTAAGAACAGGGCTTGAGCCTATGATTGCCTCTAAAAGGGTATGGAACGTAAACATAGACACTTATCAACGCGAAATTGAACGTTATGGATTAGATACTATGGAGCTTGCAGAATCTTTTTTTTGTGTGAATAGCGAACTGGTTATAGATTTATTCAATAAACATCAAAATGAAATTCAATTTTTTGCAGCCTCTTTATTGCTTGCAGAAAAAATTCTTTCTGCCTTGGAACAGGAGGAAAAAAGAGCTTTAGTTGGAGCCATGCAAAATGCATATCACCAAGAATTTAATGTAACAACTGCCACAAAAAGATCGTTGGTTTTGAAATTTAAAAATTACAATATCATTGATTTGTCTGAAAATCATATTAATTTTAAAGAAGATTTAATTTTAAAACAAGATCAAATATTAACTAATTGTCGCGAAACTATCCTAAACTTGTCAAATGCTGATGCTTTGAAAAGCTTGTTTTCAAGTTTTGTTCACATGAGCATCAATCGGTGTTTTTGTATTCACCAAAGAATATTTGAAATGATGATATATGACTTTATTTCGCAGCGACTTAAAAACAGAAAATGTTGATATGTATTTGAATAAAAACAGCTATTTCATTTCAATTTTATTTATACTGTTAGGTCACTTTATGGTGTTTGCTGGAAATCTTGATTCTCTTGATATTTTTACGTACCAAGACTTACATGAGAAAATTAACACGAATGAGGATACGGTACTCAGTAATTTTTACACAAATAAGTACATAAACAAGGCGAAATTTGAAAAAGATAGTTTTCAGATAGCGTATGGTTTTTATCTAAAAAGTTTAAATCTCACCAATCTTTCAGACGAAGATGTCATTGAAGATAGCGATTTAAGGTATTACGACAGCATCATTAAATATACCAATAAACTCAAAGACAATGAGTTATTTCCTTCAATTGCGTATTTTAATAAAGGAAAAATATTTCATAGAAAAGAACGATTTAAAGAAGCGCTTGAGAATTATTTAATTGCAATTGACAGGCTAAACACTAAGGATTCAATTTATTATCACTATATAAATTATACCATTGCTGATTTAAAAATAAGATTCAATAAGCATTTCGAAGGTTTGAATATTCTAAAAAGCATCTATAATTACTACCGTAGAAATGTCGACTTGAACAACGTTGGCTATAACAGAGAATATCTTTCGGTGCTATTTTCAATCAGTCATAGTTTTTCCAAGCAAGGAATGTTGGATTCTGCTGAATATTATAGTGATTTAGGATACAAAAAAAGCATCAAACAACATGATTCTATATCCAATTACTTTTTGCTTTCTAAAGGGGTATTAAATTACAAAAGAGGCAAATATAAAGCTGCAGTAGATAGCATACAAAACTCTTTGGAGGGCATCAAAGCACTAGAAGATGTTAGAAATCTATCTTATGCACATCACTTTTTAGGCATGTCTCATGTAAAAATGGGTGATAAAACCAAAGCAATCACACATTTTAAAAAAGTCGATTCAATTTTTTCGATCATTAAAGATGTAAATCCTGATATAAAGGATGGTTTTAAGTATCTAATCGAGTATGCAAAATCAGAGAATAAAATTATAGATCAGCTTCATTACACCAATCAAATACTAAAGTTAGATAGTATCTATTACACAAATTACATGAATATTCATACGGGTATTTATGAAAAAATTGATAGGGAAAAGTTAGAAGCAGAAAATAAGAATTTAGAAAAAACAGTTACCTGGGGTAAAAAAAGAATATTCATTCTTTATATAGTAGTAGGTATTGTTTTATTTGTAGTGATATGTGTGGTATTTGTAGCACGAAGACGAAAAAAAAGATATGAAATTATCTACCAAGAGCTCAGAAAAAATGAGCGTTTTGAACAAGATATGATAGAAGATTCTCCTCATGACACAGATGATGAGGATGAAGTTGAGGATGAAAAAGAGGAAATTGACAAAAAGAAGAACGCTGGATTGTCTGATGAATTTGTGAATGAGATACTTAAAAAGCTAGATAAATTTGAAGAGCGCAACGAGTTTTTAAGCAATAAGGTAAGGTTAGAGTCACTGTCTAAAAAGCTCAAAACCAATAGTAGGTATTTGTCTAAAATCATCAATAGTCACAAAAACAGAAACTTTACGCAATACATTAATGGATTGAGGGTTGAGTATATTATTAAGGAGCTCAACAGTGGTAGTAGGTATAGAAGATATACTATTGAAGGTATTGCAGAAGAAATTGGATTTAACAACGGTGAGTCATTCTCCAAAGCTTTTCATAAAAAAACAGGGATTTATCCATCCTTATTTATCAAGAACTTGATTATGGAAAGTAAAAAATAAAAATTTCTTATATGAATTTAAACGGGAATTTATTTTGGTTAGTTATAGTTTTTATTTTAATTGTTTTTTCATTTATAGCTCCTCATATTATTGCCAATTATTTTGAGTCTGATTTTATAGGAAAAGGTGATGCTGGAACTGTAGTAGGGGGTATTATGAGTCCTTTTGTGGCGATAGCTGGCGTGGTAGTTACTTATCTTGCTTTTAAAATGCAATTTATTGCTAACAAAGATCAGCGAGAAAACTTCAAAAAAGAGCTTGAAAATCAGAGGATTGAATTTAGAAAATCTCAAATCGAAAATCAATTTTATGAAATGCTTCGTTTGTATAAAGAAAATCTAAATGAAGTGTCTATAACTCTAAAAATCAAAAGTGAGGAAGAAATGATTGATGAGGAAACTGTGTTGGGTAGAGAAGTGTTTACTTTTTTTTTAAAGGAAATAGAACATGCACTTGTCTACACAAACAAAGAATTGCCAATTATAAAAAGAGTGAAAGTTGCTTATCAATTATTTTTTCTGGGAGCTTCTAGCTATAAGCAATTATTGGGGGAGGAAAAATTTAATAAGCTTGTTCCTTATTTAAAGGAGATTTATGAGTTTAATAGTCATATAAATGAAAATAATGTGCTTAGATACAAAATATTAAAAGGATAAAAGAATCAGTTGGGACATTATTTTAGGCACCTCTACCAGACTGTAAAATTTATTGCAGATAATGGCTTGCTCAAAGAAACTGAAAAGAAAAACTACTTAGAAGTGTTGCGTTCTCAAATTTCTAATCATGAGCAAGTATTGCTTTTATATAGCTATTTAGGAGATTTTGGAAAAAAATGGGAAGATGAAAACAACCGATACTTTAGCAATTACGAGATGATTCATAATATAGATGAAACCATGCTGATTGAAGGGTTGGAACTAACCTCAATTTTTGCTAATACCATCACAGATACAATGTTTGATTATAAAACAAGGTTTCAGGTTGATAATGATTGAGAAATATTAAATTGATAAATTGAAGTACTCTCCACTGTTAAAATAATCTTTTTATCATCTTATAGGAGCTAGCTAATAGATTTCTTGATAAATTCATTTACTTTTTATTTCTCTTGTATTATACTCAAACAAGAAGAAAATGTATTTAAAAATTCAACAAAAACAGGGGTTTAAAATTCAATGAATAGATGCTAATTAATGCTGTTTAGACATAATTTTTAGCACATAGTTTTTTCTTCTTAAGAAAGGCTGTATTTTTGTCTCATGAGTTTTATTCTTCTTAACATAAAGGGAATTTCTTACAGTCAATCTAAAAACGGAGCTTATGTTCTTGTTTTAAATGAAGTAGGCGGACATCGAACACTCCCTATCATTATTGGAGCTTTTGAAGCTCAGTCAATTGCTATTTCACTTGAAAGATCTATCAACCCACCCAGACCCATTACACATGATTTGTTCAAAAATTTTGCTGATAGATTTGGGGTTACGGTAAAAAAAGTTGTGATACACAAACTTGAAAATGGAATATTTTATTCAAGCTTGCATTGCGAAAAAGATGATGTGGAAGAAGTTATTGAAGCTCGAACCTCTGATGCCATTGCCATTGCTACAAGATTTAAATCGCCTATTTTTACTTACCAAAGTATTTTGGAAAGTGCGGGAGTATATATTGGAAATGCTAGAAACAAGCAACTGCAAAAAAAAACTCAACAGTCCGTTAGTCACCAACAAAAGTCATTGAATCAATTAACTTTAAAGGAATTGGAAGATTTATTGGAAACAGCACTTGAAAATGAAGATTATGAAATGGCTGCTAAGATTAGAGATGAAATTTCAAAAAGAAATTAAAGTAACCTAAATTCAAGAAAACTAACTTTTGAAACAGTATTTAGATTTAATAAAACACGTAAGAGAAAACGGAACTGTAAAAAGCGATAGAACTGGAACAGGCACCATCAGTATTTTTGGCTATCAAATGAGGTTTGACCTATCCGAAGGATTCCCTTTGGTAACTACTAAAAAAGTGCACTTAAAATCTATTATTCATGAGTTGTTATGGTTTTTAAAAGGTGAAACCAATATCGAATATCTTAGAGAGAACAATGTAAAGATTTGGGATGATTGGACGAATGAAAACGGCGATTTAGGACCAGTATACGGACATCAGTGGAGAAACTGGAACAGCGAGGGGATTGATCAAATCAGTGAAGCGATTAAGACAATTAAAACAAATCCTGATAGCAGAAGAATCATCGTTTCTGCATGGAACCCTAGTGTGTTGCCAAATTCAAGTGATTCTTTTTCAGAAAATGTAGCAAATGGCAAAGCAGCATTACCTCCCTGTCATGCTTTTTTTCAATTTTATGTCGCCAACAACAAACTTTCTTGCCAGCTCTACCAACGCAGCGCAGATTTATTTTTGGGAGTACCTTTTAACATCGCCTCTTATGCGTTATTGAATATGATGGTTGCGCAAGTTTGTGGCCTTGCTCCTGGCGAATTCATACATACTTTTGGAGATGCTCATATCTACAGCAATCATCTCGATCAAATTGATTTACAATTAACGAGAGCGCCAAAAGCATTGCCTACCATGGACATCAACCCTGCTGTAAAAAATATATTTGACTTTAAATTTGAGGATTTTACACTTTCGAATTACCACCCACATCCGCCCATAAAAGGAGCCATTTCTATTTAATCGTTTTTACTATTTTTACGATCGGTCAATAACACTTGTTTTTCTGACCTTAATAATTTTTGTAATTTTAAATAAAAAAACCCATGATGGATCAACTACAACACGAACAATATGAGTATGCTAGAAAAAGAATCAATCAAAAAAAACGCTTGTATTTACACGCTGTTTTATTTTTATTAGGTTCTGTTTTTTTCATTGTTCTTAACAAAGCATTCAACTTTGGCGAAGATATTTTTAAGAATTGGTTTGTATGGGCAGTGGTTGCTTGGCTTTTTATTCTAATGCTTAATGTTATCAACGTATTTGTAGTGAATAGATTTATGGGGAAAGAATGGCAACGAAAACAAACAGAAAGACTTATTTTAAAGCAAGAAGTAAAAATTGCCAATATGGAAAAAGAAATAGAGCGTAAAGCAAGATTGGCAGCAGAAAATAAAGTTCCTGCAAAATCTATACAAGAAAATTCAAAAGAAGAAAGTTCTGAAGATCAATATGATAAATCTGACAATTCATGATTACACTTATTGCCGCTATTGCTGCCAATGGGGCAATCGGAAAAGACAACAAACTTCTTTGGAGAATTTCTGAAGATTTAAAAAGATTTAAAAGAATCACGTCAGATCATGCCATCATTATGGGACGAAAGACTTTTGAATCTTTAGGTAAACCCCTAAAAAATAGAACCAATATTGTAATTACCAAAAACCCGAATTACCAAGTACCAACGGAAGTTCTTGTGGCTCATTCCTTAGAGGAATCAATTGATATTGCCCATAAAATTGATTCAAACCCTTTTGTAATTGGTGGATCAAAAATTTATAAAGAAGCCTTAAAATATGCTGATTTTTTAGACATTACCCATGTTAAGAAAGAATTTGAAGGGGATGTTTTTTTTCCAGAAATCGACCCAAGTATTTGGCAAATAATTACAGAAGGAGCTTTTTTTAAAGATGAAGAAAGCAGACTTAGTTATAACGTTGTGAAGTATTCGAAAAAATAAACTTTATAAGTTTTAATTCAGACATAAACTAATAATAAAATATAAATAAACAATGAACTGGTATCTAAAAGTATTAAAACAGTACGCAGACTTCAATGGAAGGGCAAGAAGAAAAGAGTATTGGATGTTTGTATTAATCAGCACTATTATTTCTTCTATCATAATTATTATTTCTTCTATCCTAAGTGCCATCTTTTTAACAGCTGATTCACCTTATTATTTAGGAATAAATATATTGAGTAGCATCTATTCATTGTCGGTATTTATACCTAGCCTTGCTGTTGGGGTTAGGCGTTTGCACGATGTTGGAAAAAGTGGTTGGTTGCTGTTATTAAACTTATTGTCCATTTTTTTTCTTGCGATTTTTACATTATTATTTTTAATAACAATTCTTGAATCGTCTGGAAGTCCATTGATACTGGAAACTCTTGAATCGTTTGAAAGTCCATTGATACTGGAAATTTTTGAAGCGATTAAAAACCCATTGATACTGTATGGAGGTATGGCCATTTTCAGCTTACTTTCATTTGGTGGGGCAATTTGGCTAATCGTATTATTAGTTAAAGATGGCGAGCCTGGCGAAAATAAATATGGGGAAAATCCAAAAGAATTAGAAGCTTCGTAAAAAAATGATACTTTATCTTATAAGACACGGCGAAACAGATTGGAACCTACACAAAAAATTCCAAGGAATTACAGACAATCCACTAAATGAAACGGGTATAAAACAGGCAAAAAAAATAAGTGCTGTTATCAAAAAATTTGATGTTGATAAAATTTATGCAAGTACGCTTAAAAGAGCCCAACAAACAGCTGAGGAAACTTCAAAAGTGACTGGGCTAGATGTACATATAGCACTAGACATTCAAGAGGTGAGTTTGGGAGAAGCAGAAGGTTTACCCACCAAAGAGTTGGCAGAGATTTTCAAAAACCCTCACTTCAATATTAACAATTGGAAAAGCAATGATCCTGTTTTCGACCAAATGTCTTACCCTGGTGGAGAACAAAAAATAGATTGTAGAGGACGCGTATACAAATCGCTATCTACTATCGCTAAAAAAAATATAGGCAACACAGTGGCCGTTTTTTTTCATAGCTTTTGTATGCGTCAGTTTTTAATTTCAGTAACCAAACAACCTGTTGAGTCCATCAAAAATTGCGAAATCATTAAGTTTATTTATCAACCTGAGTATGATCAATTCAAAATTATAAAACGAATCAATCCACTATGAAAATTGCCAATCTAATTTATTTCAAGATAAAAATGATTTAACGTGAGCCTTATACTCAAAAATATTAGTAAAACATACGGCGCGCAACACGCACTAAAAAATATAAACTTTGAACTTCAGAAAGGTGAAATCGTTGGTTTTTTAGGTCCTAATGGAGCAGGAAAGTCAACCACCATGAAAATTATAGCAGGTGCTATCCAGCCAACTTCGGGCAATGTTTTTTTAAACAATGTTCCAATTGACCAAAAATCTCATAAAATCAAAAAAAGCATCGGGTATCTTTCTGAAAAAAACCCTTTGTATGAAGATATGTACGTGCTAGAGTATTTAAGATTCAATGCTGGTATTTACAAAGTTGCTAACGCTAGAATCAATGAAATCGTTGAAAAACTTGATTTAGCAAGTGTAATCAGCAAAAAAATAAATCAATTATCAAAAGGATATAAACAACGTGTAGGGCTTGCTGCTGCCATTTTACACGATCCTTTATTGTTAATTTT
>Ga0307933_1000581_pt1 | contig 33878 bp, 28 predicted proteins | sample OrgLakmetageno88_FD_201811 | JGI IMG/M metagenome (GOLD analysis project Ga0307933, IMG submission 201811) | Saline water microbial communities from Organic Lake, Antarctica - #88 | ecosystem: Environmental > Aquatic > Non-marine Saline and Alkaline > Saline | place: Antarctica: Organic Lake... | reverse complement strand
CGACGATGGAGACGACGATGGAGACGACGATGGAGACGAACTTGATATGCTTGGTGGTGCAGACGTTAATTCAATTCAAGGAATGAATCTATCCAACCCTAATCCATTTTTTGATAAAATGTATAAATTGGACTCTAAACTGTTTTTAAAGAAGAAAACAGGACAATTTAACGCTTATTCTCGAATGTGCCCCTGGAATATGAAACGACAGCCTGTTATTTTAACGCAGGAAGAAAAGGATAAAATAGACAAGGATCATCCAGGATCATACGACAAGGCCATTAAATACGGTTCCAGTAAAGACAAACAGTTTTATTATATATGTCCTCGGTATTGGTGTATGAAAAACAACGTCAGTCTTACTGAAGAACAAGTTAAAGCAGGAGAATGTGGTGGTGTGGATGCTATTATACCACATAATGCTAAAAAAGTACCTCCAGGTAAATATATTTTTGATTTCTATGCTGAATCTGAACATAAAAGTAAAGATGGTTCGTATATAAAGCATTTTCCTGGGTTTTTATCAGGCGATAAACATCCGGATGGGCTTTGTGTTCCATGTTGTTTTAAAGCATGGGATTCAGACTTGCAAAAACGACGACGCGATGATTGTTTGAATAAAAATAGTAATAAAACTAAAAAAGAAGCGTTGAATATTAAACGAGACCAGAAGCCACTCGCAGAAGAACAATATATTATAGGTATGGACAAATTTCCGTTACCTAGCAACCGTTGGGGTATGCTCCCTATTGAAATACAGACCTTTTTAAATATCAATAACGATGACTGTTTTGAAGACATTGAAACGCATAAGCTAAAACAGAATACGAAATGTATTCTAAGGCAGGGTATCGAATTAGATACTCGAAAGTCATTTATAGGGGCCATTGCTAATGTTTATTCAGCGTTTTCAACGAATAAGCGAATTCTCTCCATTAAAGCAATGAGTCGTCATATCGCTGATGCTATTTCATTAGACCATTTTAGTACTGCTCAAAATGGTTCTCTGGTTTCTATGTTTTTCAATACTAATTTGTTAAAGACAATAGACGATAAGGAAATACAATTATACAAAGAGACAATGGTGTATAAATTGACTGATTTCAACAATATAGGGCAACAAATGATGTTGAAACGTGCAATCGCGTCGCTTACAAACTTTAAAAAGTATTTGAAGAACAAACATAGTTATGTAGATCATGAAATACTATGGGACTTGGTATCTATGCCAAATAAAAACCTATTTCCTGCTGGAATAAATCTAGTTGTTTTAAATATTCCTGATGACGATATGACGAATAATATCGAGATTATATGCCCATCAAACGCGTATTCCAATATGTTTTACAACACGAGAAAATCCACATTTATCGTCTTGAAAAAGAACGAGTTTTACGAGCCTTTATATACCTACGAGGAAACACCCAAGGTTATCAATATTCAGAAACTATTTAGTGAATTCACATCCACGCTACTACCTTCGTTAAAACTGTTTTTAGAACGAATAAAGGGGTTTTTACAAGATTGTCAGTCGCGTCAGAATGTTGATTATGCTACCGTGTTCGAGAAGGGTAATAAACTAAGTTCTGTTGCCATTGTAGTAAAAAAAGCAAAGGGTGAAATACTTAATTATATAGTTAATTATTCATATAAAATCATTGGATTAGTTGCCTCATTTGAGGACAAGAAAAAAACATATAATGGTATATATATTCCATGTTTTCCAACTACCATAGACCTTGTTGGTATTCCCGAGTCTGAGAGAACCAAAATCATAACTTATGATGATTTAAAAGGGGTCGATTTCAAAACAACATTGGTCGGGTTGAAAGCGTTCGATACGCTGTCTACCAAATTATATACAAAACCCTATGCTACTGTTGTTGAAGCGGATGTTATTGTCGGTATTATTACAATCACGAACCAATTTGTCCCCATTGACCCACCTGTTAATAAAAATGAGGATGTCGTTTCGCGACACAGTAGTAATTTGATAGAACTTAACTCATATGATGAGAGAAACCTTAATACAATGTTGTCTAATCAGGTTAATGATACTACTGTATTACCAACCAACGCTGATGTTAAACAACGTTTTGATACTTATAAACTCAGTTTGCTAGAACAGATGACCTTTCAAAAATTTAGGAATAAAATAAAGGTTATTCTTCAACAATCCACCTATCATATCGTGAAAGAAGATATTAATACTATTGTGTCATCTACAACTCTTCCATATGAAGATAAAATTACCCAATTACTTTCAATCATTAAAAACCTTATAAAAAATAATGTCGAGTTTGTAGCCATTACCGTATTTAATAAATATTTAGACCAAACTATAATTAAAAAAAAGAAGGATTCGTATTTTATAGAAGATCATAAAACACTCTTAATACCCAAACAAAACTTAACCAATCCAAAAATCAACAATTCGATTTTCTATATTGAAAAAATGGCAGATGAGTTGGTAAGATTTACTCGAGTATATGATTTTATAATTAACAAACAATACAATACGGGATATGTTAATGTAGATTACCAATTAAATACAAATGAAATAGTAATACCAGCTAGTGAATTAGATTCATCTTATTTTGAAGATTTAGCAACGGTTTCCAAGTATTACAACGTTATCTATAGTCTTGATTTTTACAACGCTCAACCTCAAATCAAACAAACCATAAGCAATGTTGTTAAATCTAAAAAGACACGGGTTAATAGAAAAATCAAAATTAAACGTAAGGCTAAAACGTCACCAACCTCGTCAAAGGTAGCGACGTTGGATAACGCGTCTTCCGCCTTCCCTCAAAAGTGTTCAATTACTTATATAAACACATTGCGGTCCAAATGGAAGTCGTTAATGGGTTCCAAGTTTAAATCCACTGTTTATGATGGGACAACCATATGTTCGTTTCAAATTTTATGCGATATTATAAACAACCAGCAGGGAGATTCAACCATGACACCGTTGATATTAAGGCGGAAATTAAGTGATATTTATGGAAATCTGGATGTTGATGAAATTAAACAATTATTAACATTGTTCTCTTATGACGGAAAGATAGAGTTCTCTCGACAAATAAAAACCAAAAGCGTTCCCCTTGGTCGATTACCATTACTAGAAACGTATTACCTGTCTTTGCCTGATATATTAATATTATCGAGAGAATACAAACTCCCTTTAGTTATTATTACTAGCGGTAAATTTAAAAGCGTGAGTAATTCTATTATTTTAACTAACAATGTTTCACTTGAACCATCATTTGATCTACCAACAAATATGGATTTTTATATTGTTAAACAATCTGGCGTCAAACGGAACCAACCTTTTGCCTATGAACTGTTTTCATATTATGACGATTCTATAAGACTAAACACAACTATGTTTAAGAAAAAATTTATAGATTATCTTACATTAGTATTGGATACAATGCCTACTATACCCAAAGTTCCTCTTATTACTCCTATGATCCATTAAGTTTCACCATGATAGTATTACACCTTTGGAAATTTAAAACGCCGACTTTAAGTAAATTATATTTTAGTATAATTTAACTCTTTTAGTTAAAATTGAGTTAAATTATACTAAAATATTTAGTAATAGTATAGAATGTCGAAATATACTTGCGAAAGCTGTTTGAAATAGTTTTCTCAAAAATCCCACTATACTAAACATCAAAATAAAAAAATACCTTGTCAAGATAATAAAGGAAAGATAGAAGAAGTTGTCGAGAATATTATAATAAATAAAATTGATTTTAAATAATACTGAAAATAATATTATAAATAATATGGAAATGAGTCACTCTCAACAAAAAGAAACAGATATATTAAAACCAAATACATATTATGTAGGAGATAATATAGAATTATTAAAAAAGGTTAAATCTAATTCAATAAACCTGATATATTTCGACCCACCTTATAATACAGGAAGGAATTTCTTTAACTTTGATGATAGATTTAAGAGTGTTGATGACTATAATACTTTTATAAAAGAAAGGATAAAAGAATGTTTTCGTTGTCTTAAACCTTGTGGTAATTTATTAATTCATATAGAACCTAAGATTTCACATTATTTTAGAATTATTTGTGATGAAATATTTGGAATTAATAATTTTAAAAACGAAATTATCTGGCAAACGGGGGGTAATGCAAAAAATCTATATCAACTAAATCGATTCCATGATACTATAATCGTTTATTCAAAAAAGGGAAAAGATAAAAGTGTATTTAATCCTTTATATTTTCCATATGATGATGAATATAGAAAAAAATCAAATGTAAAATTTTGTGAAATACATAAAAAAGAATATGTCACAACTGCTTTACATAATTCACAACCAGAAGTAAATCCTAGACTAAATCTTCGTTATGAATGGAAGGAAAACAAAAAACAATGGTATGTAACAAAGGAAAAAATGATTAAATTGGATAAAGATGATAGATTGTGTTATAATAAAAGTAATATACCAAGGATAAAAAGGTTTTTAGATGAAATGGATGGAATCCCGTTACGTGATATATGGTGTGATATAAAAAATACACAATCAAGAGAAAAGTTAAAATACGCAACACAAAAACCGGTAAAATTATTAGAACGAATTGTTAAACTTTATTCAAACGAGGGAGATGTGTGTATGGATATATTTGCTGGTTCAGGAACATTGGGTCGCGCATGTATAAATGAAAAAAGAAAATATTTATTAATGGATGTTAATCCAGATGGTAAAATTATATTTGATAAATCTATCATAGAATAAATCTAAAACAGTCTAGGATTTTTAGGATCAAATTTATAAAGATTCAATATTTTAGAAGAAATATGTCCAAAACAACACCCTCTTTCTTTATCTATGAGAGCCTCTACGGGTATTAATGAAAAGGACCATTTATCAACATTATTTCTATTTATTCGATTTTTTCGAACATTTACGAGTGAAATCATCACGTAATCAAACTCATCACAACCATATGCTATATGACCACTATCTGATGCGGTTCCTTCATTTTTTTTACTGTGTCGTCTTGTAGTTTCAAAATGTGTCTGTTGACTAAAATCTGTTAGACCTTTAACTTGACGCAATTTAGATTGAATTCGACACATTTTACCGTTTGAGTTTTTAGCAAGTATATCAAATCCAGGACTATTATTAGCAATACTTATTTCTGGACAATCTTCATCTGTTTCTGGGTCATATGCTTCAATACCTATACTTTTAAGAATATCCTTTTGAATAATTTCATTACATCTAGCCATTGCTTTCCCCCAGTCAATAACAGTCATATTTTGTATGATTTTATTTTTGATTAATTCTTTTGCGTTTGGACATATAACACTCATTAGTGTTATTGTGTTAGGTGACGTAGTTTCCATTGTGATGAGATGTTGTATATAACAATTACTTATTTTCAAATCAATTTTTTATTAAATCATACTATAAATGCCACCACACAAAAGCGAAGACTATAAAATTTCCGCAGTTCAGTATTATTTATCTAAAAATAAGAACCAAGTGCAAACTTGTGAGATATTTCAGTGTCATCCAAGAAGCCTAATGCGTTGGGTAGATAAGTATAACAAAAATAAAAAAATAACACGAAAAAACAGAATACCAAAAGCATATAAAATTAAAAAGGAGCAGGTAGATTATATTCTAAAAACATTACAAAATGACAAGATAATTACGATGAATGATATGCTTCAAAAGGTTAAAGAAAAGTATTTAGATTTTGATATTACAAGCAGACATATTAGTAATATTGTTAGTGATAATAATATTACATTAAAATTAACGAGATTTAGACATGAACCTACAAAACGATTTGGAAAAGATATTAACATAAATAAAAATATTAAATTGTTCTACGAAAAAGTAAAACAATATAAAATAGATGATATAATTTGTATTGATGAAACAAGCATAAAATCATTACAAAAACCAAAATTCTGTTATAGTAGAAAGGGTAAGAGATGTGTTGTTAAAACACATTCACAAGAAGTATTTAAGAAATATACTGGCATTTTTGCTATATCTACAAAAGGTGTATTAGGTTGGAAATTATATGATAAAGGAGGAATTAATAGTGAAAGGTTGTATGATTTTTTACAAGAACATATAACTAATAAATACAAAAACAAACTTATCATTATGGATAATGCGAGTAGTCATAGAAATCAAAAAATAAAAGATTTGGTAAATAAAGATAATGAAATACTTTATTCCGTTCCTTATCAACATTTCACAAATGCGATAGAAAATTGGTTTAGTGTCCTAAAATCAAAATTACAAAAGAAAGAGGGATTAACTTATAATCATTTACAAAGCAATATAGAAAATGTTTTGCGTGATATACCATTAATAACATTTAAGAATATATTTAAGGGAGTTTATGAGCGTCCAGAAAAATATAAACCAAAAAAATAAAACAAGAAAAATAAAGAAAAACTATCTATAAAGTCGGCGTTTTAAATTTCTAAAGGTGTAAAATATATTTCGATACACAATGTTATTTATAATAGAATAACATTGTTTAATAGAATGGATTTATAAACCAATAAATATCATGTTCTAATTAGCCATGCGCCAACTAGAGTTCAAAATCACTTTCATCCCCACTATCAAGAACACCATAGTCCATTTGACTAATGTATTGCGAATTGTCTTGCGCAACCAGGCGAGACTTGCTACATTTATCATTAGGGTCTTCGACAGTAGACATCATTTCGTCAATGAGTTGTTGATCGTTAATAGACTCACTACTCATTACACCACTAGGTCTATCCATAGATGCTTCGCGTATGGATTTAATCATTTCTTCGGTATCAACACATACTTGGAAACTATTGGTGCCGTAATACCCCTCCTGACCACACATTACATTCGCAGAAACACCCCTCATAATATCCAACTCAGCATGTCGCGCAGCCTTTAGGAACATTTCAGGGGTTTCTTCAAAAGACGCTTTAGCAATAGGACCAATAGTATCATTGTTAATCCCATGTCTGAAAATTGAAATCATTTCTGAAGAATACGTCATTCTATCACATAATAATGAAATATGATGGTCGTTAATATAACTACCGTCCGCCTCAATGACTTCACGGAATTCTTTATGGATACTTGCCCGTGCCGCTTCTATACCCAATATGGTATACATCTCTACGATACTGTTGCTATAGGTACGAGTATTGTCGATATAATCCAGTGATAATAGTTGTTTTAAATTAGTACCCACTGTATCCAATACCCAGTTGTCTTTAGCGACAAATGCATCGTCTTCCAATGTCATCCTACCAGGCTCTTTCCGTAGAATAACCTTTCCAATATTGGGAACACCTCGTAATACAACATTATTAATCATTTTCTCCTGGAAATTTTTAAGAAGATAGATTTCATCAGCTTGATCCAAAGGGTTGGGGGTTGATATCTTTTTTTTCGATGAAAGAATCTTATTTAATCTAATTCTAAATACCAGGTTATCGTTATTAAAATCCGAATAAATACATTCCAATTCGTCCATAAACGTGTTTTTCAAACTAAAATAAATGTCATCCATTGTGAGATTTTTATCCAACAATGCCGCATCATCCACTACAAATCTAATAATCCATTTTGACTTGTCGTTTTTGGAACTGGATAATGATTCACTGTCCTCACCCGCAGCATTGCAAATAGTCTGCTCGTAGTTCAAAAAATCTTGTATAATTTCTTTATCTTGTTCAATGAGTGTATTACTGTCGTCAGGGTCAAACCAAATCTCCATAGTCTGAATAACATCCTTTAGACGGGTATGTTCAAGAATAGTCTGGATATTTTGTGCTCGTTGTCGCTCATATTTATCAGTATCTTTTAAGTAAATCGTTGTACTAGGATTTTTCATATTATCGGACAACATTAAAATCTCTTCAACACGCGGAACACCACGAGTAACGTTGGACTTACTAGCGACACCCGCAAAATGGAATGTATTTAACGTCATTTGAGTTGTCGGTTCTCCTATACTTTGAGCGGCAATAATACCAACCATTTCACCAGGTGCTACAAGAGATTTTTTATATTGAAGAGATATTCGTTCCAATAACATAACCAAGGCAGATTTATTAAAACGATGAACAATGACCAATTGTTTAGGACAAAGATGAAAATAATAGAGTAATTTAAATAACACATTTGGTGAAGAATAATGATATTTGGATAATTTCTCAAAGTAATGGTCTATTAATTCATAGGCTTCGTAAAGCGTAATATCCACCATAGAATTACTCTGAATAAGCATGTTATTTTTCACATTGTTAATAATATTGGAAAACGATACTGCACATGAAATATTTGTATCATTTTCATAATTAAAGACATTTTTCATTAGAGAAATACGATATGCTATCATCAAATCGACAATCTCTTTGATCCGATTCAAGGTATCGTTTAGCTGTGTTTTATGTCGTTTGGCTGTTTCTTTGGTCATTACAGTATCCAAAATAACATTTTTTTCTTTTTTATTGTCAGGTAGTTCAAAATGGCGATAAAGTTCCTCGATAGTCATCTGAGCAATAGGTAAGCGTTGGGTTTCTACTCTTACAGTATCAAATCCATCATCTCCATAAGAAAACTGTACTATTTTATTATGATGATTGCACACTGTCATGTCGTATTCTATTTTCAAATCTTCCATACCTTTAACTAAACGCCTTTGAATATACCCTGTGGTTGATGTTTTTACAGCTGTATCAATAAGACCAACTCGCCCACCCATAGCATGGAAAAACATTTCTTCAGGCGTCAAACCTTCTATAAAACTGTTTTCGACAAAGCCACGAGCGCGAGGACTATCGTCGTATTTTTTAAAATGCGGCAATGTTCGTTGGTCAAAGCCATACGGTATCCGCTTACCATCTACAGTCTGTTGTCCCAGACATGAAATCATCTGAGAGATGTTAATGTCGCTACCTTTTGATCCAGCATTTACCATAATGACAAAACGGTTGTCGTCGCCCAGGTTTTTACGTCCCGTTTTACCGGCATCCGCAACAGCTTCGTTCAAAATACCATTCACCTTGGTCTCAAAGTCTTCAGTATTGGATTTTCCAGTATTATTCGTAAAAATACCGAGCTGAACCTGCTCAATTAAAGTATTAACATCCTGCTTTTTTGTTTTAATAATATCGTTAATGGCATTTTGAGTTGCTGTATTTGCAATCAAGTCCTTAATACCAACACTATATCCACTGTTTAACATATAATCGGTTATGACATTTTGGAGATCATCGATAAAATCCGAACACGCCATATTACCATAATCATTGCATACTCGATGCAATAAACCTTTTGTTCCTGCTCCCAAAATTTTCTTATCCAACTGACCTCTAAAAAACTCCCCATTTTTTATTTCCAACACATTAGGTGAATCACTCATTTGTTCGCCATCTTTAAACCTAGAGGTTTTATATTTTAAACTCATATCAGGAAACAATTGAGAGAGTAATTCAAAACTAGTAATGGTATCTTTATTATTAAACACTTCGTCTAACTTAGAAAGGTTAATCTTTTTCACTCCCATCAACAATGTCATTGCTTCTTTTTTTGTAAATACGATATTTTCACGGGTAATACGATAGGCACCCAATAGTGAATCTTGAAACATCCCAACAATTGGTTTGTTATCACCAGGTGCAACAATTTGATGAGGCACAGCCGCCAATTCTAATAGTTCAATTTCACTTTCGACATTCTGGGGCATATGCATATTCATTTCATCACCATCAAAATCCGCATTATACGGTTTAGTAACCGCCAAATTCATTCTGAATGTCAGAGCGTTGGGCATAATTTTCGCAATATGACACATCATTGACATTCTATGAAGCGTTGGTTGTCGATTGAAGAGAACACCATCTCCATCCATCATATGGCGATGAACTATATCACCATATTCCAAATCAATTGTATCACGAACAATATACCGCAGTGAAATATTGTTTCCATTTGCTTTTTCAAGAATTTTAGCACCTGGATAGACATCGGGTCCATTTTTTACCAATCCCATAAGAAAATGCTTGTTTCGTTCATTCACCTTTATTGGTTTTGTAATATTCATGGCGACCTTGATAGGCACTCCAAGCTCCCGGATTGATAAATTCGGATCGGGTGTAATTACTGAACGGGCACTAAAATCAACCCGCTTTCCCATTAAATTACCTCTAACACGCCCATATTTACTTTTAAGGCGGTCCTTAATAGGTTTCAGAGGACGTCCGGATCGTTGAGCGACTGACGCGACACCGGGAATCTTATTATCTACCATTGTCGCGACGTAATACTGTAGTAAGGTTGTCCAATCATCAATAACGTGGGCGTCTGCATTCTTTTCTATTTTTTCATACAATGCATTATTGGCTTTAATTATATTAACAATAATATGACTCAGGTCATCTTCGCTTCTCTGTTGCGCGTCTTGTCTAACAGATGGACGTACTGCTGGAGGTGGTATTGCTAATACTTGACAAATCATCCAATCTGGTCTCGAAAAAGATGGATTCATACCCATAAACAAAACATCTTCATCACTTAAACGTTTTAATATAGAGAGAACAATCTCAGGTGTGAATTTGATAGTATAAGTGGTTGTGGAAGTACCCTGTTCAGTGGTAGTAGGTTCTTCCACTGGTAATCCCTCTGGTAAATCACCTTCTACCTTGAGCCAAGTCGCAATCAACGTACCCAAACCTTCTTTAACTATTTTATCAGGCTGCTTGCAACCACAACCATCATCATTGTCATCACCACAACGTTTTACAATACTGGCCAAAGCGAATACTTTTTTCCACCGGTCTTCACTGTTGTAATTCTCAAGAATTTTAGCGTATTTTTCCTTAGAAATAAGCAATTTACTACATTTCCAACATATACAACGCATAATTTTCACAATCATCGCCAAATATTGGATATAATAAACTGGTCTGGCTAATTCCATATGTCCAAAATAACCAGGTGTTTGCATATAATTCAAACCGTCCGTCGGGCAAATCATACCCGGCTCCAAGACGCCCATCCGTGGATCAAATAGACCACCAACGACTGGTTTATTGTTAATATAAGTATCTTTATTTGTGATTTGAGCAACAGACATTTTTCTGATTTCATCTGGAGATAAAATACTAAATTGTATTCCAATAATTTTAGATGGTAACATAGTATCACTCTTTGGAATACCACTATGAGTTTTAGACATGATTGCTTGATATATATAAGATTATACTTTTAATCTCGTTTCAATTTATAATTTAATACAATATTGATATAGTCCTTAAAATTTGTTCTATCCAGAAGTTTATACAAAACATTTACAATTAAATTGATTATGTTTATTATATATTATATTTAATTAATTAACCCATTTGAATACCTTCTTATATAATAATATAACCATGAGCGATATTTCAATGATTGAAACTCATCTTGAACAGACGGTGAAAGAAAACACTGTAAAATCTTCAAAACAATCTACTAAAAACAAAAAAATAAAAAACAAGGATATTAAAACTGAAAGTACGACAACAGTACAACAAAAATCAACTGAAGGAAAAAAGAACCCGGTTGAAAAAACCCGAAAGAAGAAAAAACATACTAACGATGAATGTGATGGCGATGGTGATGAACTCTCTGATATTGATATAGTAGAAACGGAAGAGAGTGATGATGACTCAAAGCCTACAAAAACATTAACTGAAGAAGAATATGCGGCGTTACTACACGAACTCTACCCTTCGTCGTATTCTAAGAAAAAACTGAAAAAAATAAAAAAGAAAAACCGCAAAATCGCAGCCGCCGATACAGTATCACCAGCAAAACAAATACAAACACGTTCTCATAAACCAACAGAACCTACTAGTTTGGTTCAATCCAAAGACGATGTTAAAGTAAAAACGACATCTAAACCTAAATCGAAACGACCACAATTGGTTATTGAGAATATCGAAGAGGACTCATCTGACGAAGAGTATGTAGATTTGAATGACGAAGACGATTCAGATTCAGATGATGATGATGAGTTTGACGATGAGCTAGAAAAAGAATTAAATAATCTACTCTCGGGTAAAGGTAGCCAAAAATTCAACATTATTCTAGCTATTGGTGGTGAAGACGAGACAGAGGATGAAGACGAGACGGAAGATGACGAAAGTGATGATGATAATATAGACGATTTTAAAAATTACACTATTAAAGATTATGAAAACGATTTACAACTTCTAAAAAGTTTCGAGACTATGACGACACCCTTGAAACAACGCCATAAAAACTCGGCTGTTATTAAATGTTTTAATGAAGAAGCTAATTATCTTAAAAAATCGGTTGAGAAATATAAACGTAAAATGGAAAAGGTTGAGCGGGATACAAACCTGAAGCAATTTAAAAAAATTGCTAATGGCACAAAGAAAATAAGTGAAAAAAAATTCTTTCAAAATAGAACGTTGGAAGACCAAGCAGAGTTTCTACGTCAAATGGAAGAAATAAACAAACATACTTATATTGACAAACCTTATAAATTTAAACTTTTAGATACTGATATTCCATTACAATTGAAAGCGTGTGCTATGAAAAAAATAGAGATGCTTAATTTTATGGATCCGAGTATGGGAGAATATTACAAAATGAAAAAATGGATAGATACGTTTATGACTATCCCATTTGGTAAATTTAAAAAACTACCTGTATCAATTGAAGATGGTGTAGACGCGTGTAAGAAATTTATGATGGACGCAAAGACTCAGTTAGACAATGTCGTTTTTGGGTTGGATGATGCAAAAATGCAAATTATCCAAATGATGGGATTATGGTTATCGAATCCCGATGCGGTTGGGTCAGCTATTGCAATTCAAGGTCCGCCTGGAACTGGAAAAACAACCTTGGTTAAGGAAGGTATTAGTAAAATTTTAGGTCGTGATTTTGCGTTTATTGCACTTGGTGGCGCAACAGATAGTAGTTATTTGGAAGGTCATGGATACACGTATGAGGGTAGTAGTTGGGGTAAAATTGTAGATATTCTCGTCCAATGTGATTCTATGAATCCCGTCATTTACTTTGACGAGTTGGATAAAATTAGCGATACACCAAAGGGTGAGGAAATTATTGGAATATTAACACATCTAACTGATACAACCCAAAACTCGTCGTTTCATGATAAGTATTTTTCAGAGCTTGATTTTGACCTCAGCAAATGCCTGTTTATTTTCAGCTATAATGATGAAAGTAAAATCAACCCTATTCTAAAAGACCGAATGTATAGAATTTACACTCAGGGTTATAATAAAAAACAAAAACAAGTTATTGCGCGGAACTACCTTATGCCTAAACTTCGTGAAAGTATCAAGTTTCACGAAACCGACGTTGTTATCAACAATGACATTGTGGATTATATCAATACAAAGTATGTTGAAAACGAAAAAGGTGTAAGAAATATGAAGAGGTGTTTTGAAATTATTTATACCAAATTGAATCTATATCGGTTTATAGATTCAAACTCGTCATTTTTCGATGAACAGACGGATACAGTGGTGGTTGATAAAAAACGAAAAGACACTATTACATTTCCAGTTAATCTATCCAGAGAACTCGTAGATTCACTCCTAAAACGCGACCAACATATTGATGGATATCCACATTTATACCTATAATAGTTTGACTAACAACAATTTGATTATCATTATTATTTTTATTTAAATTGAACGTCAGTCGTTTTTCTATACTATAACAATACTATACGATGGCCATTATTAATTTGTTTAAAAGTGCCACATTAGAGGAACTTTTTGTAATGATTGATGAAGATAATGAGCCTAATATTATTGAGGTTATTGGTAACCATCTAGACGCTTTTCATAACCGACCTCTAAATAAGTATTTTAGTTTTCCATTTGCTATATTAATGTTTTTTACACTAGATAGTTATTTAGACTACGCATGTTTTCCATTAATGTGTTATATTACCTTTTTTACAATGTGGTCTATATTCTTTGTATTTTGGGTTTCTATGGATTTTGTAGCCTTTAACCTTGAATATCTATTTAATCAACGAGTAATAGATATTTAAGGTTATCAATAAATTAGTTTTAGAATATAATTACTAATTCACTATTTTTTATAATAATGATAAACGGTTTCTCTATATATTAACCATAATTCGGACAATGTTATTAATTCGTGTGTGTATTAGAGACGTACTACTTATATTATGAAAATACATATTACACTTAAATGAGTTAAAGAGTCAGAAATCATTATAAAAACAATTATATAATTTATAGGTTGGTAATTTAGTCATAACTAACCCAATTAACGTTTTACAAATACCTTCTCTCCATCGAAGGCGCCACTATCTATTTGTTGCTGGGCATATTCTGGCCCACCCCAATTGTCATCAGTAGCAAGCGGACTTTTATCCTGTTGTTGTCTAGCTTTATCGGATTCCTCAAAAGTGGTATAACTCCCAATCTGTTGATTTAATGGGTCGAATCCAGGTTGATTACCAATATTATAAGGAGGATTATCATATGAAGCGTCAATCAATGGTTGGAGTATCTTTTCATCAGCACCTTCGTATGGGTTTTGTATTAAATCATCACTTACGGCACCCATAAAACCAATACCATCACTTGGTATATAAGTTTTATTGCCCTGTGTATCATAACTCTCTTCCAACATCATAACAGGACATTTGAACCCTTGACTATCTTGCCACATTACAAATTCCCCATACTCTTCTAGAGTATTAAACACGATTGGATTTACACCAGGCACCTTAGCGACATTGGAATTATATAACATTACTTTATTACCCTCTTTTACCAACAGATTGCCACACATCCGTTTATTCTTTTCCATCTGACTCATACCTTCTTTGAGAGAACCCATATTAAACACATAAAAAACACCACATAGTATAAATAAAAATACAATAAAATACCAAACCAACCTTGTCATTATAGTTTATTTTTATTTTTATTATTTTTATTATTATATTGTATTTTATATAAAATTGATTCTAAATTACGTATATTAAGGTTAATCAATTTAACATAAGCAATGGCGTCTATGATTCAATCTATTGACCTTAAACAAGACAAGCCTAAACGCGAACGCTGTTCATTTGATACGTGTAAAAAGAAGCTTTTAATAACTGATTTTAAATGCCTATGCAAGAGCCGTTTTTGCATTAGACATCGTTTTCCAGAAGAACATGATTGTACATTTGATTTTAAACAACGAGGACGCGATATACAAAACAAACAATTGACTAGTAAAAAATCCAGCATTAATGTTCATACACAGGATTATGGTGGAAACGCGTATTAACCAACCAAGTAGTATAAATTAATTAAACAATATCAATCTATATTATAATGCCAATCCAAGAGGATATTATTTTTATTTCAAATGATTACCAATCAACCCAAGATTGTATTATATGTTATCATCCTATACAAAATCAACCTATTCACAGTTTGGAAACTTCAGAAGATACCAATGACGCTATATTAAAGTCTATTTTTTACTATAATATAAAAAATCAAAACTGCTCGTGTCTCTACGAAGTGGATTTCAAATGCTTAATTAAGTGGCTAATGACATCACCTGTATGTCCGATGTGTAGAACGCTTATCGATGTCAATTCCAATACCAGTTCCATTACGATTGTTCCTCAGAATGGGTCTATTGTTCTTATTAGTGACCGTGACCATAGAGAATTACTATTAGATCTAACTCATTACGACCATATTGATACGGAGGATGCTATTGATCCAATTAATATCCCAGTCCCGGATGAGAACGAAATCGTCGTTATTCACCACCCAAATCGCTTTACACAAGTTATTGTTAATGCTCTTATTGCGTTTATTATAATGATTGTATTGATAATATACATATACACTCAATAGACACACAATATGATTACATATTCCAACGTTGTGTATTAAATGGATTTATAGACAATTGACCTAACCGTTCATTCCAATACTGTTCTGTTTTTTGTTGTTTGGCTTCTTCAGGTGTCTGTGGAGCAAGTTTTTTGTTGGTCATCAAACTCTGTTCTGTAGGCGTAATAATAGGTTTTTTACCAAAGCAATTCACTCCGAAACGCGCGTCAGGATTTCCAATAAAACCCCCATTGACACCTGGCCTACCACAATCATTTTTACGTCCATTTTTTTTCAACCGTTCATAAGTCGCCTTTTGTGTTGGAAAAAAAGCCATCTGGTCTTCTGACCACCCATAATTACACCATTCACCCCCTTTTTTATACGCCTTTTCAATATCAAAATAATTGGCTAAACGTCCTCCGAAAGCCCCACATATGCCTTTGGCGTCATCATACGTATAAACATTGTCGTTAATATGAAAGACTTCTTCACCACCAGTGCCACCTTTTCCAAATGAGAGATCAGGAAAGACGTCTTGGTCAGGAAATAACGTATCGTCCAATTTATTAATAATAATATCTAATTCAGGCTCATTTGTAAACAGATTAACAAAGGTCGCGCTTATATCAATGTTAAAAAAGTATTTTAATATGTTTAAAGTTAAAAGAACAAAAAACAACAATATTGCTAGGTTCCATGCTATTGAAGGCGAAATTATAAATAATATATAGGTTACAGTTATTACCAACAGTGTCGTTAGCCATGGATTTTCGAGCATTATTATGGAATTGGGTAATTGGGGTATCACTGTCGCCGGTAAAGGAGAGACTGTTTTTAAAAGCGTTTCCATAATTAACTATATAGTATTTTTATATTTTTTTCATAAACAAACAGTAGCTTTTAGAATAAAGATTTGGTATGTCTGTATCGGGATTGTTAATTAACTTAACAGATTGGTCGTTGTAAATATACCATTTTCCACTGGCGTTTTTCACTACGCTAAAATAATGCCCTCCGAGAGTACCACCACTATGAATACAAAAACCATATACCTCATATGTATTTGAATCTCCTACAGTATGACTCTCTACATATGGGCTCATATCAATAACAATGGAAAACATACCGTCTTGGCTTTTATTGTCCAAAGCCATTGTCAAATAATTATTTATTTTCCGACCATAATTATTGAACCGTTTTAGACAAACAATCATAATCATAGGTAATTTCCAATAACAATGCTCAATAAACACGTCTTCCTTCTGTTTTGTGGTTTCATTATACCAAGCGTTATCCCCTTCTAATATTTCCGACTCCATAGAGTATTTAAAACAATCGTCGAGAGAAAAAGCGTTTTTAACGACTGTCGTCTCGGGGATTGACAAATTCAATATAAAAAACATCTCTGGGTTTTCTACATGTGTCGTGACTGGAATAGTTTTACTTTTAATTCTCATTAATTGAACACCAAAGAAAATATTAATCATTTCAGAATATTCTTTTTCGTAGGTGGATTTAATTTTATCAAAACACTTAATAGCCAACTTATCACTGTTATTAATAACCTGACCATTAATAGTCATTTTAACCTGACGTTTTAATTCTTCATGGAACTGTTCCAACATGAACATAATAAATTCACAACAGTCGTTTTGGTTATAACCTGTAAATAAAATTTGTCCCTTTTGCTGAGCCTTTTTCTGTACGCTTTCCAACCAGCGATCACATGAGATGACACAATTCTCGCTCCACATAAGGTTATTCAATGTAGCCCATTCTTTAATTAATGTTCCTTCACTCAATGTCTCTAATTTAGAAACAAACTGCTCATTGGTTAAAAGTTCTCTTAAAATATAGGTATGTGAAAGACATTGTAAACAGGCGTTCATAAAACATGTGTTGCCTAAATTAGATAATCCTGTTAATCCACGACCCTTGTATTTTTCGTTATCAAAAGACGGTAGTTCTTGGTAAATAGATGACGCCATTATACTTATTAATAATATAGTTTAAATGTTTATATTTAACTATATTATTCATGTCTTGGTTATCCAATACCCCCTTTAATACACTGACTACATCGGTCAATAACACGACAACAATACCACCCTCTTTGTTGCAACAACCTGTTTTTAATCATCAATCTGGAGAGTCTTCTACACTAGATAATGATTTGGATTTTGACACCGACCATAACATCATCAATTATGATATGATTATGAATAGCTATTTACAAAACCTGCATTATACAAGGAACACTATCCGTGATACACTATATATTCAAAACCAGTTTAATAGCCAAATAAACACACATCTTCATCGTCTTGGAGAAGAATCTAAAAACCTATATCAACTATTGTTGTCTAACGAACAACTTACAAACCGAATTGTTAATAGTAATACTAATATCCAAAATGCCAACAATACCCATCGTCAACAGAATAACATTGAATTTCAGAGAGAGTTCCAACGTATTTTTACTATTATTACTTCCCAACCACCGACTCAAAACCAAGAAATGACCGATGTTGTTATCGCTCCGAGAGATGATATTATACTACAAGCAACAACGACCTTGAATTATGAAACAATTGCGCCGGAAAACCGGTTTTATGAGCGGTGTCCCATAAGTTATATGCTATTTGAAGATACCACACCAGTGTTAAGAATAGATCACTGTGGTCATTTTTTTGATAGTAATGCCTTGCTAGGGTGGTTTAGAATGTCTCCCATATGCCCTATTTGCCGTCATGATATAAGAACGGGTTATGAATCAAATATCAATTCGGATCAACAATAGAGTATATTTATCCTTATAAATATTGTTTAATACATGTTATCAATTACATTAATCTGTATTAAAATACTTTTTTCTCATTCTCTCCATATCGGCGTCAGTGATGCGTTTATTACTAATAAATGGTTCATATGAACCATACTTAAGCATTTGTATTATAAAATACAGGCTATACATACCACATTCGGTGTTTTTTTTTTGATGTTGAATTGGAAAGTTTTTAATGAATTTATACTTGTGTTTTGTCTGCTTTTGTATTTTCTCAACCAATCGGTGTATTTCGGTAGGTATATCAGAACCAGCACTATCAAAATAAACAATATGTTCTCTCGTAATATCTATAAAAAGTGAAACCCAATGTTCGCCTGGCTTATTATGGGGATCCGTGTTAAAAATAATACCTATTTTATTTTTTATACCTTGTTTATTAATATTAAAATTACATAGTGCGTTCCATACACATTCCGTCTGGGTTAGTTTTTTATCAAAATCAATCGGAGATGGTCCTATAAAACGAAAACAATGGTATTTTTCTTCATATTGCGACATGACAGAGTCTATGTCGATGCTGGTTAACCACGTATTGGGATTTGTCTGCCATTCTTCAGGTGCTTCAGGTGCGTAGGCTGTTTCTAAATCATTTAATAAATCATATCCAATACCACCTTTAAACATTTCGCTCTTTAACCAACAACGTTCGTTTGTGCATGTCTTGGAAAAAATATATTTAAATCGTTTCCATATTTCTCTCGGTATCATGGTCGTTATCTTTAAATCAGGGTGGCGTTTATTCCATAATTGAGCCAGGTCTATTAATTCTTTATTAGAAAGACATGAATATTCGTTTTTACTTGTAGATAATGGGCTACAGGCTATAGAACCCCTTATATGAGAGAGTTGTTTTCTTTTTAATGACATGCTTTTGATATATTAAATCAAGAAGAATTATTGGACAACATAACCTTGTCTAACTTAGACAACAGATTAAAACGATCATTAACATCTTTCATTTTTTCTAGATTATTAAAATGTTGAAATGACTCGTTGGCGAATTGTAAGAACATTGTGGTTAATTCTGGATACTCGTCGGTATGAGTATGTACTTCGTCATTAGACTGCATCAAAACTTTTATTAATCCAAACAGTCGCTTACGATAGCGTTTCATGTTTTTTTTAAAATCCATATACTCCGAGACGTCAGTTTTACGGTAAGTCGCCCCCGTATCACGACTGTTGTTTTTTACCTTTATTTTTTTAAGTTTTTCACTAAACAACAATTCGTCGAAATTATTCATTATATACTAATGAATAATTTTATATTACTATTTAAACCACATATTTTAACAAAATAATTATTTAATACATTGTATTAAATTGGTGATAAATTCATACGCTGTTGGCGGGTATCCTCCATAAATACATGTGGATAGACACCATAAGTATTTAAATTTTCCCTTATAGCATTACGACCTGATTCTATTGTGGTATCACTTACCATTCCTCCTCTGGAATACATCATACTACTTGTGGATGGTATATAAACACTGTTGGGGTCACAAGACCGTTTTCGAATGATATTTTTCATATCGCTTTCATTGTTTATACTCGCGCTATATTTTTTCCAAGAAGGAACAAAGGGGCTTATTGGGCAAGGTTGCCGTCCAGGTGGATCTATCGATGGTGTATGGTTGAACGGCCTGATATAATTGTTTCTAATAGTATCATTGGTGTTTGTACCAAGTAGAGTATGTCGAGTATCCTGTGGTCGTAGATCCATGGTTGCACAAGACCCTACATCGCCTACGTTAGGCATATAATACTCAAACAATGCCTTATTTTGCACGTCTTCCTTCACGTCGTTTTGACGAATAACCACCCCAGGCTGTTCTAAATTAGTTTCGAATATGGTAGATATATTAAAATACTGAGACATACTATACCTTTATATTTTATGGTTATTAATTTAGAGACATTAGTATACTATTATATAGTATTTGGTGATATGTGTGGTATTTTTGCATTACTAAACCATGAATCTATTCAAAATGATAAAAACAATGCACTTTTAAAACAATGTATTACCAACGCGTTTAGTTCGGCATCCCATCGGGGACCAGACAATTCCACACTTATTTTTGATTCAGTTTCAAAGGCTTGTCTCGGGTTCCACAGACTTACTATTAATGGTACAGCAGATTATTATGGTTCAAATCAACCACTTACAAAAAAAGGTATTATTCTATTGTGTAATGGAGAAATTTATAATTATAATACACTATTGGCAGAATTAGGGTTAGATGAACACGATAAAAAATCCCATACAGGGTCCGATTGTGAGATTATTATCGATCTTTATATTAAATTTGGTATTGAGACTACATTAGAATTGCTTGATGGTGTTTTTGCGTTTGTCTTGATGGACATGCGGTGCCTAACAGACAATACGCTAAAGCCAAAACTTTATGCCGCTCGTGATCCGTTTGGATTGCGTCCTCTTTATTGGTTAAAACACCATACTGAAACAATGGATTATGCCCCTCCTGAAATAATGGGAACATGTCGCCCATTTGGTTTCGCATCAGAGTTGAAACAATTGACGCCTATAAATGACTATACAATACAACACACCAACATTGGAGAATATCAGACAATCGAGTCGTTTCCTCCTGGGCATTATGTGTGTTATACTGGTTTTATTCCTTATAATGACTCCAAACAAAATAATAACTTACAAAAAACAGACTATTTAAACAATGACAATATCGCGTGGTTTATCCAACCGTCGACGGTCAGTCTAACAAAATATTTCACATTTCCACATTTTAGACACCATCAGCATGTCGGTATCAATGAACAAGTGGAAACCATTGCAACATATTTAACTAATGCTGTTGAAAAACGGCTTCATAGCACAGAACGGCCTATTGCGTGCCTGTTGTCGGGAGGTCTCGACAGTAGCCTGATTTGTGGTATAGCTAGACAACTACTTCCTAAAGAAATACCACTAGAAACATATAGTATTGGTATGGAAGGTTCTAGTGATGAAAAATATGTTGAATGTGTCTCAAATTATATTAATAGTCAACATACTCATGTAGAAGTATCCAAAAGTGATTTCCTTAAGGCCATACCAGATGTCATACGATTAATCGAAACTTATGATATAACCACTATTCGCGCCAGTGTCGGTAATTATTTAATCGGTAAATATATTCGAAACCATAGTAATGCCAAAGTTATTTTCAACGGTGACGGTTCAGATGAACTTTTTGGGGGCTACAAGTATTTCTTAAACTGTCCAGATAAATACGAATTTAACAGGGAACGAAAACGTCTGTTGACAGATATCCATCATTTCGACGTATTACGGTCAGAGCGGTGTATTTCTGTCAATGGTCTTGAAGCTCGGACTCCGTTTCTCGACAAAGAATTGGTATCGTATGTCATGACATTAACACAGGATTTAACCTTTACCGAGCGTAATCCCACGTCCAATGAATTGTTGGATACCAACCAACCAACATGTGTATTCGACGCAATGAAACAATCTGGTATTGAGAAATGGATGCTCAGACGGGCTTTTATAAACCGCGATATCATACCGCGCAGTATTGTTTTAAGAAGCAAAGAAGCGTTTAGTGATGGTGTTAGTAGTGAAAACGATTCGTGGTATCTAATCATACAGAAATATCTCATTACAACTTTAGCGACCGGTATTGTTAAAAATAAATACGGATTCTTACACATACCATATACTTCATTGTTTGGCTCATATAAAAAACCACTATCAAACAATAGTCATAGTGTAGAAGATACCGTATCTGTAATGAGTTTATACAACACTGGACTCTATGATAAAATAATGCTATGTCATAGATTTCTAACTCAAACCCTTTTGGAAACTGAAAATTACACACAACAGCAGGCCAACGATGTTATGTTATTGGTCGAACAATGGTATTATAAAACAGTATATAATTATTGGTATGGAACTATAGAAATCATACCTTATCCTTGGATGCCCAAATATTCAAAAGAAACAAACGATCCTAGTGCCAGAACATTAAATGTCTATAAAAAAGACATCGCTACAGATGATGAATACACACTGTATAAATCATTAATGCTAGTACATCAATCCCCATCGATTAGTATCGATTTTGATTTAAAAAATGTCTATTGCTAATTAATACTATCACTATATGTAATTATTATTTATAATTACATATTACATATGAATCGTTTTGTTCATTATATAGAAAAGGGCAACCTAATACCTTATTTTATATACACCACCTATATAGCATATATTATACTATATATAGGTATATTTCATATTAAACCTGATTATATAGACCATTTTATAATTATGACTAATCTATATATTTCAATGACTCTGTTATTTTATTTTAATCCTTTTACAAACACCATCGTAGCTCATCCTAATCTTAACCGCATCGTTTTTACATCAGGTATTGTCTTATTTACCAATAGCATCGGTAAAATTATTCAAGTAAGAGAACAATTACAAATACTTATTAACTATCTTGTTTAAGTTAATCATTTTTAAGCGTCTGTCTATGTCGTTTATCCATCGATTTTTTTAGACGAAATGTCTTTTTCTTGGATGGTGTTGTATGTTTTATTATATTAGAAAAAAAATACTTTAAATGTCTAAGAACACGCTTGCTAACAATAGTATCAATTTTATAGTGGAGGTCTGTATCTGATCTATGGTTAAAATGTGATATATATGGGCTATACGCCTCTTCAAATCGCCTATTAAAGGTAGTTTCATCAATATCATAATTCGTTTTGAAATACTGAATTATAGTATTGTGTTTTATTTTATCTAAAATAACATCGTATGGATATTGAAACACATAAGGTCTTATTTTTATATAATAAATATTATCGTGATTCATTTTTTCATGAAAATGATCATCTAGAAAAAACACTTTTGTTGATTTTGGTAGTGAAGCACATCGTACTAAATCGTTAAATGTTTTTTGGTACGTTGTTCTACAAGGTTCTATTACTTTTCCGTCTATTTTAAAGGCACATATAATATTGTCGAATAATTCATAATTGAGTTTATATTCGATATAACTTTTAATCATAAGCGTCCATTGTTTAGGACCATTATTATTTGTATATATCATAACATTAACATTATCAATTTCTTGTTTTTTTTGTTTTACATAACCTAATATATTAAACATAAGCGGACGCATATAATCGTCAAATATATCCATAACATTGTTAAATAACACCTGTGGATGGTGCGATACTGATACCTTTTGGAGAGATTCCCATATACAATTTAATTGGGTAAAATATCCTATTGTCTCGTCTAAATCAAACACAATTGCATTCACACACATATTATAAATACGTAATATATTTTCATCCAATATTATAAAGCATTTAATTTATATCGAATAAAATGATTATATACTTAGTTTATATGGAGGACGTCTGTTTAAACAACACTGACTATAAGGATATATTACAGTTTTACAATATAGATTACACATCGTCCAACAAAGAGCAGATAAAACAAAACGCTGAAAACATAATTGCTTCCAAATTATGCCAATGTATAAACAAACTTGATAAGGTAAAGAAGGTTAAATCGCGCCCTTATGCTGTCGCGATTTGCAACAATAGTATTCTAAAAAAGCATAATTTAAAATACTATGGTTTTTCGTGTAAAAAAAAACCGTCTTTAAAGATATCTAAACGTACAAAGACTAGAAAATGCGTAAAAGGTGCGCGATTAACGAAAAATAATAGCAGATATCCATTATATTCTACGACTAAAACACGACGTAAATCACGTAGATAATGTAGTCGTATTCTAGTTAATCACTGTCTATATAATCCATTAAATTCATAATTAATTGGTCATCATGTCGAATATGTTGGAATACGAAACAATCCTCAAATACGAAATTATTAAAACGACGCCCTAACTTGCATTTTACAAGGACATGTGTTCTATTGTGTTCTTGTGTATAAGCGTCTAAACAAGAAACTGCTATACCCGCCGTTTTTAGTTTGACATCATCAATAGTATTGATGTATTTTAATTTTAATATTTTTGTAAATATACCATATTCTAAGTCACCTATTGTATCTATTATTTTATAACCTTTTAATTGTTTTAACAATGTTTCACATATTTCCAAAGATAAACCAATTGATTCTAAAATAAGTTTATTTGAGGTTTCAATATCGCTCATTTTTGTGGATAAAATAGACTTGTCCGAAATATTATTTACGGAGCTTATCAATGTTTCAATGTCTGTATGTTCATTTAAAGTCATTGTAGTTCCATTACGTCTAACTTTCTAATTTATTAGATTGTTATATTAGTTATATAGGCTAATAAAAATAGGTTAATATTACAAAATATTAGTTTATTATATTTTTACGATGCGGGCGGGTTATACTATTAAATAATATCGGCTTTAATACATTCAGGAATCAAAGATATCATTGTATCATCGTCATAATAAACCCACATGCGTTGATGAGCCGTCACTTTAAAATAATCAGGGTTTTGGGTCATTTGGTAGGTCTGAAATTGCTGCCATATTGGTTTCCAAGCATGCTCTTGAACATGGAGTTCCACTCGTTGTTGTAATACGAAAAAGTAGGCATCCATTATTATATTCACTATCGTCGTTATTACTAGAGATGGTTCATTTATGGTCTGATATAAAGATGCTAAATAATAGGGGGTAAATTCGCTCATTGATATAGTTGCATAAATATCATCAACAAACCCATCATAGTCCTCCTTTGTAATTAACGATGAACGTCCGAAACCTTGCACACCCCAGAAAATCTCCCAACACATTTGTAATTGAATTAACTGGATTGGTGTCGCCTGATGAAATATATCTGAAAGCATCTCTGATGTATAACCAAGTTCCACGAAAAAATCTCTTTTCATAGCACACATGCCACCAAACAATGGTCTTATACCCCTATGAAAGTCATTATAAAATTGTAAGTATTGTCCATTCTCCCAATGTACACAAACCAGGTCTCTACAGACATTGGTTAAATTATTGATTAACCCACCATCCAACCAAGAAAGAACCATTAATATGGTTTGTGGGTTGCGTATAAATTTAATATCACATTCAAAATGAAAATAAAGGTATTCACTCAATAACGAATGCTGTTTGGAATTTATCAACAAAGAAGTATATTCACTTTCAGTTTTTGTAATAATTGCCATAATGGTGGTGTTGATGATACTCATCTCAAAACTACCAACAAAACAATCAATTTTATTTAAATTGTCAATTACTTATTCATGGGTGAGCGATATGTTTGGTTGAAACGCCTTAGTCTCTTAAGTCTTTAGTGAAGACTGAAGCGTCCGCGGCGTCCGTTTTTTTTAAAAATAAAGTATGGTTTTTTTGGACTTTTTTAAAATAGAAAACTCATATATAGCATATTGCTTTTTAAAAACCGCGGAAAGTGCGGACATTTTGGTCATGAGACCAACTACGGGCAGAAAAAAATCCAACCTTGATTTTTTTCATTTCATATAAAAAATGGGTGTCCGCGGAATTTAAAAACAAATCTCTATAATTTATAAATGGAAGGGGTAAAAAATGGTATATATTGGGGTAAAAATGGTATAAAAATGGTATATGATAAAAATAATTCTAAAAAACGGATTTTTAATTGTAATTTATGTCTTTTCACGAGCAGAAACAAGAAAGATTTTATACGGCATACACAGACAAATAAGCATGATACTAAATGGTACATCAGTTATAATAACCATGATTGTTTGATAGAGTGTCGTCATTGTCCCGATGTATGGTGTGACTATATTACAGCAGAAGCCCATTTTGACCATTTTAGTCATACTAAAAAAAACCCCAAAAAAACCCCAACTTTATCTAAAGTTAAAACCAAGGAAATTGTTGTGGAAGGTTATGGAATTACATCAGTAAATCGTATTGCGTGTTTAAAATGTGGAAAGAGTTATAAATTTAAGTCGGGATTCTATCGTCATAGGAAAAAATGCGACCTACATATACCCAATACTAATATGGCTGTTTCCATAGTGGATAACACTGTAGATACTGATAATATACTTGCATTAGGCAGTTTAACACCCGAACATACCAACATGCTATTAGTAAATGCTATTATCAAAGCTACTGATACCAACACTAAATTATGTGAGCGTATTGTAGCTTTGGAAAATACGAGACCTATTGTTAACAACACTATTACAAATATTAATAAACAAGAATTTAATATCAACGTATTTTTAAACCAAGAGTGTAAAAACGCGATGAATTTGAAGGATTTTCTAAAAAGTATTAAGCTTAATATTGACGACCTTAATTACACGGCTCATAACGGTTATATAAAAGGTATAACAAATATATTTCTTAAAAACCTGGAGGATATTGCGCTTAATGAGAGACCCATCCATTCTATCCAAGACGATACTAACCACCAATTTTATATAAAAGATGAGAATAAATGGGAATGTGATGATAAGGATAATAAACTACAGGAGTCAATTGATTCTCTCACGAAACGACAGATTAATAAAATAAAGGATTGGGAACTTCAGCATCCTAATTGGGAAAAAAGCGAACAGGGTATTGAAGAATACATGTGTATTGTCCATACAATTATGGGTGGTGAGAATGAAAAAGAACGGCTTAATAATAAAGATCTTATTAAGAAAGCGTTGATTAACCGAGTTAATTTAAATACCACCGCTATTCATGCTGCTTAAAATGCTGACCCCCACGACATCCCACTATCGTTAGCCGCCATAATATCGTCATGTGGTTCCATACCATAACCACCCATAGTAGATTCACCATTGTTTAGGTTGGTGTTGGGAGCTGATTGTGGAGGCAATTGTGGCGTCGGAGGCATTGAAAAAGACGAAGATTGTTGTTCATATTGTGGTGGCGGCATAGGAGTAGACGTATGCCCATTTGGCGTTTGATGGACGGGATTGGCTACCGCCACGGGTGTAGTTTTCTCGTATGGCCGTAAATAACTCATCAACCTATCTAATAATACATTAGCTTTCTCTCCAATTCGAGACTGTATTGATAATACTATGGAAAGGAATGCGATGACTACATTAGTGACACGGAGGGGTGAATAATCTACTTTAGAATAGGTTGGTATATAAGTAATCAACCTATGTATAAACAACATTCCCGAAAACATAACAATCGTTTGTCCTATTATTTCAAACGCCAATTCTATGTTATTTTTAGATTCGTCGACTTCGGGAAACAGTGTTTGAACAGCTTTGTTTAAAACTAGCACTGGTATTAATGCAATAAGACTATATTGAACTATGTTCATCAATTCTGTTTGACTATCTTGCTCCATATTAAAAACATGGTTGAAAAACGACGGTTTAGTGGAAGCTTCACTTAATTCTTTAGATACATCCATTATAATTGTATGACATATAAAAAATATTACAAATGACATATTTATAATATTAAAATCTGTTTTTTTGTATAGGATTAAATAGAATGCCACTATAATGAGAATTGAAACTAAAATAATATATGATAACACCTATCTAAAAGCCCTCAACGCTACGAGTAAGGATACGCCTATTTTTGAATTTAACGATTGTATTAAACTGTCCAAAGTCGTAGACGTCTATGATGGGGATACTATCAAAGTATGTTTTTCCATAGACGATACCTGCCATAATATTTACCGATTTACAGTTCGTATGTATGGTTATAATAGCGAAGAAATACGCCATAGTACAAAAGACCCATTGAGAGACGATAAAAAAAAATTGGGAATTGAACACCGCGATGCTCTGTCTAAAATGGTGTTTGATAAACTCGTTTATCTTGAATGTATGGGATATGATAAATATGGTCGTCTATTGGCAAATGTGTTTTTAGACGAGGCAAAAACACACTGTGTAAATGAGTTGATGGTTAGTAAAGTGGGGTGTAAGCCATATTTTTGTTAATTAATTTAACCATAAATGAATTTAAAATATTAAATTGAACGTATCGATGTGGTTCAGTTTTCGTTAATTTAAATATGACTAATTATATAAGTAAATCAAGACGCAATGATGTTATGTTGTATATTGACAACGCGTGGTATAATCATCGTTACGAATTGATGATTACTTATTTAAAAAAAATACGCGATATTTCTGTGGAAGACGATAAGACATTTGTTATTGAATTTAATAGAATTCTCAATTGTGATAATATTGCTGATATTATGGCATTGTATCGTTATATTACATATGATATTGTCTTAAAATACGAGTCGTTGGGAGTTCGATGGAATTATTGGAATATAATAAAGTATTGTAAAATACTAACAACCCAGATTATAAACTATACTATTGACAATATACCGGAAAATATATATTCATTATCAATTGATGGTGACCAATCTGTTTCTAGAAAAGAATTTATTCATCGGTATATATATGAGTGTATGTATATTATAACAGATACTACAGATAATTATGGTATATTGGATTATATAAAGACGTTGCAGTATAAGGATGCGTTTCAATACAAACGTCAATTGTCTATGTATATTTCCAGGATTAATTTTGGGTCATTAAAAGAATGTATGTCGTTTATTGAAGACAATATGGCTATGGGATTTGATTGGACTATTGGAACGATTTATAATTTAATAAAACGTTCCTGTAAAACTTATACCAATGGTGAAGATCCGGTTGTATATTATAAAGATTGTATGGAGTTTTTCGAACGACATGTAATCTTTATAATTAATTATATAAAACAACATACTTATAATATCAACCATCCACCGAACAACGTTTCATTTAAAAATATACACGCGTTAATCAGGTTTTGTCATTTATTTAACAATAATAAAATACCGATGAGTACCAATCTGATTATTCAATTGCATGAATTTGTTATTATACATAGAAAAGGGTGCGATATGATTTATAAATACGAACATGGTTATGAATTTATAAATAACAACATTTTAACTATTTATAATACACTTTGCTGGCGGTGGTGTGAGCCATCTATAGAAATGCTGGATATACTAATTAATGAGAAGGGATTTCCTATATATGATTATCATCAACCAGAAGACGATTATCATATATTATACTTGCTAAACAATACATTCATCAATTATGAAGTGTTTGATTATTTATGGACCAATTACGATGTAAAACATAAACTTATATATTACCTTACTCGTTCATACAAAGACCATGAATTTATAAATAGGGACTTGTGTTATCGTGTGATAGACAACGTAAAGACCATTGTAGTAAGGCTATTGACATATTTAACGACATCTATATTGGTTCAATTGCTATTAGACGATGCTAAAATGACATATTTGTTGGACATAATAGCACAAGAATATCCTGGGAACGTGCAGACATTTTATTTTAATAACAAACTAGTTCCATTTACTATTTACACCAAGTTTTCGTTTGTTTTTGAAAAAGTATTTGAAGAATGTAAGGATAAGGAGACATTGTTTAAACTGATAAAAAAATACCCGTATTATATATTCAATTATACATTGGTTTTTTCTAATGCAAAAAAAATGTCGACAACATCCATAGGCAACAGTGATGTGTTTTACAAGAGTATTTTAATAACCAAAGAAGATATTACAAGAATAGAGGCTATTTTAAAACAATTCCAGGATGATTTTGCCACCGAATATCATTCGAAAACAGGTGGTGAATATAGTATTAATTTTCAATTTGAAGCGTTTAGATTATATTGCCTAACCGAGAGACAACAAAACAATCGCTATTGGTCTATCATGTATAATAATTTCAGTTTAATTAAGTTAGAGAACTTGTTTAATGAATATGAATATTATGATTTTATACGTTATATTATATTAGAAAGAACCCTTACTATGGTATCTCATGAAAAACTAAATCAATATTATCTAGAACAATATATAGATCTTATAAAAAAATACAAACATGTTTGTATTGATAGGTATGGTGTTGATAGAACTTTATCTATGGGTATATGTTTTGTTGGATCTGATTTTAATAATACCGAATTAAAAACCGACTTTTATGTTGGTATGTATAGAAAGCATTTGAAGGCGTTTTATGTTCAGAATCATTTTGTAAAATATATATATTATAACCCCAGAACAGAGTGTGGAAAACGGCACTTATTAGATAAATACAATAAAATGCTGAGAGATATTGAAGATTAATAGAAAAATAACATTATATATAATATAAAATTGAAATGATGGATAATGTTTATATTTTTATTAATCCATCACCAAAATGAAGTTGTCTATTCATTCAAAGTCTCTTGCAAAGCGTTTTACGAATGTGTTTTCAAACCTCGGTAATTTAACTGATTCCGTATTATTATATTTTAACGCTGACGGATTGTATATCCAAGGTATGGACGGCAGCCACGTTTCTTTTTATGAGGCGAGATTTAATAATACTTGGTTTACATCTTACAAAATTGAAGAAGGTGATGTCTGTCAGATTGCTGTTAATCTAGAATATTTTAAGAAGATTCTATCTACTCGTGCTGACGACCAAATTATTTATATTGAATTTAATAGCACAAACCCCGATGTATTGACTATTATCTTTCGATCGATGGTGAAGGATTCCAACGAGTTTCCAAAAGAGTATGAAATGACATTAATGGATATCGATAGCGAATATATGAGTATTCCCGAAGATGACCGAAGTGTCCAGTTTAATATGGACTCCAAAATGTTTTCATCATTGGTGAAACAATTGATAATGTTTGACGAGGTGCTACATATTTCTTGCAACGAGGATAAGGTTAAATTCTACTCGAAAGGACTTGAGGGTTCAATGAGTGTGGATCTATTTGATAATGAAAAAGAATATGTTAATGAATATATGATTGACGAGGATTATGAACTAAAAATAAGTTTTGCTTTGCGATATTTCGAACACTTTTGTGCATTTACAAAAGTATCTCCTAACGTAAGATTGTCGTTTAGTAACGACTTTCCTGTAGAAATATATTACTCGTTGGAATGTGATAAAGTAAAAAAAACCGCTGATGATGGTAATGATGATGGAGACGTGGAAGAAAATAAACCATTGTCGTTTTTGAGGTTTTTTCTAGCTCCTAAAATTCACGATGATGATGGTGATGATGGTGATGATTAGTATTTTAATATAATTTAAACATTATTAAACTATTATATAAATCAATTTGAATGAATTATATAATGGATTCAATATTTTCATTTATTATTTTTTTTTGCGTATTAATATTGTATTATCGTATCGTGTATTATTATACATACAATGATAAAAATATCTTGATGGTAATTAAGGACGTTTCTACTATTAAATTACCTTCTCTTATGAGTGATATTGGACAATTAAAACTACCTGGTGTTTTTAATAATGAATCGTCTCATAGTCAATCACATTTATCATACGATGAATTGTTGCTTGAATTAAGTGGTCTAACATTAACATTACCCTTTTTAATTAAAGAATCCGAGAGAAATATATTACTAACCATGGATGTTGATGAATTTATTGAAAACGACCCTATAACCAATGGTGAATCTCTTTTATTTGACCCATTGAATAGTCGAAATAAATCGGAAATAACTGTTCATCAGAAAGAACATTTAGAACGGTTATTTAAAAACACGGAAGGGATCTCTCAATATTACCTTTACAATCAGAAAGTTGTTGATACTAGATATACATTTTTATTTTCAAATACTACTACCAAAAGCTACACCCCCCTCCAGTATTACAAGACACCATTGAATATATTTTATGTGTTGGACGGAAATTGCACATTTATGATTGGGAATCCAAGCCTTATAGGAGAGATGCCTATGATTAACGATTATACGTTTTTTCGTTTTTATATAAAAGGGAACAGTTTTGATGACCTTGATTATGAAACTACGAATAACATTAATCTTGTTAAATGCACCAAAGGGGACTATATTGTTGTACCAAATCAATGGTTGGTGGGCATTGAAATGGAACCTAAAAGTGCTATTATGAGAGAAAGTAGTTCAACACTAACGAGTATTATTAGTTTGACACCTGAATATATAAAACATTATATATGTGGGGTAAATGTTAATGTATCACCTATTGCTCTTACCGATGTGGATGACTAAATTATAATATAAAAATCAATATAAAGCATTGATATGTAATATATTAGTAAAATGAGTGAAATGAATCAAAACAAGAATGATACGTGTGTTGCGGGAGTTACAGGGCGAGTTAAGTGGTTTAATAACAAACGCGGGTATGGTTTTATTACTACAATTACTGGAGGCGTCGATGTGTTTGCACATCACTCTGCCATAACGACAACCAACGAACAGTTTTTGTACCTCGTTGAAGGAGAGTATGTTTCTTTTGGAATGGTCCAAACTGCTTCAGAAGCAGATGCTGTACCCCGTTGGGAAGCGACCACGATTACTGGCTATGGTGGTGGGAAGCTCATGTGTGAAACTCGCAATGAATCTCAATCTGAGCGTCATGATTCATATGATCCGGAACTACGAGAAAGACGCGGACGCGGTAGGGGTCAATATCGTACACCAGTAGTGTATGTCGATGAACAATATAACTCTGGACAACAATATTAGTTTCAACTATCTAACAACAAACTTTAATAATTATATCATAAAATAACGATGTAATTATTAAAATACTTATTTTAACCCATGATAAACCGATATACACCAGTAGTCGTTCCAAACAACACGCCACCCCACACCGTGTCGTATAGAGTAGCAGCATAGGTCCATTTATTAAATATAGCCTTATTTGTGTATTCATATATTCCGTAAGTAGAAGCACCTAACAAAAACGCATCTAAAATAGTTTTAAAAAAATCTTTACCATTGGAACCTATTATTGTAAAATAATATAATTGGAATACCAGAAACATATAGACAATAACCGTTGGAAGTAGCTTTAGTTTTAAAGGAGACCCCTGTATAGAGGTTACAATAGTATTGAAAAACGACCCCATGGCCGATAAGTAGAAATAGTCGATAAAAGCCATTATAAGAGATAATATAGTAATGTTTATTACATGTTGGTTTAGTATAACGTTTGTCATTATATTAATG
>Ga0307933_1000578_pt1 | contig 33918 bp, 36 predicted proteins | sample OrgLakmetageno88_FD_201811 | JGI IMG/M metagenome (GOLD analysis project Ga0307933, IMG submission 201811) | Saline water microbial communities from Organic Lake, Antarctica - #88 | ecosystem: Environmental > Aquatic > Non-marine Saline and Alkaline > Saline | place: Antarctica: Organic Lake... | reverse complement strand
GCAATCCTCGCATTCATGCGTGAAACCATCCCGCAGGACTGGAAAAACTTCCGCGACAAGGTCTCAGACAACTTCTGCGTCATAACCCACAAGAACTTTCGGGTTTTGGAGTAGAGGCGGTATATCTTACTTAAGTTGCGTCTTTGTGCGCTTTGGTCTTCTGCATTAACCAATTTGTAGACCGGAATGCCGGGTAGTGTGGCCATTGGTTGTCTATTTTGGTGCGATTGCACCCGATGCCCGGTAGAATCCTGCCCATCAGCACTGCTGCTCAGTAGCCCCTTGAAACGCCCAGCCGCCCTTGGCCAGCCGTTGCTGCCAAAGCTGCCCCAGATCCGACATCTCGCTGCGTAGCAGCATGTCATGGCGGCCCAGCCACGCGGGGATCGATCCAAATTCGACGATGCGCGCCGTGCCGCCCTGAACGGTAACCACCGGCCAATCCCCGACCAGTGCGTTCGAGATGCCGAACATCTCTTCGCCCCACCATTGCGCAGGGCCAAATGCGTGCGTGACCTGCCCCAGTTGCTTCATCGCCGCCAGCACCGAAGCGGGTGCAAGGCTGCCTGCCTTTTCGACGGCGGCCTGCCAAATCTCTAGCGTGGCTACATATTCCCAGCTGACCGCGCTCCACGTGCCGGGAAAACGGCGGTTATATTCTTCGAAAAATACATCGGGCTGGTTAAAGAAAAACGCCTTTTCGCGGAGCAGCGGGTCGTCGAAGTCGGGAAACTGGAACAGCGTGCCTTCCATCAATTCTACGGATGTCCGCGCCACCAGCGCCGGGTAGTTGTCCAGCGTGCAGGACACGATCTGGCCTGCAAACTCTTTGGCATAGGCATATTCCGTCATCGCATGCACCATTGGCGCATAGCTCGTTGACCAGCACAGGATATCGGGATCCTCAGCCATCATTGCATCGACGATGGGCGCGGGATCTGTCTGATCGGGGGGGTACTGGATATCCTTCACCACGCGGATCCCCGCCGCCTTGAACGCCGCACGATAGGTCGCCAGTGACGGCAGCCCCAGCGCGTCGGTCTGGCTGCAAATTGCTGCTCTTTTCAACGCAGGCCGTGCGCGGCCCAACCAATCGACCCCGGTGACCGTATAGATCGGATGCAACTCGCTGGGCGCGATCAGCCACGGAGTGTCGGGCGACAGATCCGAGGGCAGCAACGTCGAAGTCAGCACGCGCGAACGCATTAGAAAATCGCGCACCGGCGTGAATGTGTCGCCCCCAGCATCATCAGCAGGGCCACGCCGTGCCGCTGCACCATCTGGCGTGCGCCCTCCATAGAGTGTTCTGGATCATATCCGCAGTCGAAAGCATGAATACGCACCGGATAACGCGCCCCGTCGATTAGCAGCCCGCCAACATCGTTCAGCCAATCCTCCCATATGCGCGCACCGTTCAGGCCCGGCAGGCCCCAACTCTCCACAGGGCCGCTGAGTGGGCCGAGAAACCCGATATTGACCGTCGACCGAGTGCCGGCGGTCAGGCGGGGCAGCGCGCTGCGGACGGCGAGGCGATGGGCAAAACTGGATCCTGTCATAATACCAGATATAACTGCGCCGTTGCCCCGCTGTCGCGTATGAACTTTCATCGTTCTGATAAATACTCAAAAGAAAATACCCACGCCAAGGTTCAGGTGCTCTCGTTTTCAGCAAAAGGTTTCAGTCTTGGAACGTATCGACCTTAGTGGACGTAGGCCTTGATCTCACCCGCCTTGAGGCGCCTAGTGTAGTTGTTCAGCTCGCGCCGCACCAGTTTCATCAGGAAGTAGAGCGCGAAGATGTTGACCACCGCCATCGCAAAGATCGCCGCATCCGAGAAGTAGATGACCGGGCCAAGGCTGGCCGCCGCACCGATCACGATGAACACGCAAAAGATCATCTTGAACGTCAGTTCGGACGCCTTTCCCTCACCAAAAAGGTAGGTCCACGCCTTGAGGCCGTAATAGCTCCAGGAGATCATGGTCGAGAAGGCAAAGAGAACGACTGCGATTGCCAGAACGTAGGGGAACCAGCTGATGGCCGATCCGAATGCCGCCGATGTCAGGGCGACGCCTGACGTGTTACCGACCGTTGCGATTGCCGTGCCTGCCTCGTTCAGAACGTAAAGGCCGGTTTCAGGATTGACGATCAGCTGGCCCGAGATCGTGATGACCAGCGCCGTCATCGTGCAGATAACGACCGTATCGATCAGTGGCTCCAGCAGCGACACGAACCCTTCGGTGATTGGCTCTTTGGTGCGCACCGCCGCGTGGGCGATCGCAGCCGAGCCGACGCCCGCCTCGTTTGAGAATGCCGCCCGCTTGAAGCCCTGGATCAGCGCGCCGACAAAGCCGCCCGCCACGCCAAGGCCTGTAAAGGCACCCGCAAAGATCGCTCCAAAGGCCGCGCCGATCTGGTCGTAGTTCATCAAGATGATGATCAGCGACGCACCGACATAGAGGATGCCCATAAACGGCACGACCTTCTCGGTGACCTGCGCAATTTTCTTGATCCCGCCAACGATCACGGCAAAGACGACGACGGCAAAGACAACGCCTGTGATCCAGCCGGGGTAGTCCCCAGTGATACCCGCGATCTGCGCATGTGCCTGGTTGGCCTGAAACATATTGCCGCCCCCGAGGGCGCCCAGAATACAGAAGATCGAGAACATGATGGCCAGGAATCCGCCACCAGGCAGGCCCAATTCGGCAAAACCTTTTTTCATGTAATACATCGGGCCGCCGGACACGGTGCCGTCAGGATACTCGTTGCGATATTTCACGGCCAGCGTGCATTCGGTAAATTTCGACGCCATGCCAAGAAGGCCGGCGAGGATCATCCAGAATGTTGCGCCCGGCCCGCCGATGCCGATGGCCACCGCGACTCCCGCGATATTGCCAAGGCCGACAGTACCCGACAGCGCGGTCGTCAGCGCCTGAAAGTGGCTGACCTCGCCCGCGTCATTGGGGTCGGAGTAATCGCCCTTCACCAACTTGATCGCATGGCCGAAGAACCGGAACTGAACGAAGCCGAAATAGAGCGTAAAGATGGTCGCGCCGACGACCAACCACATCACGATCCAAGGGAACGAGGTGCCGGGGAAGGGGGCGAAGATCAGGTTGACGAAGGGGCCTGTGACGCTGGCGAAGGCCGCGTTGACCTTTTCATCCAGGGATCCTGCCTCCTGCGCCACGGCGCTGACCGGTGCGGCGATGGCCGCAGCGGCGACAAGGGCCTTTTGTACGTAATTCATGGGAATATGCCTTTTCAGCTGACGACGGTGACGGGCACGGTCGAGCTCATCACGAGGTTTGAGGTGGAGCTACCAAAGAACCGCTTGGCAAAGCCGCCCTCGGATGTGCGCGCGACGATGATCTGCTCGGCGCCTTCGGCTTTTGAAATTGCGATCAGCGTGTCCGAGACGTCGCCGTGGCGCACCAGCCCTCGTGCCTTCAGGCCAGAATCGGTGACGTGCTTGACTGCCGGATTCACAACGCGCTCCATCGCGGTGTCGATCTCCTTTTCGCGGCGCTTGTGCCGTTGCGCATTTTCCTCGGCTGTCTGAAACGAAAAGGGCGACCATTCAACGATATAGGCCACCACCAATTCGCAATCCCCAATCAGCCTGGCGAGGCGGCTGGCATATGCCAGCGCCTTCTCGCCCGAGGCGTGGCCATCCAGGCCCACCACAAGTTTCGTCGTCATTGTCCCGTCTCCTCCAGTTTTTTTATGTCCGCTTGCTGTCGTCGTTGCTCGGCTAAGTGGCGCGTCCATTGCCGGAGCATTTCGAGGCGAAACCGGCTTATTCTAGGAAATGTAACAGAAATATTTACAAAGCTACCATTAGTTGTAATCCTCTGGTTGTATCCCTTGGTACGCATCCCCATTTGAAAAGGAATAGTTTGGCGCAGCAAAACCGCCCATCGCCGTCTCATATTCATCGAGAGGCGAGCATATGCCGCATACATTGCCCTTCAACATCGCTGGGCACGAAATTGCCCCTGGCATGCGGCGCACCGTGGATATCCCGGTCAGCACGCTGTCCGATCACACGCCCGTCAATCTATCGGTGCATGTTGTGCATGGGCGCAAACCTGGTCCAGTGATGTTCGTCTCGGCGGCCATTCACGGCGACGAGGTGATCGGCGTCGAGATCGTGCGACGGCTCTTGCGCGCGGGACCGCTAAAATCACTGGCAGGCACGCTGCTGGCGGTACCAATCGTCAACACCTACGGATTTCTCAACAATGCGCGGTATCTGCCGGACCGCCGCGATCTGAACCGCTGCTTTCCCGGCGGGGCCGAGGGCTCTATGGCCTCGCGCCTTGCCGATATCTTTATGCGGGAGGTCGTTTTGCGTGCCGATGTGGGCATTGATCTGCATTCGGCCGCCATCCACCGCAGCAACCTGCCGCAGATCCGCTTGACGCCTGGCAATGAGCGGCTGGCCGAACTGGGCCGCGCGTTTGGCGCGCCGGTGATGCTGAACTCCAAGCTCCGCGAGGGATCGCTACGCATGGCCGCCGAAGCGGCGGGCGTGGATGTGCTGCTTTATGAGGGTGGCGAGGGGCTGCGCTTTGACGAGTTGGCCGCGCGGTCAGGCATGGCTGGTATCCTGCGGGTGATGCAGTCGTTGGGCATGGTAGCGCAAAAGGGTGTGCCCAAGGCGCGCACCGCCACGGTGCTATGCGGTGCCTCGCGCTGGTTCCGCGCGCCTGCGGGCGGGCTCTTTCGCGGTTATCGCGCTATCGGCGACGCGGTCGAGGTGGGGACCGTGCTGGGCGCTGTTGCTGACCCGTTTGGCGAGTCTGAGGCAGAGGTGATCTGCGATGATGCGGGTATCGTGATCGGGCGCACCAACATGCCGGTCGTCTATGAGGGCGAAGCGCTGTTTCACGTTGCCAGCACGCCACGCGGAGAGTTCGCCGCCGGCGGCGTCACCGCCCAGATGGACGCTGCGCCTCTGTTCGATGAAGACGAGATACTTTAGCGTGTTTTGGACGGGTTCTGCGGTAGGATAAAGATCGACACGACCATCAGGCTAAAGACCAGCTCATAGACCTCCCACTTGCGATCGACGTCCAGCACCGCAATCAGGATGCTGGCCCCCAGTGCGATGGCGGCATGTTTCATCCACGGCACAGGCACAGCCATGCGGTCGGCCAGCGCGGCAATGCGCCCGCCACGCGGATAGATCAAAGGCAGGCCGACCAGATACAGCAAGATGCAGACCGTCAGCACCGGCCCAAAGAGCGATTTGGTCAGCTGCACGTCGCCCACAATCAGATTATGCAGGTTCGTCTCGTACTGCTTGTTGTTTTCCTTGAAGAATTCGCTGGATTCCCAGCCTATGATGCGCTGGCCCCAAGACACTTCTTCGCCCGACGCCATAAGGAACATCAGCGCATAAAGTGCCGTAAGCAGCGCTGCGCCGCGCCGCCCCCCGCGCCAAAGGGATACCGAATGGAATGCCAGAACGACGCTCGCCACCAGCAGGAACAGCGCGGTGCCATATTCTACCAATTTATCCTCTGCGGCAAAGACGCTCCAGAAATAGTGAGGATTTGCAGAGGCGAGAATGACCGTCGTGATCAGCGTGGCCGCGATGGTCGCCATCAGCGCCGTGTCGCATTTGCGCATGGTGGTCATGAGTTTGGCTCCTTGGGCGGTGCCGACGGGCACGTCAACTCACTATTAAATATGCGACCGACCCCCTTGCATCAAGACCAAAGACCGACCTTAGAGTTGTCGTAGTGTCACCATCTCAGGTGGCGAGGTGCGGCTACTTGCAATCAACGCGCGAACGCGTGAGGATGAAATGCTCATGGAGCTGTCGCGCTTAAGGAGGGCGTGCCGCGACATAGCACCGCGAGACCCCGCGCCGCCGCAATCCGGCTGCACTGGAAAGGCGGCGCACCCCCGGAGGAGGGAAAACCAATGGAACAGACATGCTGAGCATTATCCGTGCTATCGACGCTGTGAACGAGGCGGTCGGACGCATCGTCGCCGTCGTCGCCGTGATCTTTGCGTCGATCATCATCTACGACGTGGTCATGCGCTACGCGTTTAACGACCCCACCCGCTGGGCCTTCGACGTATCCAAGCAGCTCTTTGGATTCTACTTCGTGATGCTGGGTGGCTATGCGCTGCGGCATAAGTCGCATGTGCGCGTTGACATCCTGACAGAGAACTTCAGCCGCAGATGGCAGCGCATCGTCGACGTGCTGGGCTATGTTATTTTCTTCTTTCCGTTCACTTACATCTTTACCACCCGATCATGGGACTTCGCTCTTAAATCGTGGACACAGGGTGAGACGACATATGGCGCGATCCAGATGCCCGTCTATCCGCTGAAAATGGCAATGTGCTTTGCGGCGGTTCTGCTGCTGATCCAAGGCATTGCGGAGGTGTTGAAAATCATCCTCGACGTTGACACAACATCCGAGGAGTTGCTGCAATGAATCCCGAGCTGATCGCCGTCCTAATGTTCGGCCTATTGCTGCTGGGCCTGTTCATGGGCCACCCTCTGGCGCTGGTTCTGGGCGGCACCGCCGTTCTGACCGCCGTCATCACCGGTAAGACGATGGTGCTGGGCATCGTCACAAATCGTGTTTTTGGCGACGTATTGGACAATTACACGCTGATCGCCATTCCACTCTTTGTCTTGATGGCCCGGTTTTTATCGGATTCGGGCGTGACCGACCGCATGTTCGAGGCGCTGCGCCTGCTGCTGAGCAATGTGCGCGGGGGCCTTGCGCTGGCGGTCGTCTTTATTTCGATTCTGCTGGCGGCTACCACCGGCATTATCGGAGCATCGATCACCGTTATGGGCGTCATGGCCCTGCGGCCCATGCTGCAATACGGATATGCGCCGACGCTTACGGCGGGCGTGATTGCCGCGTCTGGCTGCCTCGGTATCCTCATTCCACCGTCAATCATGCTGATCCTGATGGCCAGCTATTCACCTCTGACGGTGGGCGATCTCTTTGCTGGCTCGATGATCCCCGGCGTACTTCTGGGCCTCAGCTATGCGGTTTATGTCTATGTCATCTCGGTCCTGCGTCCGGACCTGGCGCCATCTGTCACGCAGGACGAAAAGATCAGCCGCCCCGCCCTTCTGCGGATGCTGGTGGTCGAGGCGATGCCGCCCCTGGTCCTGATCTTTGGCATCCTCGGCTCGCTGCTGGCTGGTATCGCCACGGCGACCGAGGCGTCGGCCATTGGCGCGGGCCTTGCCCTGTTGATCGTCGTATCGCGCGGGCGGTTCCGCTGGCGCACCTTCTATGGCGCGATGCTGGAGACGGGCCGCACGTCAGCCATGATCCTCTTTATCATCATTGGGGCGACCGCCTTTACCGGCATATTCAACATAACTGGGGGCCTGCGCGCGACGCAGGAAATCATCCGCGCGCTAGACATGGAGCCGTGGGCGCTGATCGCGATGATGCTGGCCATCGTCTTCGTCCTGGGCGCGTTCCTAGACTGGACCGGTATCGTGCTGCTGTCCTTTCCCATCTTCCTGCCCATCGTGCAGGAAATGCCGGATGTCAGCCTGCTGTGGTTTGTCGTCCTGATGGCTGTCGTGCTGCAAACGTCGTTCCTGACGCCGCCATTCGGCTACGCGCTATTCTACTTACGCGCCATCGCACCCAAGGAGGTGCGCACTGGCCATATCATTCGCGGGGTCCTGCCATTCATTGGCTTGATCGTGCTGATGTGCATTCTCGTTGCTGCCTTTCCGCCGTTGGTGGAATGGCTGCCGAATGTGCTCTACGCAAATTAATGCTACCAAATAAGGGAGAGTACGCATGACTAAACTGACACTTCTGGCCGCAGCGGCCAGTGCCGCGATCGCGGGTCAGGCCATGGCTCAGGAAAGCTGGACGATGACCACCACGTGGCCTTCGTCGCTGGAGTTGATCGAGACCGACAAGCACTTCGTCGATTTGGCCAACAAACTGACCAAGGGCGAACTGAGCATCGAATTCTTTGAGGGCGGATCGCTTGTCCCCGCAGGCGAAGTCTTTGGCGCGGTAGAGAGCGGCACTGTTCAGGCCGGCGCCGATTGGCCGGGCTACTGGGCGGGCCGTGATGCGGCGTTTTCCGCACTGGCAACCACGCCGTCGTTGTTCAACGCGGTCGACTACGCCAACTGGATTCAGCAATGGGGCGGCGCGGATCTTTATAACGAGATCTACGGCAACTACGGCATGGTCTATCTGCCCTACGGCATCACCAACAACGAATCGGGATTCCGCTCGAACGAGCCGATCCGCAACCTCGAAGACCTCCAGGGCAAGCGTCTGCGCCTGTCGGGCCTTGAGCAGGGCAAACTGCTAGAGCGTTTGGGCGGCAGCCAGGTTTCCATGGCTGGCGGCGAAATCTATCAATCTCTGGAGCGCGGCGTGATCGACGGTGCCGAGTTCTCGACCCCTAATGTGGACTGGTCGGGCGGCTTTCAGCAGGTCACCAAATATTGGGCGACACCGGGCTGGCACCAGTCGGCATCCGTCTTTGGCGTGATGATCAACAAAACGTCGTGGGACGCCCTCAGCGATGAGACTCGCGAGAAACTGCAAATCGCGGCAGATGCCACGATGATGTGGTCGCTGGCCTTTACTGAGAAGCGCGCGACCGAAGCCTACGCCAAGTTCGACGAAGCGGTCGAGATCAACCGCTACGACGACGAGACGCTGGCGAAAATCCAAGAAGTGGCCAACGAGGTCATCATAGAGACCGCCTGCGCCAACCCCAACTCGGCCAAGGTCTATGTGTCGATGCTGGACTACCTGAACGACTACGCGAAGTGGCGTGACGCGTCGGCCCCGTTCAATCTTGGCCGGACACCGAATGGCCCGGACGTGCAGAAGATCAGGGACTGCATGTAAGGTTTAGGATGAAGAGATTGGGTGGCCCACTAAAAAATGTGGGCCTCCCAACTACGTCAGGTCATCCAGAGTTAGTACTTCGTTGATAACATAGTCTTAATTGCAGTTTTCAATGAAATAGAGGCCCCAACAAACAAAAAACCCCCTCAGCATCCGCTTCGGGGGTCCTTTAATTCTCATACGTGTTGGTCGAAACCAGCAAAAGGGGTGACTTACATCATCCCTTCGCGCTGAAGCTTCTTCTGCGCCAATTTACGGGCACGACGAATTGCTTCGGCCATTTGGCGCGCATTTTTCTCGGACGGTTTCTCGAAATGTTCCTTGAGCTTCATTTCGCGAAATAGGCCTTCGCGCTGTAGTTTCTTCTTCAGGGCACGAAGCGCCTGATCGACATTGTTGTCGCGAACACTAACCTGCATGTGGTGTCACCACCTTCCTAGTTAAAGTTGCAAGATTGCAGGAAACGCCCCTGTAGCAAATTCCGCCCTATATGTCTAGGTTGGACCCATCAGGAGAACGTCATGCGACATACCGATATCATAGCTAAAATGCTGGACGCCGCCGCCGCTCATGTCCCCTTCGATGGATGGTCGCAAAGCGCGTTTTTGGCCAGCGCACACGACGCTGGGATCGACCCTGTGGTCGCCCGCGCCGCCTTGCCGCGCGGCGCTGTCGATCTGGCGCTGGCCTATCACGTCGCTGGCGATGCCGCGATGCTGGACCGGTTGGCTGAGGCCGACCTAAGTGAGATGCGCTTCACTGATCGCGTCAAGGCCGCCGTGCGCTATCGCCTTGAGGCGGGCGACCGCGAGATGGTCAGGCGCGGCACCAGCCTGTTCGCGCTGCCGCAGCACGTCGCCGATGGCGCCCGCGCTATCTGGAACACCGCCAATCATATCTGGACCGCGCTGGGCGATACCTCGGACGATGTGAATTGGTATACCAAGCGTGCGACGTTGTCTGGGGTCTATGGCTCCACCGTGCTGTATTGGTTGGGCGATGATAGCCTCGATAATGCCGCGACGTGGGAGTTTCTTGACCGCCGTATCGAAGACGTCATGCAGATCGAGAAGTTGAAGGCAAAGGCCAAAGATAGCAAACTGGCCAGCGCCCTGATGGCAGGTCCGATGAAGATCCTGAGCCGTATTCGCGCGCCGCAGGGCAGGGCAGATGGGCCGGGCCGCTGGACAGCAGACCAGACGAACGCAGACTAAAGGGACAATCCATGACTGATATGATGCAAGCCGTCGAGATCACCGAAGCGGGCGGGCCGGAGGTGCTTAAACTGGCCACGCGCCCCAAGCATCAACCCCGCGCGGGCGAGGTGGTGATCCGCGTCGCTTATGCCGGCGTCAATCGCCCCGATGCGCTGCAACGCGCGGGCGCCTACAATCCGCCCCCTGGTGCCAGCGATCTGCCCGGACTGGAGGCGTCGGGCGAAATCACGGCTATCGGCGACGGTGTGGTCGAGTGGCAGATTGGCGACCATGTCTGCGCCCTCTTGCCGGGTGGGGGCTACGCCGAATACGTGGCCACGCCCGCCGCCCATTGCCTGCCCATCCCGGATGGCATGGGCATGGCCGAGGCTGCGTGCTTGCCCGAGAATTATTTTACCGTTTGGACTAATGTGTTTGATCGCGGCAGACTGGCAGCCGGGGAGAGGTTCCTCGTGCATGGCGGCTCGTCCGGGATCGGCACGACGGCGATTCAGCTGGCGCATGTGATGGGCGCGCGCGTGTTCACCACCGCCGGAACGGATGCCAAATGTGCCAAGTGCCGTGAATTGGGCGCCGAGCGGGCGATCAATTACCGCGATGAGGATTTTGTGGAGATCTTGCGCGCCGAGGGTGGCGCGGACCTGATCCTCGACATGGTCGGCGGCGACTACATCCCACGCAACGTCAAGGCGCTGGCCGATGACGGGCGGCTGGTGCAGATTGCGTTTCTGGGCGGCCCCAAGACAGAGCTGAACTTTGCGCAGCTGATGGTGCGGCGCCTGACGATTACTGGCAGCACTCTGCGACCCCAAAGCGATCTCGCCAAAGCGCGGATCGCCACCGCGCTGCTGCGTGACGTGTGGTCGTTGCTGAGTACGGGCCGTATCGCGCCAGTGATGGACAGCACCTACCCGCTGGGCGATGCCGCCAAGGCGCATGCGCATATGGAAAGCAGCACACATATCGGCAAGATTGTCCTGAAGGTCAGCTAGATGGGCCTTGGCGCAGTGCAGATCATCGTTCTGGCGCTAGGCGTGCTCAGCCTTGGTTTGAGCGCGCTGGCGATCCGGCGGGATGCGCCGCTGGTGTGGGAGTGGGCCGTGCCTACGCTGATGCAGCGGGCCGGCATACCCGAATTCAAGACGGTGCTGGACTACACCGCCGAGACGGGTATCGCGCACTCGCCCGCTATAATTCTGAACGGGAAGGGCGCCAGCATCCTGTGGTTTGCCGGCTCGCAAGAGGCGCAGGCCGATGTGGATGTCGTTGGCGTCGATATCGCGCCGGATGGCACGGTCACGCCGATAACGCCTCGCCTCACGCGCGGCGCGTTGGGGCGCGCGTTTGAGCCGCGCCAATTGGTCGTGACGCTGGGCAATACGGTGCAGAACGATGGCGCTGAGAGTGCGCTTTATACCACTGCCGTGTCAGTCGGCGGCTGGGCAATGGCATCGATCGCCGACGTGCGGATGGGGCCAGATGGGCCGCTGCGTGCGCGCAAGCTGAATTTATCGCCGCTACTGAACCGCTCGTTTCTGGTCAAGTCGCCTATGGTGGGCTACGCCGATGGCACATACGCATTGCCTGCCTATTTCGAAATGGGCGGCACATACGGAGCGCTGGTGAGGCTGGACGGGCAGGGGCGCGTACGCGACATGCGCCGGATACAGGGCCGCGCGCACGCGATCCAGCCGATGATCGTGCCGCTGGATGCCCGCGGCGCGGTAGCGCTCTTGCGCAATTTCGACAGCGGCGGACGGCGCCTTTTGATATCCCGGACCGATGACGGCGGGCGCAGCTGGGACGCGGTGCGCGAGACGGACATCCCGAACCCCAGCGCGCCGGTGGCGGCGCTTGGCATTGGTGCGGGTGCGATCCTGATGGTGGTGAACGATGATGCCGGCGATGGTGGCATTCTGAACCTGACCGTCAGCGAGGATAGCGGCGAAACCTGGCGCCATCTGAAAACGCTAGAGGATGGCAGCGCCGGTGACGCACGCTATCCGATGATGCGCGCGTTGCCGAATGGGCGAATTTTACTGGTCTACAGTACGAGGGGCAAGCGCGGGATCCGCGCGCATGTCTTCAACCTCGCATGGGCGCTGGGCGCGTGATCGGCGCATTGACGGCCCTTTGGCTGGCATCGCTGTTGGGCTGGCTTGCCTTTATTCTGCTCGGCATCGGTGTGCAGGCGCAATTATCCGTGCCGATTGCGCTGGCGCTGGGTCTTGGTTGCGCGTTTCTTTTGCGCGACACGCTACCGTTACGGGGCGTCGTCGCCCTTCTTGGGCCTGTCGGGGCGGTGTTGCCGTTCATCATCCTGCGCCAGATGGCGGCGCATTTGGGCGCGCCTGTGCAACCCTTTGGAGGCATGGAGCTACTGGTGTTTCTGGCGCTTTACACCGGGTTCCTCGCCACTGCTGCGGGCGCGATCCCGGTCGATTTCTATCGGCTGGGATACGCGCCGATCCCTGTGGCTGGGATTGTGCTGGCGCTCTGCGCTTATGGTTTTCTCCAAGGGGTGATCTTCGTGCCGTTGCTGGCGGTGACGGGGCAGGCCATGTGGGTCATGGGCTGGGGCAGTAGCAACTATTTCGACCATGTACTGCATCCGGTGCTGGTGCCAGCCGTGGTTTTGGTATTGGCGTTGCGGCTATTTTGACCGCTGCGCAGGGGGCTTTGCCCCCACGCCTGAATTCCTGAGGAATGCAGGCGCCCCCCAAGATATTTTAAGCCAGAAGATGCACCAGACAGGGTCAGATGTTGCGCAGTTCTGCATCCAATGCCTTGCCGCTAGCGGCACGGGCACTGGACGCGGAGGAGATCAGCGCATAGGCGGCCGGCGTCAAGAAGAGCGTAAAGGCGGCGGCAAGGCCCAGACCGCCGAAAATAACCCAGCCAATGGCAGCCCGCGCTTCTGCTCCTGGCCCGGAGCCAAGGATGAGGGGGAGGCCCGCCATCACTGTGCAGATCAGTGTCATCGAGATTGGGCGCAGGCGCGCCTTTGCCGCCTCCAGCGCCGCCTCGGGCGCAGATGCGCCCTTGTCGCGCAGCTGGTCGGCGAATTCGACCAGTAGAATGCCGTTCTTGGCCATGACGCCCACTAACATTAAGACGCCGATCTGACTGTAGATGTTGATCGTAGTGCCGGTCAGCAGGAGCGCGTAGATCGCGGCGCAGATACCGAAGGGCACGGTTGTCATCACAACCAGAGCGCTTGTCAGGCTCTCGAACTGGGCCAAGAGAACCAGAAAGACGACGATCAGCGCGATGATGTAGGTGGCTGTCAGAGCGCTGGATGTCTCGTCCAGTGACGCCGCCTCGCCTAGGAAGATCAGGCCGATTTCACCGGGCAATTCCGCGTCCGCCAGTGCGCGTACATCGTCGATAATGCCCCGAAGTGGCGTCTCGGGCGAGATGGATGCGCTTAGCTCGATCGCGCGGCGCTGGGCGTGGCGGTCCAGCTCGGCGGCGACGCCATTTTCCTGAAAGCTTACTAACTGGCTGAGCGGCACAAGGCCGCCCCCGGTGCCCCGCACATAGAGGTTCATCAGGTCGGCAGGGTCGCGCACCGCCCCTGCGCTGGACTGCAGGATGATCGGCACGGCCTCGTCCTGAATGGTCAGCTCGGCGATTTGATCCTCGTCGATCAAGGCGCGCAGGGTGGTCGACAGGGCCGACATCTCGACGCCTAGGTCAGACGCTCTGGCGCGGTCGACCAGCACGTTCAGTTGGGGCTGCGTCGCCTGATACTGCACGCGGATGTCCGATACGCCTGCTACACCCTCCAGTGCTTGGGAAAAGTTGTTGGCTGACTCTGCGATCAGCGGGTAGCTGGGGCCTGTGAGGGCGATGCTGAGCCCCCCCGCCGATCCGCGCAAACCTAGGCTGTTACCGCCAAAGATACGCCCCTGCGCCCCTGCGAGGGTGCCAAGCTGGGCCCGGATCTGCGCCTCGATTTCTGCCTGCCCTGTGCTTCGCTGGTCCCATGGCGCAAGCCGCAGGCCGATGCTGCCGCGATTGAGGTCGTAGCGTCCGGTGATGGAATAGAGACTGGTTGCCAAGCCTTGGTCGACAAAGGGCTGCATCATCGCCTCGACCTGTTCGACTTGCCGGTCGGTATAGTCAAGGCCCGTGCCGTCAGGCCCTTGGATCCAGACGTTTATTTCGCCACGATCCTCTTCGGGAAGCAGCTCCTCGCCCAGCTGGTCATAAACCAGCGCGGCAGTTCCGGCCACGAGCGAGGCCGCGACCAGTGTGACCAATGGCGCGCGGATCAGGGGCGTGATCAGCGCGGCATAGCCATTCGCCAGCTTGTCGCCCAGCCGCGCCAAGGGGCCGGTGCCACCGCCCATATCGCCGCTGAGCGAGGCCAGCATGGGGCACATTGTCAGCGCCACAAAGGATGACAGCGCGACCGTTATCGCCAACACAAAGCCGAATTCGGTAAAAAGGCGGCCAGCATCGCTGGGCAAAAACGAGATTGGAACAAACACCGCAATCAGCGTGATGGTGGTGGCGATGACCGCAAAGAACACCTCGCGCGCGCCAATTGCAGCGGCAGCGCGCGGGCCTAGCCCCTCTTGCCGTTTGCGCTGGATATTTTCAGTGACAACGATGGCGTCGTCGACCACCAGGCCGGTGGCCAGCACCAGCGACAAAAGCGTGATGAGGTTGATCGAGAACCCCATCAGCCAGATTGCAGCCAGCGATCCGGTTAGCGCGATCGGGATGGTGATGGCCGGAATCAGCACCGTGCGCAGTTTGCCGAAGAACAGCCAGATGACACCGATCACGATCAGCAGGGCAAAGATCAGAGATTTAGCCACTTCGGCTATGGAGCCCTTGATGAACACCGCGCTGTCGGAGGTGATTTCGAACCCCAGCTCGGCGTAGCGCAGGCGCAAGCGATCGATGGCGCGGCGCACGTCATCCGATATCTGGACCGTGTTCGATTGGGCCTGCCGCACGATGCCAAGGTTCAGCACCATCCGCCCATCTAGCCGCGCGACGCTGTCGGCTGTGGCAAGGCCGAAATACACGTCTGCTACGTCGCCCAGTCGCACGTTCTCACGCACTTTCAGCTCTTCGATAAGGGCGGGGTCGGTGACGGTGGCGTCGGCGCGCACCAGCACCTCCAGCTGGCCCGAACCGAAGCTGCCGACCGGCACGTCGAACTGCGCGGCTCGCAGCGTTTCGGCTACTTCTGCGATGGACAGGCCGAACGCGGCGAGGCGTTCTGGCGCCACCTCGACCCGCAAGACGCGCTGGCGGTCGCCGAACACCACTACCTCGGCCACGCCGGATACGGCGGTGAATTCGGGAATGATGGCATCCTCGACCAGCCGGGTCAGCTGATCTATCGGACGCGCGTCGCTCCAGATCGCGATATCCATGATCGGGTTGGCATCCTGCTCGGACTTGACCACATATAGGTCTTCGACCCCGTCTGGCAGGCGTGTCTCGATCCGCGCTACCGCCTCGCGCACGTCACTGGCCGCAGTGTCCAGATCGCGGCTGGCGCTGAATTCGACCCGCATGCGGAAGTTGCCTTCCTCCGACGACGTCTCGACCGAGGTGACGCCCGCAACGCGCGCCACCGCGCCCTCGACCAGCGACGCCACTTCGGCGTCAAGTGTGGTAGGCGAGGCGCCAGGATAGTTGGCACGCACTGACACGATGGGGCGGTCGATGTCCGGCAATTCGCGGATTTCAACGCCCCAAAGCGCTCCGATCCCGGCGATGACGATCATCAGGTTCATCACAGCAGCCAGCCAAGGCCGCCGCACGCTGAGGGCGCTGATGCCGCCCGCGGCGCTGCCGACCTCGCTCATGTCGCGCCTGGCCCTGGCGTGTTTAGCACGTCAACCGCGCGGCCGGGCCGCATTCGTTGCAAGCCCTCGACGACGATGGTGTCGCCTTCGGCCAGTGGGCCATCGACTATCACGGACCCGCCCCGCCGCCGGACCAGTTGCACTTTGACGGGCTGAGCCTGCCCCGTGCCGTCGACGCGCCAGACCTGAAGCGCACCACCCGAGAATTGCAGCGCCAGTTCTGGCAGGATCGGATAACGCGCGCCGGGCAGGTCCAGCGTTACGGTAAACGATGCGCCGGGGCGCAGCACGTCAGGATCGTTGGGGATCGCTGCGCGAACGCGGGCGGTGCGACTGCTGGCGGCAACACGGCTGTCAATGGCGGTGATCTGCCCCTTCAGCAGCCCGGTATCGGTGCTGGACGAGGTCGCACGAACAGCCATCCCCACCTTGGTGCGTGGCAGTAGCGCCTCGGGTAGATCGAACTCAACCAATATCTGGCTGCGGTCGTCATAGCTGGCGATTTCGTCGTTTTGTGCAATGCGGTCGCCGACCTCGACGGTGGCCAGTCCGGCGATTCCGTCAAAGGGCGCGCGCAGCGTGCGATCGTCCAGATCGGCGCGGGCCTGATCCAGTTCGATCTCGGCAATGCGGAACGCGGTCATCGCATCCTCGAACCGGGCCGCCGTAGTGGTCCCGGTGTCGCGCAGTCCTTGATAGCGCTGCTGCTCTAGCGCCGCACGCTCCTGCCGAGCCTCGGCGAGCGCCACGGCCAGTTGCTGATCGGCATCGTTAAGGCGCATCAGCACGTCGCCGGGGTCGAAATGGCGGCCGGGGGCGGTGTTTAGCTCGGTAATCTCGCCGCCCGCCGGCGCGCGCAAGGTGACCGAGCGCAGGGCAAAGCCAGTGCCGACTGCGGCGAAGGACAGGTTGTCGTCGGCGAAGGCGACATTGGCGACAAGGACGGGCACGCCTGCGTCATTGGATGGGTGTGTGCCGGGCACCGCGTCTTGGGGGCCTTGCCATGCTGCGATGATGTCGCTGCGGAAATGCCAAGCACCGGCTGCCGCCGCGATTAATGCGGCGCTTAGGATAAGCTGTTTCCATAAGGATGTTTTTTGCATGGGGCCTATCGGGATTGCGCGGGGCGATTTACTGCACCTACCACAATAGCCCGCTGTGCGCCCGCGTCATGCATTCATTTGTGAGGCACGAAACGAAAATGCCGCCGGAGCGTATCCGGCGGCGTCATCACTATAAATTGGCGATGGCTTATGCAGCCAGCGCGCCCTTGGCCTGCTCAACGATCGCGGCGAAGGCGCCTGGCTCGTGTACGGCCAGATCGGCAAGAACCTTGCGGTCCACTTCGACACCGGCCAGTGCCAGACCATTGATGAAGCGGCTGTATGTCAGCGCTGCGTCATGGCTGCGGACGGCGGCGTTGATACGCTGGATCCACAATGCACGGAAGTTCCGCTTGCGGTTCTTGCGGTCGCGCGTGGCGTATTGATTGGCCTTGTCGACCGCCTGCGTGGCGACCTTAAAGGTATTTTTGCGGCGGCCATAATAGCCTTTGGCTGCCTTGGTGACTTTCTTGTGACGGGCGTGTGTGACGACGCCACCCTTTACTCTCGACATATCAAATCCTCCTTAGCGCGCGTAGGGCATCATCGGCTTGATGATCTTCTCATCTGCCTTTGACAACGTTGTGGTACCGCGTGCATTGCGGAGGAATTTGTTGCTGCGCTTGATCATGCCGTGCTGTTTGCCGGCCTGCGCTGCGATCACACGGCCAGAGGCCGAGATCTTGAACCGCTTTTTGCAGCTCGACTTCGTCTTCATCTTGGGCATTTCCGGCTCCTCTTGGATGGTCGGTAGAACGGGCGACTCGGCATGCCACTCTGGGCCGGACGCGCGGGTGAAGATAGCTTTCTAAGGGCGATGGGCGCGGCGTGCAAGCGGGAATGCCGTCGTCACGCGCTTCGTGGCCACGTCTGCGCCTGCACACACTCCGAGACGCTTTAATAGATGTACTTGCCAACCACCCGGACAAAGGCGTTCGGCACGTCCGTGATGCTGTAGCCCGCCGACTTTGACTGGATCGCCCAGACCACCATGCAGCCCGCCGCGATCAGCACCAGCGCCGCCACGCGGGGCGTGCGCCGGTCAGATATTGCCGAGATTATTGCAGGCACTGCAAACACCCCGATGACCACGCCGGTGACCAAAATCAGATCGCTGTCCATGTTTCATCCTCCATTTCGGAATAGGGGCTCGCTTGCAATATTCTAGCTTGGTTCCGTTGCGTAGATCAAACTTTCCTGGCAGGGCGCGACGCGCAGGATGTTGGTGGTGCCCGGCACGTTGAAGGGCACGCCCGCCGTCACCACGATCTGGTCCTCGGTCGTGGCATATCCTTGAGCCCGCGCGGCGCGGGCGGCATTGATGACCGCTTGCTTAAAACGGTTTAACTCGGGCGTCATTACGCAGTTGACCCCCCAGCTCAGCGCCAGCCGCCGCGCTGTGCCGCGCTGCGACGTCATGGCGATGATCGGCACGCGGGGCCGCTCGCGCGCGGTCAGCAGTGCCGTTGTGCCTGACTGGGTAAAGCAGCAGATTGCCTTGATATCGGTGGTCTCGGCGATCTCGCGCGCGGCGGCCACGATGCCGTCGGCAACCGTCGTCCGCGTGACGATGCGCGATGCCTCGATGATCTGTTTATAGGTCGGATCGTTCTCAACCTCGCGCGCGACGTTATCCATCGTCGTTACCGCCTCGATGGGGTAACTTCCGGCCGCAGATTCTGCCGACAGCATGATCGCGTCCGCACCCTCGTAGATGGCGGTCGCCACATCGCTGACCTCGGCGCGCGTCGGTACCGGAGATTCGATCATCGATTCCAGCATCTGGGTCGCGACGATGACCGGCTTGGCCGCTGCGCGGCACGCGCGGACAAGGCGTTTCTGAATGGGCGGCACGTTCTGTACTGGCAATTCAACGCCCAGATCGCCGCGTGCCACCATGATGCCATCCGACGCCGCAAGGATCGCGTCAAAGCGTGTCACGGCAGACGGCTTCTCAATCTTGCTGAGGATCGCTGCGCGGCCCTTAGCTAGTTCGCGCGCTTCGGTCACGTCCTCGGGGCGCTGCACAAAGCTGAGCGCGAGCCAGTCGACGCCTAACTGACAGACGAATTCCAGATCCCTGCGATCCTTTTCCGATAGCGCTGCCAGCGGTAATTCGACATCCGGCACGTTCACGCCTTTGCGATTGCTGATTGTGCCGCCGACGATGACCTCGCAATTGGCGAAATCAGTTCCGCAGTCCTCGATCTTCAGGCGGATCTTTCCGTCGTCGACCAAAAGGAACGCGCCTGGCTCTAATGCTGCAAAGATCTCGGGATGGGGCAGGCAGACACGGACGGCGCTGCCCTCGGCTGTGTCCAGATCCAGACGGAAGGGCGCGCCAACTGCCAGCTCCTCCTCGCCGTTCGCAAATACGCCGACGCGCAGTTTTGGGCCCTGAAGGTCCGCCAGGATGCAGATCGGGCTATCCAGATCTTTTTCGACCTGCCGGATGATGCGATGCTTTTCGCGGATCTCATCATGCTGGCCGTGACTCATGTTCAGGCGAAATACATCCGCCCCTGCCTCGTGTAGGGCGCGGATCATGTCGTAGGTTTCTGACGCGGGGCCAAGGGTGGCGACGATCTTGACGTTGCGATGGCGTCTCATGTGTGAAATTTCCTATACTCTACGGCAATGTGAGCGCAGCTCCCGTCTCTTTGCCATTTTTTGGGTCCGGCGCAAAGTAGCGAATAAGGTAGTTTGCCAAACATGACATACAATCCATTCGTCATCGACGGGGCGCAGCGCAGGGGGCGCTGGGTAGTTTTGTGCGATCACGCGTCAAACCATGTGCCCGATTTCGTCGAGGGTGGACTGGGCATGACGGGCGCCGACATGAATCGCCATATAGCTTATGACCCCGGCGCAGAAGGTGTGAGCCGCGCACTGGCCGCTGCGCTGGATGGCCCGGCGATCCTGTCACGCTTCTCGCGGTTGGTGATTGACCCAAACCGCGGCGAGGACGACCCGACGCTTATCATGCAGGTCTATGATGGGACCATCATTCGGGGCAACCGTGGCATCTCGGGTTTGGACGCGGACGAACGGCTGAGGCGCTGCCACCGGCCCTATCACGGTGCCGTGGCCGAGGCGCTGGCCACCCGCGCGGCGCCAGTGGTGGTGTCGGTCCACAGCTTTACCCCCCAGCTGCGCGGGCGCCCGCTGCGACCGTGGCAGATCGGTGTGCTTTACTCAACCGATACGAAGCTGGCGCGCCCCCTGCTGGCGCGCTTGCGTGCGGAGCCGGATCTGACGGTGGGTGACAACCAACCCTATACCGGCCACCTGCCGGGCGATACGATCGCGCGGCACGCCATCGCGCAAGGCAGGCCCAACGTGCTGATCGAGTTGCGCAACGATCTGATCGAAACGCAGGCGCAACAGCGCGCATGGGCCGCGCGCCTTGCACCGATACTGATGGAAACGTTGGCCCGCGCTGGGCTATAAAAGCAGCCTATAGCAAAGGAGTGCGCAGTGCCGCATGTCGTAATCGAACATTCCAAGCGGGCGGCCGGCGCCGAGGGATTGCAGGCGCTTTGTGCGGCCTTGTTCCACGCGCTCGCCGCGCATCCGGCCATCACCAAGCCTGAGGCGCTGAAATTGCGGACCTGTGAGGCGCGTGTGCATCTGCTGGGTACAGGCGGTCAAAGCTTCGCTCATGCAAGCCTGCACTTCTTGCCCGGACGCGATGCAGATACCAAATCGAGCCTTGCGCAAGTGATATTGTCCGTGATGGTGGATATGCTGCCGGATGTGCATAGCCTGTCGGTCGATTTGGTCGATCTGGATCCGGCCTATGCCAAGCGCATTTTGCCCGATTGAAAAAAGGAGAGATCATGGACGACCAGATACGGATAGAACTTGAGGCAGCTGCCTTTCGCGCCATGCGCGCGCATTTGATGGAGAAGCGTACTGATGTTCAAAACATCGACATGATGAACCTGACCGGGTTTTGCCGCAACTGCCTGAGCCGCTGGTATCAGGAAGCAGCGAACGCCCGCGATATCGAGATGTCCAAAAACGAGGCGCGCCAGATTTTCTACGGCATGACGATGGACGAGTGGAAGGCGCAGCACCAGACGGAGGCCAGCGCGGGCCAACAGGATGATTTCAAGACGGCGTTCTCCGAGAATGTCGAAAACAAGGGCTGACAAACGAATACCGGACCGCCCGTTGCCGGCGGTCCGGTATGGATATTTGAACCAAGAAAAAACCTGAGCGGCGGCGCTTAAATTGCCTTTTTCAGGCTTTCCTCGATGTAAATTTCGCGCAGGCGTCTGGCCACTGGGCCGGGCGTGCTGCTGCGCAAGGGGGCGCCGTCGATTTCGACGACGGCGGTGACGAAGGCGCTGGCCGACGTATAGAACGCCTCGTCTGCATTCTTAGCCTCATCCAGTGTAAAGCTTCGCTCCTCGACGTCCATCTGCGCCTCGCGGGCGAACCGCAAGACGGCGGCGCGGGTGATGCCATGCAGAATGTCGTTCGACAGCGCACGCGTGATGATGAGGCCGTCCTTGACGATATAAGCATTGTTTGATGTGCCTTCGGTGACGAACCCGTCCTCGATCATCCACGCATCGTCGACGCCTGCGGCCTGTGCCATCATTTTGGCCATCGACGGATACAGCAGCTGCACCGTCTTGATGTCGCGGCGGCCCCAGCGCATGTCGGGCACGGTTATGACGCGCGCGCCCCGCTTGGCCACAGCACTGTCGATCATGCCGGGCTTGTCTTGGGTAAACAGAACCAGAGTCGGCTCCGTCTCCTCGGGGGGGTAGTGGAAGTCACGGTCGCCTGGATTTCCGCGCGTGACCTGCAGATAGATCAGCCCTTCGTGGATGCCGTTGCGCGTCACCAGCTCACGGTGGATATCCAGAAGGTTATCATAGGCGCTGGGGCGCTTCATTCCCAGCTCGGTCAGCGAGCGGTCCAGCCGCACATTGTGGCCCTCAAAATCTACCAGCTTGCCGCCCAGCACGCTGGTGACCTCATAGACCCCGTCGGCCATCAGAAAGCCTCGGTCGAAGATCGAAACCTTTGCCTCGGTCTCGGGCAGGTATTCGCCATTCACGTAAACTGTGCGCATCGTCATTATCCCCATAGCTCTAGCCCGGGGGGGTGAACCCCGGCGTTGTCGAATGTCAGCGGTGTATCTCGGTCTTCGGCCAACAGCAAAGGCCCGTCAAGATCGGTCACCATAACGCCCTGTGCCACCAGTGTCGCAGGCGCCATTGCGAGGCTGCTGCCCACCATGCAGCCGACCATCACGCGGTAGCCCTGCTGTTCCGCAGCACGGCGCAGTTCCAACGCTTCGGTCAGGCCGCCAGTTTTATCCAGCTTGATGTTGACCACGTCATACTTGCCCTTGAGCGCGGCAAGGCTGGCGCGGTCATGGCACGACTCGTCGGCGCAGAGGGGCACGGGGCGGTCCATCCCGATCAGCGCCTCATCATCTCCTGCCGGCAGTGGTTGCTCGACCAGAGCGACACCAAGACGCACCAGATGCGGGGCCAGATCGGCATAAACTTCGGCGCTCCAGCCTTCGTTGGCATCCACGATGATCGTAGATTTAGGGGCGCCCGCGCGAACGGCCTCCAGTCGGGCCATGTCATCGGGCGTGCCCAGCTTGATCTTTAGCAGTGGGCGATAGCTGTGTTTCGCGGCCTGCGCCTGCATCGCCTCGGGCGTATCGAGTGACAGCGTATAGGCGGTGATCTCTGGCCCTGGCGAGGGAAGTCCAGCCAGATCCCATACCCGGCGCCCGGTGCGCTTCGCCTCCAGATCCCAAAGCGCACAGTCCAAAGCGTTGCGCGCGGCGCCGGCGGGCAGGGCGGCCAGTGCTGCGCGGTCCGTCACGGAGGCGCCTTCGATCTGCGCCATTACGCTGTCTAGCGTCTCGCCGTAGCGGGCGTAAGGCACACACTCGCCGCGCCCGGCATGAACGCCATCGGACACGGTGACTGTCAGCACCTGCGCCTCGGTCCGTGAGCCGCGGCTGATGGTGAAAACCTGCGCCAGCCTAAACACATCGCGTGTCACCGAAACCTGCATATGCCCCCGCCTTTCATCTTGGTCAAAAATACTCACTTCGCAAAGCCGGCCGCGCTGCACCATGTGCTGAAGTCAAAGCGCCGCCAGTGCATCGACCAGAACGCCTGCGCCAAAGCGGTAGGGATCTGTTGTAGGCAGGTCCATTCGCTGTGACACTTCGGCCAGATAGGCGCGGGCCGCTGCCTCGTCCATATGCTGTGTATTGATCGAAATGCCGACGACTTGGCAGGCTGGATTGCCGACCCGTGCCAGTGGCAGCGCGGTATCTCGCAGCTGCTCCAGCGAGGGCAGGGTATGTCCGGGCAGGCCGCGCATGTGGGTGCGCGTCGGCTCGTGGCTTAGGATCAGCGCGTCAGGTTGGCCGCCATGAATCAGCGCCAGCGTGACGCCGGAATAGGACACATGGAACAGACTGCCTTGTCCTTCGATCATGTCCCAGTGATCTGCGTCATTGTCAGGGGTCAGATGCTCGATGGACCCAGCCATGAAATCTGCGACCACAGCGTCCAACGGCACACCGCCGCCTGTGATCAGGATGCCGGTCTGGCCCGTTGCGCGGAAGGTTGCCTTCAAGCCGCGCTCAGTCATGTCGCGCTGCATTGCCATAGCGGTATACATTTTGCCAACCGAGCAATCGGTGCCAACGGCCAGACAGCGCTTGCCTGTCCGCTTCTCGCCGTTCGCGATGGGGTACTGTACCGACGGGATGCGCACATCGTGAAGCTTGCGGCCATGTTCCTCGGCGGCGGCGACCAGATCCGGCTCATTGCGCAAGAGATTATGCAGTCCGCTGGCCAGATCATAGCCCATGACAAGCGCGGCGATCAGCACATCTTTCCACTTTGCCGAGATGAGGCCACCGCGATTGGCCACGCCGATCACCAGCGTTTTTGCCCCCGCCGCCTTGGCGCCCGCCAGCGTCAGTTCCCGCAGGCCCAGATCGGCACCGCAGCCCGGCAGGCTGAGTTGGCCAACCGCATTTTCGGGGCGCCAGTCGCGGATTCCGATGGCGACCTTGGCGGCGAGCATGTCGGGCGCGTCGCCCAGAAACAGAAGGTATGGCGTCTTGATCATGGCAAATGTCCTTAGCAGGGGCCGGGCGCTGGGGCGCGGCAAACGGATTCGGCTGATGTTACCGGATTTACGCAAACTTAGCGCCGACATCACGCAAAAACATTTTAGGTTATCGCTCAGGCTGGGCGATGGCGCAAGATTCTGCGATGATTTCGGAAATTTAACGAAAATTATCCGGTTGCAACCGCCAGTGACGTTGAGTTCTGTTCAATGCTGCACCTGCAAAAGCGCCTTGCAAGATAGTAGGTAATTTAATACCGGTAGGACCGATAAAAACGTAATATCATTACCGCATGAGGCCCTAACATGAGCTTTCGCCTGCAGCCACCCGCCCCAGCCCGTCCCAACCGATGCCAACTGTTTGGCCCCGGCTCGAACATGAAACTGTTCGAGAAGATGGCGGCCAGCGCGGCGGATGTGATCAACATCGATCTTGAGGACTCGGTTGGCCCAAACGACAAGGATCTGGCACGCAGCCAGACCATCGAAGCGATCAATTCGGTCGATTGGGGCAACAAATACCTCAGCGTTCGCATTAACGGGCTGGATACCGAGTGGTGGTATCGTGATGTCGTGGACCTGCTGGAGCAAGCCGGGGACCGGCTGGACCAAATCATGATCCCCAAAGTGGGTTGCGCGGCGGATGTCTATGCCGTCGATGCACTGGTCACTGCCATTGAGCGGGCAAAGGGCCGGATTAAGCCGATCAGCTTTGAGGTCATCATTGAGAGTGCGGCAGGCATCGCCCACGTGGAAGAGATCGCCGCCGCCAGCCCGCGCCTGCAGGCGATGAGCCTTGGCGCCGCCGATTTCGCCGCCTCGATGGGGATGGCGACGACAGGGATCGGTGGCACACAGGAGAATTATTACATGCTGCACGATGGGGCAAAGCACTGGTCCGATCCGTGGCACTGGGCGCAGGCAGCCATCGTCGCCGCATGCCGCACGCACGGCTTGCTGCCGGTTGATGGCCCGTTCGGGGATTTCTCGGATGATGAGGGCTTCAGGGCGCAGGCACTGCGCTCGGCCACGTTGGGCATGGTGGGAAAATGGGCGATCCACCCCAAGCAGATCGCGCTAGCCAATGAGGTGTTTACCCCGACTGAGGCCGCCGTTGCCGAAGCGCGCGAGATCATTGCGGCGATGGAGACGGCAAAGGCGAATGGCGAAGGCGCCACCGTCTACAAGGGCCGTCTGGTGGATATCGCCAGCATCAAGCAGGCCGAGGTGATCGTACGCCAGTCTGAGATGATCGCAGCGGGCTGAACCACGCCTACTCTCTTTGTGCCTTTGATATGAATGAGCGCTTTCAGCGTAGTCTTTCACCGTTTGCGCTGAGCGCAGTTGCTTTGCAAATATTGTAGATTTTAAAAGAATGGATATTTGGAGCCAGAAGACCGAAAGGGGCGGCGCATAGGTGAACCGCCCGTTTGCGTAATTTAATCTGGTGCGGCTTTGCATTGGCGAAACGTCAAGGGATATTCTAATGAGCACGCGTGCACGGCTGGACGTATTTTTGTCGCAGGGCGCTGTGCGTCAGATCATCATCGGGGTGATCATTTTCAACGCGATCATCTTGGGGTTGGAGACATCCGGCAATCTGATGGCGCGGTTTGGCGGGTTGATTGTCGCGCTTGATACCGCATGTCTGACATTCTTTGTCGTTGAAATCGCGCTCAAGCTCTATGCGCGCGGTGGCAGGTTCTTTCGTGACGGATGGAGCGTTTTTGATCTGATTATCGTTTCCGTGGCATTGGTTCCGGCGGGTCAGGCGTTGTCGGCCCTGCGCGCGGTACGTATTTTGCGGGTGCTGCGCGTCATATCCGTTGCGCCGCGCCTGCGCCGGGTGGTCGAGGGCTTTGTCACGGCCTTGCCGGGGATGGGGTCGGTTTTCCTGCTAATGGCAATCATTTTCTACATCTGTGCTGTCATCGCGACCGAGCTGTTTGCCGCCGATTTCCCTGAATGGTTTGGCACGCTGGGGAGGTCGGGCTATTCGCTATTTCAGATCATGACGCTGGAATCGTGGTCGATGGGTATCGTGCGTCCGGTGATGGAAGTGCATCCTTGGGCCTGGGCCTTTTTTCTACCCTTCATTCTGGTGACAACATTTGCGGTAGTGAACCTGCTGGTGGGCCTGATCGTCAATTCGATGCAGGATGCGCACCATTCCGAGGATGCGGCCAACACCGAGACGTATCGTGACGAGATGACCGCGCGGCTGGCAGCGATTGAGGCCAAGCTGGATGGGCTGGGCAAGGACCGCAATAGCTGACAAGAGCTGCGCGGCCCGCGCTTTGACTGTGCGGCGAAGCTGGTTGACCTTGCGATCCCGCACCCCGTGCGCTGAAGTGGACAGATCGCCTTGCCAATCCCGCCACATTATTAGGTGGCCAACTCTGGCGCGAACCCGTTCACAGCCGCACTTCGGTGCGTTGGCCGGAAAAGGTCGGCGACTGCCACGCTATTAATCTGGGTGCGCAGATCGAACCCTGTCAGTGCCGTCATACATTGGAAGTGGTGAGGCGTGGGCCGCCTTGACCTGATCCCTGCCGTTTTAAGTGCGCAGAGAGAATTTGGATCACGGCGGCGTCATGCGTGTAGGGCAGGGAATGGCCAGCGCCTGCCACCACCTCTTGGCGCGCGGCGGGGTTCCAGCTAGTCAGCATGTCGCGGCCCGCGATTGGGATCACGTCGTCATCCTGCGCCCATATGGCGAGCACGGGTATGCCTGTATCCGCCACACTGCGGTGCGCGTCCTGCATATCCGCGTCCAGCGCGCCGCGCAGCGATGACAGCACGGCAGGCAGATAGCCGCGATGGCGCAGCTGGGCGATCTGCATATCGACTATGCCCGGCACGCTGGACGTCTGGCTGCGTTCGGCCTCGAGCGCGCGACGCATGGAGCGGCCATAGACCGACAACATGGCCCACGAGCCGAAGAGCCCGGTCTGCGCCAGTAGTCGTGAGGCCGGCCCCAGATCTTGGCCCAGCCCCGCAGACGCCAGCAGAATCAGTTGCCGAATCATGCTGGGATGCTGCGCGGCAAAGCAAGGCGCGATGGTGCCGCCCATCGAATAGCCCAGCAACGTGATGTCCTCGGTGATGCCCTGATCGGCCAAGAGGTCCGATAATTGCCGAATGAAAAATGCACAATCCTGAGCGCCGCGCGGCCGGTCCGAATAGCCGCGCCCATAGAGGTCATAGACCAGCACACGGTAGCCCATATCGCCCAGCCCCTTGGCGACCGGAGTCCAGACGAATGACGGTGTGGTCAGGCCATGAATGCAGACCGCGACCGGCCCCTCATCTGCGCCCAACCAGCGGTAATGCACGGTGCCCTGAGATAGCTTTGCGAAGCTGCCGGGCGCATCTGCTCGTGCGCGGCTAGACATACGCGGTCGCAGCGCCTCAAGCAGGAACGGGTAAAGCGCAACGAGTGACAGGATGGCGAGCGCGATCGTCACGTGGCCTCATCCGGTGTCAAAAGGCCTGCCGTGATCAGGCGGGTCGCCAGCCCGCTAGCGCCCGTGAAGTGATGCACTTGCCAGCCCCGATGGGCGGCCGCAGTGATATTTTCTGCCCGGTCGTCTGCAAAAAGCAGCGCGCCGGGCGGCAGGCCGCAATCTTGCTCGACGGCGGCATAGATCGCGGGGTCAGGCTTTATTAGGCCCATCTCGCCAGAAATGTAAGCGCGGTCGAACTGGCGCAGAAAAGGGAATTGCGCGACACTGAGTGGGAAGTTTTGCGCGCCGAAATTCGACAGTGCAAAGACCGGCACGCCCCGTGTCTTGAGCGCCAGCAGCAGGCGCACTGAATGGTCGATGGCGGGCTGCGCGATATCGCACCATTTGTCGCGGAAATGCAGCAGCTCAGCCGCGTATTGGGGCTGGGCGACCGCCATGCGGGCTGCCTCAGCCGCAAAATCGGCGCCTGCGTCGATGCGGTTCATCATGGCGGCGACATCGACGTCGCAAAACATGGCTGCAGACCGTGCCGGACCGCAGAGGCGGTCGAAGTATCGCTCCGGCTGCCACGCGATCAGCACGTTACCAATGTCGAATATGACGGCTTGTGGTGTCATCTGCGATAGCGCGGCGCGGGTGGTGCGCCGCTGATCCGATGCTCACGCCACAGCATGTACAGGCCCGATCCGAGAATTAGCACGATTCCGGCCCATGCGTTCAGCGTGGGCCACGTGTCAAAGAACACAGCCCCCCAGAAAATGGCGATGGGCATAGCCACATATTCGAATGGCGCGGCGAAGGCAGCCTCGCTCAGCCGGTAGGCTTGTGAAATCAGCCAACTGCCGGCGACACCCGCAACGCCCAGCATCACTATGACCCATATATCACCCGGCGCGACCGGCCCCCACGCGCGCAAAAGAAACGACAGCGTGGGGTGCGCATCCGCCGCATAGCGCCCGTCGCCGATCGCCGCGCCGATGATCGCGCTTGAGACGAGAAAGGTGATAATGACGTAGATCGTCATGGTCCCGGCGCTTTCGGTATCTCGGACTTTGCGCGTGACCATATGCATCGCGCCGTAAAGCAATGCGGCGATGGCGGGCAGCAGAGAGGCCAGTTGAAACGCCTCCGTGCCCGGCTGCACGATCAGCAGCACGCCGATCAGGCCGACGGCGATGGCACACCAGCGGCGCGGGCCGACTGTCTCCTTGAGGAAGATCACCGACATGACCGCGATGGCCAGTGGTGAGATAAAGAAGATCGCGACCGCATCCGCGATGGGCAGTGCGGCAAGGCCTAGAAAGAGGCAGGCATTGGCGCAGACGATGAACATCCCGCGCAGCAAATGCGCGCCGGGCCGCCGCGTGTAAAATACCCGCCAGCCGCCGCTGATGGGCATGATGATCGCCAGAAACACCACGAGGCTGACCAGCGAACGCAGCAGAACCACATGATGCAGCGCATAGCCATCGCTCAGCAGTTTGATCCCCAGATCGACGAAGGAAAAGCAAAGGATCGCCGTGAGCGCGCAAAATGCGCCTACGGTATTGTTGCCTTGGACGGCGACGATGGGCATGATTGGGGGCCTTTCACGGGGCGAGGGTGCGGGCCTGTCTTACGGCCCGCTCCAGCGCGTCCAGAAAGCGCGAGCGATCCGCCTTTGTAAACCCCTTGCCGCCGCCTTGTCTGAAGGGATCGGCGGCGCGCAGATCGGTCATCAGATCGCGGGTGGCCAGTACATTGCCGATATTGGCGGCAGTCAGAGGCTCGCCATTGTGTTTCAGCACCAGTGCGCCCGCCTCGACGCATTTGGCGGCAAGGGGGATGTCGCCAGTGATGACAACATCGCCCTTGCCCGCGCGATCGGCGATCCACATATCCGCAATGTCCGGCCCGTCGGGCACGATGATCGTCTGGACCAGCGGATGCGGCGAGGGCCGCAGCCCACCGTTCGACACGATGTAGACGGCCAGATCATGCCGCGTCCCTACGCGGATCGCCTCATCCTTGACCGGGCAGGCATCGGCATCGACATAAATCATGCGCGCGGCGTCATTTGGCGTCAGCTTTCTTTTTGCGGTCTACCTTGTATTCGTCGGGGATTGGCATGCGATTAAAAGCATCTAGCCCGGCGATCTTGTAGGCCTCGGCGAGCGTCGGATAATTGAACGTGTTCTGAACGAAGTAGTCCACAGTACCTTTCAGGTTCAGCACCGCTTGTGCGATGTGGATCAGTTCGGTCGCGCCTTCGCCGACGATCTGCACTCCCAAGACGCGGCGGGTTTTCAGCGAAAACAGCATCTTCAGCATTCCATGCTCCAGCCCCATGATATGGCCGCGCGATGTCTCGCGAAAGCGCGCGACGCCGACCTCATAGGGGATGCCGCGCTCGTTCATCTCCTCCTCGGACATGCCGCATGTGCTGATCTCGGGCACGGAGTAGATGCCGTAGGGAAACCATGGGCTTTCAGGCAGGGTGGGCGTCTCCAGCGCGTGGCAGGCCGCGATCCGGCCCTGTTGCAGCGAAGTCGAGGCGAGGCTGGGATGCCCGATCACGTCGCCCGCCGCATAGATATGCGGAACCAATGTCTGATAGGTTTTGCGGTCTACGTCCAGCCGCCCGCGATGATCCGTCTCAAGGCCCACCTTGTCCAGGCCCAGCCGCGCGGTCGCGCCCATGCGTCCGGCGGCGAATAGCAGCATCTCGCCGCGTACGTGGCGACCATTCTCCAGTGTCACCTCGACATGCGTGCCTTCGTCCTTGATACTGGAAATTGGCGAGCCGAGGCGCAGATCTACGCCGTTTTCGCGGATCTGGTGGGTAAAATCATCGATGATGGCGTGGTCGATAAAGTCGAGGAACGTCTCACGTGGCTCGATCAGGGTCACGCGCACGTCCAGCGCGGCGAACATGGTGGCGTATTCGACGCCGATGACGCCCGCGCCGATCACGGTCAAACTGCGCGGGATCGTCTCAATCTTCAGAAACTCGTCGCTGTCCAGCACCGTCTTGCTGTTGAAAGGGCAGCTATCAGGGCGATACGTCTTGGTGCCGGTTGCGATCAAAAACTTATCTGCGGTCAGGCGTGTAGTCTGGCCTGCATCCACCTGAACCTCCACCTCGTTAGGGCCGGTAAATCTGGCCAGACCATGCAGCGTTTCCACATGGTTGCGGTTGAACTGATGCTCCAGCACGTCGACCTCGTAGTCGACGGTTTTGTGCAGGCGGGCCTGTAGATCCTCGGCGCCGATGTCATCTTTGACTCGGTAGGCGCGCCCGTAAAAGCTGCGTTCGCGCCAACCAGACAGGTTTAGCACCGTCTCACGCAGCGTCTTGGACGGGATCGTGCCGGTATGAGCGGAAACGCCGCCCAGCTGGTCCTTGCGGTCGATGACCAGAACGCGGCGGTTCAGCTTGCCCGCTTGAATGGCGGCGGACCGGCCCGCAGGGCCGGAGCCGATGACGATCAGGTCGTAATGGTCCATCTGTTCATCCCGCATAAAGCGCCTCGGCGTGGAAGGTTACGTGATCCTCCATGAAGCTGGAGACAAAGAAATAGCTATGATCGTAGCCGGGCTGCATCCGCAGAATCGCCTGCTGGCGGCGCTTGGCGGCGGCGGCGGCAAGTGTCTCGGGGCGCAGAAGGTCGAGAAACTGATCGTTCGTGCCAGTATCGACCAGAACAGGGCCGTCAAACCCCTTGTCAGTCATCAGAAGGCTGGCGTCATGCGTGGCCCATTTGCCTTCGTCTGCGCCCAGATAGCCCAACAGCTGCTTGCGGCCCCAGTCGCTGGCGACCGGATTGCAGATCGGCGAAAAGGCCGACACGCTACGATACCGCCCCGGCAGGCCCATCGCCAGCGTCAGAGCGCCGTGACCGCCCATCGAATGGCCGGTGATCGCCTGACGCTCCATATCGACGCTGAATTCGGCTGCGATCAGCGCAGGCAGATCCTCGGCGATGTAATTCCACATTTGGAAATGCTTGGCCCAAGGCTCCTCTGTGGCGTCGACGTAGAATCCCGCGCCTTGCCCCATGTCGAACGCCTCGTCATTCGCCACGCCGTCGCCGCGCGGCGATGTGTCTGGAAAGACCAGCGCGATACCCTGCTCGGCGGCCCAGCATTGCGCGCCCGTCTTGGTCATGGCGTTCTCATGCGTGCAAGTCAGCCCCGACAGATACCACAGGACCGGCACAGGTCCGTCGCGCGCCTCTGCGGGTAGGAACAGACCAAAGGTCATATCGGTTCCCGTCGCCTTGGACGCATGGGAATAGACGCCTTGAACGCCCCCGAAACAGGCGTTTTCAGATTTGATTTCCACGGCGTTGCTCCTCTTGGTGTCTTTGGTATGTCACGGTTATTTCTAGCAGGCGGTTAAGACCTGCGAAACGGGTAAACAAAGGCTTGCCACCCCCAGTCTCCACTTAATACAGCGGCTGCACCCATCCGATCACCAACGACACCGTGATAGCCGCCAACACGGTCGAGATTAGGATCGATGTCGATACCCGCTGCGGCGCGACGCCGTAATGCTGCGCCAGCATAAAGACATTGCCCGCCACCGGCAGCGCAGCGGCTGCGATCATCACCGCCGCCGCATAGGGCGCGACGTCGAAGATCAGCAGCGCGGCCACCGCGACGGCGGTCGGATGCAGCACCAGCTTGCAAAAACTTAGCCAACCCGCCACATATGGCCGTTCGGCAGATTTGCCCGCCAGCGACGCGCCGATAGCAAACAGAGCGCCGGGCGTCGCGGCTCCGCCGAGTATGATGAGAAATTCGTTCACTGGTCCGGGGATTGGCAGGGTCAGACCGGACCACGTCAGGCCCACCACAATAGAGACGATCATGGGGTTCTTGAGCAGGCCCAGCCCCACGGTTTTCAGAACGGCGGGCCGCATCCGCCCATCGCGCGTGCCGGTGATGACGACCACAATCAACGCACCAAAGACGATCAGATCTATTGCCAGCACCATCATCACGGATGCGATGGCCGCCTCGCCCATCAGTATGGCCAGCATCGGGATGCCCAGAAAGCCGACATTGCCGATCACGGCGCATTGCGCCTCGATGGCCGCCTCCTCGGCGCGGACGCCGCGCAGATAGGCGACGATCGTGGCAAGAAGGTAGATTGCGGCTGAGCCACATAAATACGCCAGCGCGAAGGGCAGATCGAATGCTTCTCGAAGGCTCAGATTGGCCGAAAATCGCAAAAGCATGGCCGACAGCGCAAAGTAGAAGACGAACTTGGTCAGCCACACGGTTGCCTCGGCCGTGAAGAACCCGGCCCGCCGCGCGCCATATCCCAGCGCGATGATCATGAAAAAGGGCAGGGTCTGGATGAATATCGCGGCCATGGTTCTGGATAGCAGGTCGGCCGGCGACGTCAATCCGCGGTTGCACCGCGGGGGGCACTGGCCCGGCGATTGCCGTGGCACGCTTGCGCGCGGGCGCGCGGGCGCTCTAGGGTGGTGCAAAAGGCTGGGGTGGAAACATGGCAGTGGCAGGCGGCACGATCAAGAAGGGGCGCAAGTTCGATCAGGTGCTGGAGGGCGCGCGCGCCGTGTTCATGCGCGACGGCTTTGACGGGGCCAACGTGGACGATATCGCACGTGTTGCTGCGGTGTCCAAGGCGACGCTATATAGCTATTTTCCGGACAAGAGGCTGCTGTTTTCTGAGGTTGCGCGCCTCGAATGCGACCGTCAGGCCGATGCGGCGATGGCCGAGATCGACCTTGCCGCGCCGGTCGAGGTTGCCCTGCTGGAGCTGGCGGGGCGTATTACGCGGTTTTTTCTGTCTGATTTCGGCCAGCAGATCTATCGTATATGCGTCGCCGAAAGCCACCGTTTCCCTGAGTTGGGCCAGCGATTTTATGCGTCAGGCCCGATGATGCTGCGCCAGCGGCTGGGCGCTATCCTGCATGGTTATGTCGCGCGCGGCGCATTGGTGATCGACGACATCGACATGGCTGCCAACCAACTGGGCGAGCTGTGCAAAAGCGATCTGTTCGTGCGCCGTCTGTGCGGTGTTGGCGAAGGCCCGACAGAGGCTGATATAGACCGCGTGGCCCATGCGGTCGTCGCGATGTTTATGGCGCGCTACGCCGCGCCGTGATGCCTAAAGTTCGCCCCTGTTTCGGGACACTGGGGTACTTTTCCCCCGTCGATGAAAAGAGGATCACATGGGACAACAACGCAGAACATACACTGATGATTTCAAGGCCGCAGCGGTTGATCGGCTTTATGAGGCTGGCGCGACGCAAGGCAGCGTTTCCAGGGAG
>Ga0307933_1000574_pt1 | contig 33929 bp, 27 predicted proteins | sample OrgLakmetageno88_FD_201811 | JGI IMG/M metagenome (GOLD analysis project Ga0307933, IMG submission 201811) | Saline water microbial communities from Organic Lake, Antarctica - #88 | ecosystem: Environmental > Aquatic > Non-marine Saline and Alkaline > Saline | place: Antarctica: Organic Lake... | reverse complement strand
TTGATGACTTCCGCTTGCGCTTCAGTCTGTTCATGTGATGTGGGAGTGAGTTTTTTATTACGTTTCATGGTTGGAATGGCAGTCTTGGTGATTCTTCACCGTCTGCAACTCCTCCCATGTCATCTTCAAAGACAGAAGGCTGCAAGCTGCTCCTCGCAAAAGCAAAAAACGATGCTGAGTTAAAAGCTGTCGGCAACCAAACTGGAGGGCGCGTCTTTCTTTTTCTACATACTTCCGAATTCGACACGTATTACAAGCACCTGAGCAAACACGAAGTCGAGTTCTGCGAGTCGCCCCGACACGAGCCTTACGGCAAAGTCGTAGTCTTTAAAGACCTTTACGGCAACAAGTGGGACCTTATCGAGCCTGTATAATAATACGCCTGACTATTCCGGAAGTATCACCGAAAGTCCCTTGTTATCAGTCGCCAAACGGAAGACGCGTGATTGCATACCATTTACCGAGTAGCCTGACTGCATCGCATTGCCGACTGCAAGCGCATGTGCTGTGTCAGTTACGCAGATCACCGTAGAGCCACTCCCGCTCAGCCATCCAGTGTATGCTCCAGCCCCGATTCCGGCCTGAATACTTTCATTACCAAATGGATTCAAAAGCTCGCGATAGGGCTGATGGATGTAGTCATTGACGGCACCTGCGAGACGGTCAAATTTACCGGAAACCAGCACACCAACCAGATAGGCTAAGCTGTTAGCACTTCGAACTACATCGTTAAACGGTATACTATCAGGCAAGACCCGGCGTGAATTCTCCGTTAACACCTCGTAATCTGGAGACACCGCTAAGAAAACCAGAGAATCCGGCAAATCGAAACGCACGTGTTCCCGGTAAGCAAACGTCTTCGGCTCGGTCCGCGCGATACAGAAACCACCTGCAAACGCTGCACAAGCATTGTCCGGTGCATTGTCCAACTTAGTTGTCAGCCGAATCATCGCCTCGATATCCAGAGGGGCCCCATACAATGCATTCAGCCCAGCTACGATACCCGCTCGCACAGTCGAACTGGAGCCGAGCCCACGGGCAAGCGGAACCTCGCCCCAAATTTCAAAATCAAAGCCACTGACCTCTTTCGCAGCAACATGCGCAAAGCCATAAGCCGCCTCCTCCACCATGTTTACAGTGCCCGCATTATGGATACCCTTTTGCTCAATCAGGGCATCTTCTCGCAGAGTAATTTCCACGAAATTATAAAGACTGAGCGCAATGCTCAGCGTGTCGAAGCCAGGACCACAATTCGATGTGCTCGCGGGAATTTGGACGAGTATTCTAGATAATGACATTTATAAATTTTTAGATTAGCGGTAGCGACTCATATCACGCTCAGCTTCACGCATGGCCACTTTTCGCTTCAGTGTCTCGCGCTTGTCATGCAATTTCTTGCCTGTGCAGAGCGCGATCTCAACCTTAATTAAGCCGTGCTTGAGATACATTTTAGTCGGGATGAGCGACTTTCCGCCCGCATCGACTGCACCGATCATTTTATGGATCTCACGGCGGTGCAGTAAAAGCTTACGCTTACGGCGAGGGGGGTGGTTCTCTAAATTGCCAAACTTATATTCGCCTATGTGCGCGTGGTAGAGCCAAACCTGGCCCTTCTCGATCCTGCAAAAAGATTCGCTGATCTGGGCGTCGCCATTACGCACTGACTTAACTTCTGTCCCCTGTAAAACGATACCCGCCTCAAATCGATCGCCTACAAAATAATTGTGACTAGCTTTAGAGTTTCGGATTTCCCTCTGAGGTTCTTTGGATTTTTTTTTGGCACACACGGTTAAAACTCTCTCAAGCAAGAGAAATACACAAAAAGCACACCTCCAAAGAGAGACAATCGGCGAAGCCGCTTAAGCTTCAGCGGACTCGTCGAGTTGGTAAGTAATTTTTCCTTCAATGACCTCGCGGAGTGCCATGTCCTCAGCAGACAAACGCTCAAGAGATTCAATCAGAGGTTTGTAGCCGCTTTTAAGTTGTTTCGCACGACGCGATATGACGTTGATTAAAATCATCGGGTCAGTGATTACTTTCTGGGCTGCGTATAAATAGTCGTCTCTCAATGTGATATCCTCTTGTTTGGTTCTGGAAAAACAGCGCAAAATGACAATCCATTGTCCCTTTGCAATAAAAAATCGAGTATTCTTCGAATAAGGCTAAAATTCCGATTGACAGCCTACTTCTCGATTTTACTGTTCACCGCTTTTCCAAAAATCATGAAAACGACTTTAGCTACAAAATCTGATCACACCAAAAGTTGGTATGTGGTTGATGCTGCCGAGGAGACTCTTGGACGCATTTCCGTTAAAATTGCGAACGTTCTGCGCGGTCGCCACAAACCTACGTATACTCCACATGCGGACACAGGCGATTTCGTCGTTGTCATTAATGCTGAGAAGATCCGTGTCTCCGGTAAGAAGAACAGCGATAAGAGCTATATGTTCTACTCCGGCTGGATGGGTGGCGAATCTCACGTTTCCATGTCTGACATGCGTGCGAAGAAGCCAGAGTTCATTATCGAGCACTCCGTTAAAGGTATGCTTCCACGCAACAAACTAGGTCGCGCAATGATTAAGAAGCTTAAGATCCACGCTGGTCCTTCGCACCCTTACGAAGCGCAACAACCTAAGCCACTCGTTTAATCTTTTATACTTATTATGAGCGCAACCGCTGAACAAACATTCGTAACCGTTGGACGCCGTAAAACTGCGACTGCACGTATCCGCCTCACTCGTGGCACTGGTAAAGTTGAAGTTAACGGCAAAGAGCCAAGAGACTACTTCAAAACTGAGGAGTTCACCAACGCTGCGCTGTCTCCACTGAAAACAGTCGATATGGCTGAACAAGTCGACATCGTGGTTAAAGCGCAAGGTGGTGGCCTCAACGGCCAAGCTGGCGCGGTCCGTCTCGGTATCGCCCGGGCACTTGAAAAAATGAACAGCGAGCTTCGCGTGCCTCTTAAACAAGAAGGCCACATGAAACGCGACCCCCGCTCTCGCGAGCGCAAGAAGTCCGGTCAACCCGGCGCACGTAAACGCTTCCAGTTCTCGAAACGTTAATCCGCACAGCGGTCAGGACGCAATTTTGCAACCCTCCATCGCCGTGTTATCACGTGCTTTGGAGGGTTTTTTGTTTCTACACGGTAACAATCACCCTACCTTCTATCTTTTCTCTTCCATCTCCGGCCTCCTATCTTCCATATCCTCAATTCCTAATTATTCCTTCATCGCCCTCCTTCATCGCCCTAAAGGGCTTCCGCTTGACTCACTCCTTCGGGGCAACCCGCGAGCGGTTCACCATCTTCGCGCTTCTCGCGCTACGTCCAAATTCTTAATTTTTAATTCTCTTCAATGAACGCAGCAATTATCGGCGCATCCGGCTATTCCGGCGAAGAACTCGTTCGGCTCCTCGCACGGCACCCTAAGGTCACTCTAGCAGCAGTGACCTCGCGCTCGCACGTGGGCAAACCCGTCGCCGAAGTCATGCCCGCCCTGCAACATCTCGTAGGCGAGCTCGTTTTCACCAACTCAGATCCTCTGGAACTGGCCGCCAACGACGCGCTTGATCTCTTCTTTCTCGCGCTCCCGCATGGCGTTGCCACCGAGTTCGCCGCCCCACTCTATGCCGCAGGTAAGACTGTCATCGACCTCAGCGCAGATTTCCGGCTCAACTCAGCCCGGACCTACGAAGTATACTACGGACAGCCACATCCAGCTCCCGAGCTACTCGAGGCTGCCCCCTACGTGCTCCCGGAGCTCGCTGGAGACTCTTGGAAGGCCGCCAGGCTCATCGCGTGCCCTGGTTGCTACCCGACCAGCATACAGCTCCCGTTGGTCCCTTTACTCAAAGCAGGCCTCATCGATACATCCGGCATAGTCATCAATAGCTACAGCGGCGTCAGCGGCGCTGGCCGGAAAGTCGCCGAGGACTTCCTCTACTGCGAACGGAACGAAAGTATGAAGGGCTACGGAATGCCTACGCACCGACACCTGTCCGAAATCGAAGAGCAGCTCGAGAAGGCCGCCTTTAAAGATGTGATCGTCCAGTTCAATCCACATCTCGCACCGATGGCTCGGGGCATCTCCACTACAATAGTCGCGAAGGCAAAAACCCACATCGACGCACTTTACAGCTGCTGGAACAAGGCCTACGCAAATAAACCCTTCGTCAATATTCTGCCATCCGGCACCTTCCCGGACACTAAAAACGTCACTCACACCAACCGGGCCGACATTTCAGCCGTCTACGACAAACGGACCGATAATTTTGTGATCAGCTCAGTCATTGACAACATCGTCAAAGGTGCTAGCGGCCAAGCCATCCAAATAATGAACCTCAAATACGGTTTCGAAGAGACCGACGGTCTCCTCTAATCCCGCATCCCGTATCCCGTATCCCGTATCCCGCATCCAGCATCCCGTATCCCGCATCCCGTATCCCAAAAATGAGCACACCAATCACAGTCAGCCTAATCGAAAACCCAAGCGGAATATCCGATTGCCCGGGCTTTCTGAGTGCTGGGGTAGCTGCTGATATCCGGGAAAAGGGTGACCTCAAACGGCTCGACCTAACCATCGTCCGCTCCGAGACACCCTGCCAGGCAGCAGGCGTGTTTACACTAAACGATGTTTGCGCCGCCCCCGTGCACGTCTGCAAAGAAATACTTTCCAGCCCAACAGCTAAAGTTGCCGGCTTTATCGCCAACAGCGGCAACGCCAATGCCGCCACGGCTCAGCAGGGTATGCTCGATGCCAAAGAGATGAATACGTTTGCTCAAGCAGAAACCGGCATTGCTGCGCCCTTCCTCGTCTGCTCCACCGGCCGGATCGGACGGAAGTTGCCCATGGAAAAAATCAAAAGTGGTATCTCCGCAGCGGCCAAAGCACTCGATAGCGAAACACAGTCTTCTCTGGATTCCGCCGACGCCATCCTTACCTCCGACACTCGGCGCAAAGTGGCCACCGCACAGTTCGAATACGAGGGTAAAACGCTCACCGTCGCGGGCTTTGCCAAAGGTGCCGGAATGATTGAGCCCAATATGGCCACCATGTTAGCTTTTCTCGTTACTGATCTAAAAGTCGATAACGTCGCTCTAAAAAATACCTTAACTCAGGCCTGCAACAAAACTTTCAACCGGATCTCAATCGACGGCGATATGAGCACAAATGATACCGTGCTTCTCTTGGCTAATGCTAAATCAGGTATCAGGCCCGACGTATCCGCTAATTTACTACAAGCTTTCCGTGATGCCGTCTTTATGGTCTGCGATGCGCTCGCGGAGAAGATTGTCGGCGATGGTGAAAAGGTGACCAAACTGGTCGAGCTCTGCGTCGAAGGCTGTAAATCACAAGCCGATGCCGAAAAGGTGGCCCGGTCTGTCGGCAACTCACTCTTGGTGAAAACGTCTTGGTATGGCTCCGACCCCAATTGGGGGCGGCTCGCCGACGCCGCTGGATACGCTCGGATCGGTCTAGTCGAGTCTTGCTTCGATATTCACTACGATGATGTCCCCGCCCTACTGAGCGGTATTCCTCAGGATGATAAACTCAATGAGTGGAAAGCCATCGTTTCCAAAAGAAGGTTTCGGATCACCCTCAATCTCAATCAAGGCACCCGCACCTTTCGCCTCCTTACATCCGACCTCAGCGAAGCCTACGTCAATTTCAACAAATCCGAGTAAGCTCTCTTCGAATCTCGCATCCGCATCTCGCATCCCGAATCCCGCATCTCGCATCCCGAATCCCGCATCTCGCATCCCGAATCTCCATATAAATGTCCGATCTCGCACAACTCGACGTCACAACCAAGGCAGCCGTGCTCCTTGAAGCACTTCCTTATATCCAACGTTTTAGGGACGCCATTTTTGTCGTTAAATACGGCGGCGCTTTCATGGACGACGCCGACCCGGAGATCCGGACACGGGTCGCGACCGACATTGCCTTTCTGCATGCCGCCGGAATCAAAGTAGTCGTTGTGCACGGCGGCGGCAAAGCGATTACCCGGGCGCTCGCCGAATCCAATGTAGAGACGCGGTTCGAACACGGACTTCGGGTCACCGATGCTGAATCAGTCAAAGTCGTCGATCACACGCTTAATAAAATCGTCAACCTGGACATCTGCGAAATCCTTCAAGCTAAAAACGCACGCCCCCTCGGCATTCCAGGAAACAACATTCTCGTTTGCGACAAGAAAGAAGTCATCGTCGATGGCGAAATACTAGACCTGGGGTTTGTAGGTGAGACCCATACCGTCAAAACCAAAATCATTAAAAAGGCACTCAACGACGGATACATCCCAGTCATCTCGCCAATGGCTTGTGACGAAGACGGCCAAGTCTATAACACCAACGCCGATGCCGCCGCCGGTAAAGTGGCTGCCGCGCTCCGGGCACGGCGTCTCGTTTATCTTTGCGATGTGCCTGGTCTTATGCGAGACATGAGCGATCCGTCTTCTTTGATTTCTTCGCTCGGCGTTAACGAAGTCGAAGCCCTCATTAAAAATGGCACCATCAGCACGGGCATGATCCCGAAAACCGACAGCGCTGTTAAAGCCCTCCTCAGCGGCGTCCACCGGGTCCACTTAATCGACGGCGAGCAACCACACAGCCTTCTCTTGGAAATCTTTACCGACAAAGGCGTCGGCACTGAAATCGTAAACGAGTAAGTAGCCATACTGACTCCTCATTTGACTCTTATCCTACTAATAATCTACTTCCAGTTAGTCATCTCTCATTAGACACCTTCCATCATGGAACATCATAACTCCCTCATGAAAAACTATGGCGCACCTGCCTTTAACGCGGTGCGGGGGGACGGCGTGTATCTCTATGACGACAACGGCAACAAATATCTGGATTTCGGCAGCGGTATCGCCGTTACTTCTGTCGGGCACTCACATCCTAAATGGGTCGCAGCTATTCAACAGCAAGCCGCCACCCTCACCCATTGCAGCAACCTTTACGGTATACCCGGGCAACAGAAGCTAGCTGATCGGCTGGTCGCCCAGTCGGGGCCTGGACGGGTGCTGTTCTGCAATAGCGGCGCTGAGTCGAACGAAGCTTTAATCAAACTCGCTCGGCTCCACGGTAAGAACGTGACCGGCGAAGAGTCCAAACGCTACAAGGTCGTCGCTGCCAAAAACGCGTTCCATGGCCGGACCTTCGGTGGCATGGCTGCAACACCTCAAGAGAAGATTCAAGGCGGCTTCCGCCCCATGCTCGATGGATTCACCTTCGGCGAGCTCAACAATATTGAATCTTTCGACAAATTGATCGACGACTCAACGGCGGCTGTATTCATTGAATCGATACAAGGAGAAGGCGGCGTTTTTCCGGCCGAAGCAAACTTTCTCCTAGAGCTTCGGGCTCTCTGCACAGAACGGGGCGCACTCCTTATGCTTGATGAAGTTCAATGCGGCATTGGACGTAGTGGCCACTTTTTTGCCTTTCAGAAAAGTGGCGTAAAACCAGATGCCATCGGCATGGCTAAAGGCCTTGGCGCGGGCTTCCCTATCGGGGCGATCTGGGTCTCCGAGCCCTATGCAGAACTTTTCCAACCCGGTTCACATGGCACCACCTTTGGCGGTAGCCCACTGGCTTCGGCTGCGGCGAATGCCGTCCTGGACATCATCGAAGAGGAGCAACTCATCGAGAGCGTTGTCGCGAACAGCCCAGCCTGGCACCAGTCCTTACAAGCACTCGCCGAAAAGTATCCCGAGCAAATTGCTGGCATGCGGGGTGCTGGATACATGGTCGGTCTCGTCATGAAACCGGAAGGCCATAATCTTAAAATAGCCGCCGCCGCCCGGGATAAAGGCCTTCTCATTGTGCCTGCCGGACACAACGTCATTCGGCTCCTTCCCGCCCTTATCGCCACTCCCGAACAACTCGCCGAGTCCGTCACCATCCTGGACACCCTCTTCGCCGCACATTCATAGATCATATCTCGAATCCCGTATCTCGAACAATGAACCACTTCCTCAAAGAAACCGACTTCACGCTCGAACAGGCCCAAGATGTATTCTTGCTCGCCAAGCAGTTCAAAGCGGATCGGCTGAACTGCCCTCAGGCCCTCAACAAGCAATCCTGGGGCCTTCTCTTCTACAAGAGCAGCACACGGACACGGATCTCCTTCGAGGTCGGCGTGAATGAACTAGGCGGCTTCCCCATCGTGCTCAATTCGCAAAACACCCAGATCGGACGAGGCGAAACCATCGCTGACACTGCCAGGGTGATGTCCCGGTATTTATACGGTCTCGTTATCAGGACCTTTGCGCACAGTATCGTCGAGGAATTTGCTGCGAACGCGACTCTACCAATCGTCAATGGCCTGACTGATTTCAATCACCCTTGTCAGCTCTACACGGACATCTTCACTTTATTGGAGCGTTACTCGCCCGATGCGATGGATATCAATACTCTTAAAGGTAAAAAAGTCGCCTTCCTTGGCGACACCGCCAGCAATATGGCCAACTCGTGGATCCATACCTGCGCGATGTTTGGGATGGAGATTGCCCTCTCCGGCCCGGAAGGCTTTGAGCCGACTTCAGCCATCGATGATGCCCTCGCTGCCGATGGCTTAACCAAGAATTACGTATACACTACAGATGCCGCCAAAGCCTGCAAGGACGCCGATGTGCTCTACACAGATGTCTGGGTCTCTATGGGTGACGAAGCGCAAACAGCCGAGCGCAAGAAAGTGATGACCCCCTATCAAGTCACCTCCGAGCTTATGGCAATCGCCAAGCCGGACGCCTACTTCATGCACTGCCTTCCTGCCCATGCAGGCGAGGAAGTCTCGCAGGAAGTCCTCGACAGCCCTCAGAGCATCATCTTCGACGAAGCCGAAAACCGCTTACATGCACAAAAGGCAATTTTAGCAAAGCTAGTTGAGTTGAACGCGTAACTTCTAATCTAGATGAAAGAGATATGTTGTAGGATCGGCTTTCCGGAGAGAGCTGGTGCCATCTCGCTAAAAACACGTGCTCCCTATGGGAAGCCCGTCCTACACGTATCCAATGAAATTGGGATAATGGCAGACAAAGCCACACGTTGGTATTAGTCTTCGGAGGGTGCTACGCGCACCCGCAAGAAGCGGCTATCAGTGTCACCGATTGATTGATTATCACGAATCACCCAGTCGATGGACTCGGAGTTCTGGGTAGCGCTGAATACCTGACTGTCCTCATCTCCCAAAGTAGAATTCCATATCTCAGACCACTGGCCATCCTCAGATAAGTCGTTGACAGCTTCTACGTAAACGATCGCGTCTCCAAGCCCCCGGCGGCTGGCGAACTCAATAGCGAGGAAGAATGGAGACATCTGTCCCGGGTAGAATTGACCATCAAACTCGACCTGGCTGCCAACTGCTAGCGAAACATCCAAACTCTCCAGATCTCCGAAGAGCGCATATTCGAGAAAATTGCTCAGTTGATCGCCATCAGCGTCCTCAAACGCTCCAGTATCAACCGTCGCACCCGAAGCTTCAATCCAATCAGCATAGGTCCAGTCAACAACGACCGAAACATCGCGCTCGATCACATTATTATCGAGGTCCGTAACCTGAAGCCCCAGTGTACTAACTCCAACCGCCAATGGTGTAATTTCTAACGTAGTGCCATTGATATTAGCAACTGCGACAGCAGTATCTGAATTCGAGGCGATTGAATAAGTCAGCGGCGAAATCTCAACCGCAGAGTTTATCACCACCAAAGTATCGGGGTCTAGAATCCCGGGAACTGGAGTGGCATCTACCGGAATGGCTGAAAGCAATTCCGGGCGACTGATGGAATCCACAGTGATGTTATTGTAAGAACCCGTTTGGAGGGCCGCTATACTATCGATGACTGACATACCGTTTCCAGCGACTCGCCCAAAAACTGTAAACCCACCATTTTGAAAATCTAGATTTGATCGGTTATCTTCCAAGCTCACAAACCACTCATTCGTAGCACTGTTCGGATTGCCGCCCAACTTCGCCATTGAGAGCGTGCCTCGAACATTCTCAAGTCCAGGTTCATTCACTACAGGCGCAAGATCAGTAACACTCTCAAACGCATTGCCTCCGATCGATCTGTAACCACCCCCTTGAATAACAAAATTCGAAATCGAGCGGTGGATGATTGCCCCATCATAAGTGCTCTGTTCTGTATCATTCACATAGGCAAGAAAGTTTGCCACCGTCGCCGGAGTTGCGGCCTCGTAGAGAATGATATCCATCACCCCGAGCCCATAGGTCATGCGCACAGCCCGCGAACAATCGGGGTCTTCAAAATAAGTGTTCAGGTCCAGCGTCTGAACCCCCGCATTGGGATAGTAATCCAACCCTGGCACCGTCACCGACTCCACCGGACCGGAAGCCGCCGGCAGGATACGAATCGGAATGGTCGCAGTAAGGGTGAATCCATCTGAGTAATTGACCTCAAGATTGATCGAGAAATTCCCCGGCTCAGAGGGCATAAAGGAGAGCGTGCGCGTCGCTTCCGTAAAGGTCACCCCCTCAGGTAGACCTGTTATGCTCGCTGAAGTCTGAAAATCGTAGTAATCCGTGTAAAGCTCGGCTGAAAATGCTTCCCCCACCGTAGCCTCATGCCCGAAGCGCGTGACGATATCGGGAGTGCTTTCAGCTGGAAAAGTGACCAAAGGAGTTACTGCATTTCCGGCAGAAAAACCATCGGCTTCGCTATACGCATAGATTGCATACTGCACACTCTCTCCACCTGAGAATCCGGTAATTGTAGCAGATGTTAAATTGATGCCGACTGCACCAAGATAGTTTGCAGGTGCGTTATTCACATACTGATAAACCGCAAAAGCATCTTCATTATTCGAATTATCCTGCCAGGTAATTTGCAGTGTATTACGTTCAACAATACTAGCACCTCCATTGCTTGGACTGACTGGAGCCGCCGCAAATCCGACCTGCGCGACGCACAAGAAACTAAAGAGACAGAAAAATTGTGTTGGGAACTTCATAAAAACGGAGTGGCACGCAGTAAATGTTCCCCAAGCGGTGCTTAAAATAAGAGACGATAAGGAAAACTGTAAATGTTAAGAATATCCACCCCTTTTACCAGCGAGAAAAGCAAGTAATACTCTTAGCTTATTCGCACCAGCACGTCACCCCAACCGGTCCGCCTCGTAGCCCAGACCTGTCTTCGCGCGTCAAAAGTCTAGGTTTTTTGAATAAAAACTAACCAGCAAACTCATGCAGCTCACCTTTCGCGAGGGCTTCGCTTGTCAGAGGTTATGAACTTGTCGAATCGCGAAGCCTGACTTCACGTCAAATGGTACAATTCCCGATAATAGCTACTACCAAAGGAGTAAACTCGGTGGACGAGGTGAATTGGCCTAGCCTCACCATATCAATTTAGTAGAAGTAAGTATGCGGATATTCATAAGCCTTCTATTGTCATTGATTCTGTCAGCTTTGCCTCTGAGCGCAAAACAGATAAATAGCTCGGGACGTCTCGTCATTGTAGGTGGCGCACTGTCTTCCCAGCAAAGCGATATATATGACGCATTCTTGCAAAATGAGAAAGCTCGTAGCGAATTAAAGGTCTCTATAATACCTGCCGCTTCCTCGAAGCCATCCTTGTATGGGAATCAGTTTAAGACACAACTCATCAACCACGGCCTCCGCTCCGAAAACATAACTGTACTTCCTTTAGCGGTTAAAGATGATTCCAGCACCAACTCCGTCGACGAATCGACTTGGGGTGTAAATGTCGACACCTCAGAAGTGCTTCAGGCAATAAAGGACTCCGACATAGTCTGGTTCACTGGTGGCGACCAATCACGTATAACAAAACTGCTCGGCGACTACCAGTCGCCTACGAAAACATTAAAAGCTCTACAAACTTTGCTCCAAGCTGGCGGCACGATCGGCGGCACCAGTGCGGGGGCAGCGATTATGAGCGAAACAATGATCGTCGGCGGAAGTAGTCTGGGCGCATTATTATTCCCTGAATCAAGGGCTGAAAGCGTCAACCAAGAGGACGGCGCACTTCTCCTCGGTAAAGGCTTGGGCTTTTTCCCTTACGGAGTCATTGATCAGCACTTCGACGCAAAAGCACGTCTCGGACGTCTCGTCGTCGCTTCGAAAGATCAATCAAATCCTTCCAAAATCGGTTTAGGGATCGATGAAAATACAGCGCTCGTCGTCGATCTGAAAAGTCAGACCGGGCGCGTTGCCGGCAGCGGACAAGTCACCTTTATTGACCTAAGTAACGCGAGGATTCAGCCACAATCAGACTCAAATTTAATCCGCTATCAAGAAATCGTCCTTAGCAGTTTCGGCAGTGGCGACACGATTCATTTAGACACGTCAACCATCCTTCCGGCTCCCGACAAATCACGGACAAAAGACAACGCCTATTACCAAATCGCTAACCCGCTGGCTACCGGCATTCTCAGTGGCTACAGCACGCTGAATCAATTGATATCCTATAAATTAGTAGACAATGCGGCCAGCGCCACCGCGACAAGTTATCTATTCAATCCGGAATCTGAATTTGGATACGAAATTACTTTCAGCGAAACAAATTCGAGTGAAGGATTTTGGTCCTATCGTAATGGTCAAGAAGATCATTATACCGTCATTGGCATCCACATGGCCCTGAATCCAATTAGAATAACGGTAGAACCACTCGACGACTAACCAATTGCGGTGCCACCTGGCAAAGAGCCACCTGCCCACCCTCGATACATCATCGCGGAGTTAAAGCAGAGCACAATATGCCCCTTCGGATCGACCGCAATGATTCCACCATCACCATCAAATTTGATTAGATCATCTTCTACGGTCGCTCGCATCGCATCCTCAAGACTTACTCCTCCGAATTTCATTCGGGCAGACACCTGATAAGCCGCATTACGCAATAGAAATGGCTCTCCGTAACCGGTGCAGGATAAGGCGCAGGTCGCATCTTCTGCATAGGTCCCCGCACCGATGATCGGGCTATCGCCAATACGTCCATAGCGCTTATTAGTCAATCCTCCAGTCGATGTAGCCGCTGCGCAATGTCCGTCTAATCCGACCGCGACCGCACCGACCGTTCCATACTTGTGGTGGTCTAAAGCGATCGTTCCCGCTTCTTTAGCTTTCTTTAACTGCGCAAAACGTGCTTCAGTATAGAAATACTCATTCGACTCAAAAATATGCCCATGCTCCTTAGCGTAGGCTTCTGCACCGCTCGCACCCAGTAAGACGAAATCTTTTTCGTTGAGCACTTCGAGGGCGGTCAATACTGGATTCTTCAAATTTCTTACCCCAGCGATTGCACCGGCGTGCCCCGATGCACCACACATCACAGCAGCATCCATTTCGTGTGTCGCTTCGGACGTAAATACCGACCCTTTACCTGCATTAAACAACGGGTCGTCCTCGAGTAATCGAACAGCTTCAACTACGACTTCCATCGCGGGCCGCCCCGCTTCGAGCATTGCATAACTGTGTTTCAACACAGAATCGAGACTGGCATGATACGCAGCCGCTGTTGATTCGGATAAATCTTCAGGTCGGAGATCGCCGGCACCTCCATGTATGGCGATAAGTGGGAGTTTGCTTTGAAAACTAGTATGCATAATTGTGTTTTACTGACGTTTGAGTATAGAGTCCGGGAAGTTTCAGGATTTGCTCCAGCTCAGCCAGCGCAGTTTGCACTTCCCCATAAAGTTGAATATCTGCCAAGTCGTCCACGACCAATTGTGATCGATAGTTCCGCTCGACCCATTCACACAAGTCCGAGTAGAGGGATGCATCGAGCATGACCCGTCCGCTCAAGGCGTTGCGCTCTTCGCTCGAAAGATACACACGTAAGCGTAAACAAGCAGGTCCACCTCCGTTGCGCATACTTTGGCTTAAATCCTGAACGAGCAGTTCCTCGATAGGACATGACTCGTCGGCGATAATACCCTCGAGAAAGGTCCAGACACTGGAAACGGAGCGGCAGTTTTCAGGCACGACCAACACACGTCGACCATTCGGCTTCTTCAGGATTTGACTATTGAAGAGATAAGTCTCCACAGCAGCCTCCAAAGAGATCAAATCGGCAGGCACTTCATAGACAATGAGCTCACCGCCTGTTGTCCGACGGAATACTTCCTGCAACCCCTTTAGTGTCGTAGCTTGGTCTTCAAAGGCCTGCGCGTGGCAAAACAAAAAGTCTCCCTGACCCACCGCTATCACATCATTGTGAAACACTCCGGCTTCGATTGCGGCACTCGACTGCCTCGCGAAAAAGCAATCCTCGAGGTTTAAATGCCCTGCTTGAGCCACACAGCGTGAGGCAAGTTCTGTCTGTCTACTGGGAAACTTTCGCTGTGTATCCATCATTTCGTTACGACGACGGCCATGCACAAAGAAATGCACACCCTTACCATACGGTGACATATGTAAGCGCGTGTGATTTGCAGCGCCCTCGTCTCCGAGCTCTAAATGCTGCCAGATCGAATCGGTCACCTCAAAGTGATTTGAATTAGAAAAGATTGCCCGCAGAATTTTCTGTGTCGACGCGACCTCCGTGGAACGATGCAAATGACTCGCCAGATTTGCTGGAACGAAACGTAGACGTTGATCCCGCGTATCGATCGACGGAAATACCGTTGCTGCATTGGCCGTCCACATACTGGACGCCGACCATACGACAGAAAGCAATTCAGGCATCGTCGCAATTACCCGCGCCAAAATCGCTTCTGGTTCACCGTAGAAGCCTAATTGGTTCAGAAAAGCCAGATTCGGTCGCTGCACAGGCGGCAAGATCGCTTGCGCATAGCCGCGCTCCGCTAACGACCACATTTTCTCTAGCCCCTGGAGCGCAGCTGCCTTCGGGTTTGAGATCGATTTCGACTGGGTCATTGAGGCCTTATTACCAAAAGAGAGACCTCCGTAATGATGCGTCGGACCCACAATCCCATCAAAGTTAACTTCTTCAAAACTTAGCATTTAATTGTCTCCTCTACTTTAAGATTAAAACCTGGCAGCGCTTTTGAATCAGCCAGTGAAGCTCGCTCAAGCGAAGCGACTGGATGTGCTGAATAGTCTGCCGCAAAATATGCACTCGGTCGATGGTTCCCACTCAAGCCGACCCCACCGAAGGGTGCCGAACTGCTCGCACCAGTCAGTGGTTGATTCCAATTAACAATCCCAGCTGCAATCCTGGATCGGAATAACTTATAACGCTCAAAAGACTCACTCAAGAGTCCTGCCGCCAGTCCATAAGCAGTCGCATTGCATTGGGCAATCGCGTCGTCGAAATCATCATAACGAGTTAATTGCAGTAAAGGACCAAAGCATTCCGCGTCCTCCAATTCACTGACCTGCCCGACATCAATCAAACCGGGTCGCAACATCGCCTCACTTTCTGACCTACGTTCTAGAGGCAGCAAAGAAAACGCTCCACGTCGAACCAAGTCAGATTCGAAGTTCAAAGTGTTTTCCGCCGCTTTCGAATTAATCAGAGTTCCTATATAAACTTCCGCATTGCCCAGTGGATTACCCACCTCGATTCGCCCGATTTCTTCGATCAGTATCTCGATAAATGTGTCCCCCCAGTCGCCTTTCGGCACCAGTAAACGACGGGCACAGGTGCAACGTTGTCCCGCAGTCACAAAGGCCGACTGACAGACTACCCGGGCGGCATCGATCACAGGCACCGTTTCATCGATGACCAATGGATTGTTACCACCCATTTCCAAGGCCAACAAGGTCTGCGGTCGTCCACCAAACATTTTGTGTAACGCCAAGCCGGCACGCGAACTCCCCGTAAAAAACAGACCGTCTAATGGCTCTAAGGCGGCGATTGCTTGACCCACTTCAGGACCTCCATTCAAGAGCTGGATCACATCACGCGGGATGCCTGCTTGCCACATCAAGTTGACTATAAACTCACCCACAAGCGGCGTCTGTTCGCTTGGCTTGAATAGAATCGTGTTTCCAGCTAGTAAGGCGGGAACTATGTGCCCATTCGGCAAGTGCCCCGGGAAATTAAACGGCCCTAGGACGGCCACGACGCCTAGCGCATGGAAGCGCGTATGTGCGCCGTTCCGTTCGAAATCGCTTGCGCGTTGCGACTGAGCGTCGATTGAGATCGCGACCTTATTCGCCATCGCTTGCACTTCAGTTTGACTCTCCCAAAGCGGTTTACCCGACTCAGCACTGATTAAACGAGCCAAGGCATCACGCTTCTTCAATAGTAATTCTGCGTAATCCAACAGGCAATCGGTCCTTTCCTTTAAAGGCCGCCTTGACCAAGTGCTTAAGGCAGCACGCGCCAAAGAATGTGCTTCTTTAACTCGATCCAGGCTGGAGACTGCGACCTCTCCAAGGCTGGTTCCGTCATATGGGTTCTTTGAAATGAGTGTATCTTTAGACATAAATATTTTAAAAAGGGTAAAAATGATACGGTGCTTCAGTTGCACTGATTTTCGTAAATAACGTATCATTTAACTCGATACGTCCTTCCGCATCCGGCTTCGACCAACAAAGGTATGCGCGAAAATCAAGTTGCTGCTGAAAAATGATTCCGCAGGGCTTCCCCGCTTCTTCAGTAAATGTCTGAGCATTTGCGGACACGGGCATGACTGGCGTTGCACGACTGGTCGTTAGTGATCCCAATTCCGCCTCAATCATTGGCCCGGCATCAAAGACATCGACATAGTTCGTTTGCTCGAATCCAAGTTTCTCCAGTAAGCGCATCGCTGGTTCAGCCGCCGAGTGCGGACGCCCGATCACATCGCGCACGGACACATCCAGTAGATCACAATAAATCGGATGCTTTGGTAGTAACGCACCAATAAAATCCTTGTCGCTGACACCGGAAACCGCATCCATTTTTTCAAACTCAGCGCCAAAGAAAGGCTCGATACACGCATCCCAAAATGGAGTTCTACCCTGCTCATTCTGCCATCCCCGAATCTCGGCAATCACGCGTTCTTCAAAACGTTGAGGGAATGAAGCCATAAATAGTAAACGTCCAAGCGAGAGTAGTTTACCGACACCTGCCCCCCTCGCTGCTGGCTCCAAATAAAGACTGCCTAATTCGGAAGGCCCTTTGTGCCAGGTCCGGCACTCGAGGCATTCGACCATCTGGTCGATTTTCAACGGCCCATAATGATTACGTGTTTGCACCCGCTCGTAAGTATAAAAGGGTTCGTATCCACCCGTCCGTGCGTAAGCGCCGGATATCCCGTAAACGTGCCCGGTTTCGGTATCCTCTAATACAAACGTATACGCTTCATTACCGGGCTCTACGACTTCTGGGTAGAAGGCATGCATCGAACGTGAAATACGACGACTCAAGAAGTCCCTGTCTTGTGGTAGCGTGGTTAAAGTCTTCCCACCACCCTCCGAGAGAGCCACAACTGCGTCCAAATCGCTTTCACGCACTGGCCGAAAAACTAATGATCTAGGATTCAACCCGCTGCGACCTCCATCGCAGGTGTCTCGAAGCTATTCACTGCAGCTTCAATTCTAGTAAAAACCGCATCTAAATCAGCATCCGTTAAGGCCAAAAACGGAGGTAGAAACCGGACTTTAGCAGGTTGTTTGCCTGCTACAAATGAAAGCACCCCATGCTGAAACAAATGTTGAATAAATGCCTTCGTTGCCGCGGGATCGCCCGCATCTAAAGTAAACGCCCACATCGCTCCAATCCCATAAGGACCTTTTAATCGGCCACCTGTGCGATCACTAATCGACTGAATCGCGTTTACAAACATACAGTGCAACTTGGCTAAGCGCCCGTCCGCTCCGTAATAAGACTCTGTCAGCAAAGTATCAATGATGACTTGCCCCGCCCGGAGCGCAGCAGTGCTTCCAGTAAATGTTTGGCTGAGCAAACCCGGCCTAGGCTTGTATTCAGGTCGGTAGAGCGTCGCACAGACTTGACTTGCCTTACCGATCCAAACCACATCGACCAAGGCATCCAAACCAAAATGCTGAAAAGCAAATAAAGACTCCGTGCGAGCGAAGGTCTGCACTTCATCGACCAAGACCGCAACCCCCGCCTCACGGCAACAAGTCATCAGCGCTTTGAAGAATTCAGTCGACCCTACATTGAATCCACCCTCTCCCTGGATCAGCTCAAAGAACATCGCCGCATATTGCCCGGGATGGCGGCTCAAATGGGTTTTCAAAGTCTTCAATGCTCGCTCAGTGCTGCCAACTGGATCCGAAACATCGTAAAAAGGCACGTAATCAACCGCCATGTTTTCGGGCAGTCCATCGCGGAAAGCCGGCTTGTCTGTTATCTGCGAAAACGCGATTGTGCGCCCTGCAAAGCAATTCTCAAATGCGAGGACTCGATGCGCGGGTGCATGCTTCTGCAGTGCAATCTTTAAAGAGTTCTCACCCGCCATGACCCCTGTTGTTGATAAAAAGCAGTGTTTTAGTTCGGCACCTTGAGCAGAAGCGGCCTTAACGAGTGTCTCGACAAATTGAGCACTCTCACGGTTCTGCTGGAGATTTCCCTGGATCACTAAATCGCTTAAAGCGGCCTCCAATTGCGCACGCATGATCCGTGGATCACTGTGCCCCGCTGGGAAAGCGCCGATACCCGTGATCATATCATAAACTACTTGCCCGTTCGCCAATTCAACTAAAGGACCTCGACCTATGCCCGAACCGATATATGGAAAAAAGAGTCCGCCCCCACGGGCATCCGCGAACCGTTGCAAAGACTCTGAATAGGCCGACTCAAGTGCGGAGTCTGCCTCGCGGGGCGCAAGATTGACTTGCGCGGCGCCTAACTCTCCGAGGATCGTATCAATTGCATGGCGGACCTTTGGACTTCCCTTGAACTGGTCTGCTTGCAATGAGCATTTTTCTTCTGAAACAAGTGTATTCATAATATAGTTACAGTTCAATTTCGCCTACACGCGCCGCTTCCAGAATCGCCAGACTGAGTTCTACGCGTTCTTCCAAACTCTCATTGATCAGAAATTCATCAGGGCTATGAATCGCGCCTCCGCAGACTCCAAGATTATCAATATTAGGCAGACCGTAGGCCGCTAGATTGCTACCATCCGAGCCACCTCCAGTGTTTCTCCAACTGACTGGAAGACCTATTTTCTCAGCAATCCGACCAACCTGCGCGTAGAGCGCTTCCGTCTGCTCATCGACTACTTTCGGTGGGCGCACCACGCCACCTTCCAGAGTAGCTTGTAAGTAAGGGTCGATTTGATTGAAGGATTCAATCAATGAAGCGACCCGCTCCTCAAAGGCAGTGATCACCTCTCGCGACCAGGCTCGCACATTCCATTGTGCCTCTGCTAGGTCAGGCACCACATTGAGCGGACCTCCACCTCGGATCGAACCGACATTTACAATCAATTCGTCTTCTTTCGAGAAAGCAGCAATTTGCGCTGATAACGTAGCTAAACCAAGAATCGCATTACGCCCCTCACTAAAGTCGCGCCCGACATGTGAAGAGCGCCCTTTCACTCTGAGCGTATACACCGCGCTCCCCATCCGGGCACGCACGAAAGCACCGTCTTCTAGGCTGGATTCATAAACCAGTCCAAATCGGCAGTGCTCAGCTGATTCCTTGAGCAGAGGGATCGAAAAAGTAGACCCGATTTCTTCGTCGGGAGTTAATAATACCTCCCAGGCAACGCTCTTACCATGGGATCCAGCCTGCCAACGCCGTAATGTTTCTAAAATTACTAGCAGCCCGCCCTTCATGTCAGTAATACCGGGGCCTTTGGTGCGCTGCCGCCCGTCCACTTCACCGATGGACTCACTCCATCCATCACCCTCGTATACCGTGTCGTAATGCCCGCTGAAGAGTATCGGCTTACCAGTTGTATGACGGCTGCAAATACGGAGCGCGTAGCGTGGGAAGCGGTCGATTTCACCAGTCATCTGCGCACCCTCACAATCAAGGATCTCCACCTCAGCGTCCAGTTGGCTAAATGCTTTCAGCAAACACGCACGCATCGCGTTGAGCCCTGACTCGTTGTTAGATCCAGAGCCGATCGCAACCCACGAAGCCAGTTCGTTCAGCAATGCCTCTGGTCCATTTTTAGTTCGATTACGCTGATGGCTCAAAGCGGTCATTTTGGTAGCTCCTTAATGCGTCCATCGACCACCTCAATCAAGCTCAGCCCCGCCGGATCCTTCACGGCTAAATCAACCAGCGAAAAGCTCGATGCTCGACCCAGTCCGATCACCATCACCTCACCGATTGATAGCTTCGCACCTTCTTGCAGCAGCACAGACGTATCCTGCGCGATCTGCGTTAGATAGACGCGTCCTAGACCTGTTCTTGAAAAAATCTGCGCTGTTCCCGAAGCATCAATCGCCAGGCAAGTCGATTCGTCGACGCCCAAACCGATCAGTGCCGCGTTTTCGGTGAGTTCGCGACCTCTCGCTTGAAAGGCCAAAAGCCGACCCAAACGACCACGCTCTGAAAAATGACTATCCGTCACCACATTGTTTAAAAACGGAACCTGCAAAAATTCTGTCTCCAAAGTGAGATGCTTTGAAAACGGATTCTGCAAAGCTTCAGATGACTGAATTGAATCGTGCATGGCCGAATACGATACCTTGCCTAAAACTGCAAGTCCTGCACTCGTGCCCCCGATCGGCTTACCCTGCCGAACATGCGCATTGAGGAGAATCTGCACAGGCGTTCCTTTCCAGAAGCGAACATACTTCGATTGATCCCCCCCCGCGATAAAGATCAGCTCAGCTTCCTCGATTGCGTCGGCCACACTGTCGGCAAACGCCTCTTCACGTGAACTAAAGACAAAGCTTCGTACAGAATTGACGCCTCCTATCTCGCGATAGAAATAGTCATTATACCCATCGCTGCCACTGGCGCGCAGCACGACAACATCGCCGCCTTTCGCTTTAGCGAGCAACCACTCCATCGCATCGTCTGGCTCAGGGCCACCGCCCATAAGCAAGGCACCAAATTCGGCCTGCGTGACCACATCTTCATTAGCTCCGGTTAGATACACTTTGGGGCTCGGACCCGCCGCGTAAATACACCCTCCCAGCCCAATGAGGCTTAACAATAATAGTTTATATGTAAACTTCATCGACGGAACTAGGAGGGTGCCAACTAACTAACTTTACTACTGACTAAAGGTTCCAATTGACCCCAACGAAGTAAGAAGAACCTTGGTATGAATTGAAAGTTAAGCGGTCTTTGCTACCATCATACGCTCGGCTCGATTCATTGGTAATGTTTTGAGCTTCGAAGAAGATCTCAAAGTTTTCCGTAATCGAGTAACCCGTTGTGAAATCTAAAGTTCCATACTCATCGATAAAGGTATCGAGATTCGGATCTACATTCAGACCATTGAAGGCTAGCTGATCACCAGTCCAATTGTAAGAAAGGCGCGCACGAAACTTGTCGTCTCGGTAATACACTGCGAGATTAGCAGAGCGGTCTACCTGGCCAAAGAGGCGGACTTTATCACGTCCGAGAATACCAGTCTCCACTTCTGAATCTACAAATGTCAGGTTCAAGGATGTGCCGAAATTACTCAAGATGCCCGGAAGAAAATCAAAGCGCTGATCTACCGCAAATTCGATACCATACACTTCAGCATCTTCTGCATTGCGGGTTTCGATTAACTGATCCGGACCCACGTCAGTGTTGAACTGATAAATGTTGTTCTTCATGTATTTTGCGAATGCACCAAGCGAAACATAACCCGCATCGCTGTAGTAATAATCAAATCCCAAATCTAAATTCCAAGACTCGGTAGGATCGAGGTCGATATTACCACGCTCAATGAGATCGCCCCCATTGTTGGCTTCACCCGGATCGATTCGTGTCGATGGATTTAGCTGGCGGTAACTAGGACGTGCGATCGAACGATTTACTGAACCGCGGACAATAAATTTATCTGTAGCATCGTAACGGACATGTAAACCCGGTAAGAAATTAACATAGTCGTTGTCAGCTTGTAGGGAACTAATTGTCGCAGTGTCAAAATCCACTTCGTTACCATTGAACTCGACTTGCGTATATTCCATACGCAAGCCACCGAGCACTGTGAACTTACCAAACTCCATCGTGCCTTGCGCATATGCTGCGTAAATATCTTCCGTAGAATTGTATGAATTCAATGCATCTAATAATCCATCATCCAATTCTTGGAGAATGATTCCGCTGCCGGCCAATCCATTGACCAAATCGCGGAAGGCATCCGGGTCGAGTAAGAAGCCACCGTCGTAAGCACCGTCCACACGTGATTTCACTGAGTAGTCTGCGACCAGTCCTTCGACTTCGCTGGCCAGTAGGCCACCGTCTTCATAGTTCTCATTGATGTCTTCAAAGTCGCGCTCACGTAACCGTGCCTTCGCTCCAAATTTAATTTTAACCGGTAAGTCAAAAAGTGTCGCTTCACGTTCCGCATCAGCACCCACTAGAAATTCTTCGTCCGTAATTTCACGTGTTGATGAATTTGCAGTTAGCAAGAAATCGTAATTCGCGGGGTCATTAATATCGAACCCTGGGTTTGTAATTTGCGGTGTATACGGATCTCCAGTCGAGTCGTAATCAAAGCCAAATACGAGGCCACCTTGACTGATCGTTCCAATCAAATCCTGCGCAGGTGATCCGGTATACTCCGAACGGTTCAAACCAATCTTACTGCTCAGCGTCCACTCTTCGAGCTGCTTCTCTGCAACCAAATTCAAGACGTGCACATCCTGACGATCCATGAATTCACGCACTTGCTTGTCAACAAACCCATCATAGTCAAAACGAGTCGCCGTATCTCCTCTCGTTTCTGTAACCGTATTGAATGCAGAATCAAAATCGTTGAAATAACTGATGCGGTGACGGCCATTATTATCATCCTTACGAGAAAAGGAGTAACTTAAGCGAATCATTGTATCCAGATCTGGACGCCAATCGAGCGAAGAGGACATCCCCCACTCTTTAATATCGTTGTAGAACTCCTGAATATTGAGCGCCTCTGGCAAGTAAGAATTTGAGACTGTATCTAGGAAATAGCCTCCTGTGCTCACGTCTGATGTCACGAATACCCGTTCACGATAGTTCGCACTGATGCTGTAGCCGAGTGTATCGGACTCACCGATAAAATCACTGTATGTGAAGCTAAACGACGGGAAATAGTTATCGTGCGGGAACTTGCCGCTGTAGTCTTCGATGTTTTCCGCATAGCCCATAGTGAAACTTGCCGACGCGTGACGCCCGCCGTAATCGAAAGCGTTCTTTGTGCGAATGTTAATGGTGCCACCGATTGCGTCGCCATCCATTTCGGGAGTAGCTGCCTTAGTGACTTCAATTGTGTTAGCCACTTCACTGGAAATCACATTCAGTGGAACTGAACGACTCGCTCCGTCGAAGTTGGAAACCGTAATTGGCATACCATCAATTGTAATCTTATTGAAGTCGGAATTCATACCACGGATCGAAACGTATTCGTTCTCACCTTGGCCCGCGGCGCGTTCCACCGAGACACCCGGTAAGCGTCGCACAGCATCCGCAATTGTGCGGTCCGGCATTTGCCCCATCGTGTCTGAAGCAATCATATCAATCACGTTTAGCGCATTGCGCTCCATTTGTTGAGCGATCTCATTACTCGTGATCGTATTCATTACTTGAAACTCATCCATAACCTGAACTGCCATCGGCGAATTCATGCGAACCGTTACTGGCTCTGTTACAGATTCAGCAACGGTAGCCGTTGTCGAAACATCCGAAAGTCCGCGATAGCGAACTGTAACCGTATACTCACCTACTGGTAAGTTACGCAGTGAAGCACGACCACTTTCATCGGTAGCTGCTTTGACGTTTAGTGTGGGAACCGTTACATTAGCTCCTTGGAGCAATGCATTCGATGCATCATCGATCACACGAACGATGAGTTGGCCTGTCTGGGCGTGGAGTGAAGTAACCATCGCGCAAACGACTGCTAGGATCACTTTGAGTTTAGCTATTTGTTTCATAGTAGTATGTATTTTCTGAAGTCAGTTATTTCTGAAGTGACGACATCATACATATTTCAACCGACGGACACCATACCCCCTTGGTAGTAAAACCAACGGATAAAGCACCTTTTTCAAAACAAATAGCATTGAATTCACGCTCAATGCCCGTGAAATAAGGAAAGTCCAATGCCGGATCCGAGAATATTAGAAGACGAAGCGCTCCTTGCACTACACGCTGCATTGGAGATAGATCAGCTGTGGTCGGCCATTAATGAGCTCATGCAAGCCTACCTCCCCTCGCATCGCGTCACGCTCTTCCTCGGACACATTGGCATGCATGAAGCGCGAAAAGTATTCACGGCGCCTCCGATCGATTCCCCCGATAAAGATTACTTCGTTCGCCGCGCCGAAAAAAACCCATTCAACGCCTATATTGAAAACCACGTCGGTGCTCCTTACTACCGGTTCAGTGACGTCATTACCGATTACAAAACATTCGAGTCTACGGAATTCTTTAAAGAGTTTGCCCAGAGCGAAGGCTGGCACTTTGGACTCTCCGGCCTGGTTTGGCTCGGCGATGAGCTCCATGGTATGTTCAGCCTCTACCGCACGAAAGAAGAAGGCGACTTCAGCGACAAAGACATTTCGATCCTCGAACGCCTCCTTCCATTTATTTCCGTCGCGATCGACCGTGTCCGCCGTCTCCACCGTGAACGCCTCTACCGAACCGTCCTCGAAGACTTTAATCGTAATATGCCCGTCGGCATCCTCCTGCTCGATTGGGAACTCCGCCTCATCTATTCCAACACCGAGGCCGTCCGCCTCGCTGCCAACTGGAACCTGGGCCCCGAAGCCGATAAGAAATACAACTCCCGCGAAGTCTTTAAACTGCCCCCTGACGTCATAGGCACCTGTAATACCCTACGCGATCAAATCATCGAAACGGGCAAGGAAGGCATCAAGGAACTCGGTAAGACACCCACACTCGTAGCCGATGCCCCCGAAGGCATGTCCTGCTCCATCCAACCCATTCGGATTTTTAACGCCAATATCGCCTACCCCGGTTTTTTCGTTACTTTCGAAAGTATTCAGGAAAGGGATACAGAAAAGATGGCCCCAATCAGTGCCGAAAAAATACTTCTCCTCAATCAACTAAGCCCCTCCGAGCGCGAGCTGGCGATCCTCGTCGGCGAAGGCCTCTCCAATAAGGAAATCGCCGACCGCCTCAACAAAAGTGTCCTCACCGTCAAAAAACAGCTCAACTCCGCTTTCTACAAATTAAACATCAGTAATCGCGCCCGACTGATCGCTCTATTGCGGTAAAGACGCAGTCAAAGGCGTCCGCCTCGTCACCACGCAGGCGCATTACTAAAAAGTGCACCCGGCAACTCTACCCAGCGCGCATAGAAAAGTGAGCGTCAGGCGTAACATTTTCAAACTTCCCTACTCCTTTGGATGTAATTCTTTGCTAAACCCAACCTAAGCTCAATTTAGGAATGTTTTTGGCTTACGTATCGTGATACAGAAAACCCATGCCAGACACCGAAACAGATTCTAAAAGGCCCAAGACCTGGGCTACGCCCGATACCCTCGTGATCCTGTTCGTCCTCGCAGTGATGGCAGTCATTGCCTCCTATATTATACCTGCTGGATACTTTATTGAAAGCTCCGCGAGCAGCGAGCGTGCCTCCGACATCAGCCTTGAAGACTTTCGCATCGAAAAGAGCGAAAACGGAGAGAGCGCCAAGCAACGCGTCAGTCTTTTCGCTGCTGAAGCGGACGGTGGCGCGCGCATGATCAAACGCTTCCCCGCGGATGCCGAGTCCGATATTGGATTAATGAACTTTGCCTTCGAAGGCATCGTGTCAGGTAGCAAATACGGAGCCGCCGTCGGTGTGGTTGCCTTCATTCTGATCATCGGTGGAGCCTTCGGTATAATCCAGGCCACCGGAGCAATCGAGCTCGGCATCCTCCGGGTGATCGAGCTCGTAAAAGGCCGCGAGTTTCTCTGCATTCCGATTCTCTTTACCCTCTTTTCGCTAGGTGGAGCCATTTTCGGCATGGGCATTGAAGCCATTGCCTTCGCAGTCATTCTCGTGCCCCTGTTTATTAATCTCGGCTATGACAGTCTGACTGCGGTCATGACCACTTATGTCGCATCGCAGATTGGTTTTGCCACCTCATGGATGAACCCCTTCAGCGTCGCCATTGCTCAGGGGCTCGCCGAGGTGCCCGTCCTCAGCGGTGCAGGCTTCCGGATTATTCTATGGTCGGTCTTCACCCTGGTCGGCGTAATTTTCACCCTCCGCTACGCAAAAAAAATCAAAGCGGATCCGGCGAGCTCACTTAACTATACCAGTGATCATCAATTCCGAAATTCCACTAAGGACGTAGACGCCGTATCCAATACCCTCCGCCTCGGTCACAAACTTATTCTCGGCACTTTCTTTTTAGGCATCATTTGGGTCACCTTCGGGGTAATCAACTACGCGTATTACATTCCCGAAATCGCGACTCAATTTTTCATCATTGGCGTGGTCTGTGGCCTAATAGGAGTCTTCACCAAGCTCCCCGGCATGCGAGTTAATCGTATCGCTGAAGCTTTCAGAGAGGGGGCCTCCGGTCTGCTTGGAGCCGCGCTTATCGTTGGATTTGCGAAAGGTGTCGTCCTACTACTCGGCGGCAACGACCCACATCTGCCCAGCTTGCTCAACACCATTTTATACAGCTTCGCATCAGTCCTCAGCCACCTTCCCGGGTTTGCCGCCGCTTGGTCCATGTATGCCTTCCAAAGCATTTTTAATTTATTCATAACTTCCGGCTCAGGTCAGGCAGCACTCACCATGCCCCTGATGGCTCCACTTAGCGACCTACTCGGCATCACACGTCAATACGCAGTCCTCGCCTTCCAACTCGGCGACGGACTCACCAATCTGATTGTTCCAACCAGCGCTGCGCTCATGGGCACGCTCGCCGTCGCGAAAGTTGATTGGTTTATATGGCTAAAATTCCAACTCAAGTTCCAAGCGCTGCTCGTCGCCATGGCCACCGGCTTCCTCATCGTCGCCTACAGCATAGGCTTCGCTTAAGGAAGGCAGTAAAAAAATAACACAAGCAGACTTACGTTCTGTCTATCATCTGTTTCATTCATTCTCCTTTCGGCAGTGCCCTTAAGCATTCTGTCAACTCACCCGATCGGCCTCATAGCCCAGCCCAATCTCTGCCCGCCACCAGTCGAGCGCTTTCATATTTCCAAGGGTATCATCCGAGCGCATCGCGACTGCATTTGCGGCAATTGATTGACCCCTTAATTCGCGGCCAAATGTCTCGATCTGATAAACATATAAATTCCGTGAGGTGTCCGGAGTGATCAAGACTTCGTCTTCGTCATCAATCGTGACGGTCACCTGTTCACGACAAAACCACGGAGCATCCACCCGAATACGCCCCTTCTCGCCATAAATTACAGCAGAGATCTCTCCCTTCATGCGCATCGCACAGGTAAGCTTGGCCAGCACATCGCCCTCAAACCGCAAGGAAGCAGTCGTCCACATATCCGTCTTTGTCTGCGTGTCTAGGTGCCCAACCGCTTTCAGTTCAAGCGGTTCGCCAAAGAGACGCCCTTGCGCGCGCCCAGCAATCAAACGCGCAAACGACATCGTATAACAACCCAAATCCAGAATCGCGCCACCGCCCAATTCCTTTGCCTGGAGACGCGACTCGGGCTGAATACCTGCATCCACACAAAAATTCGCCTCGATCAAGCGCACTTTTCCAATACGGCCTTCGGAGACCAAATCGGCCACCATCTGAGTCTGCGGATGATGCCGATACATAAACGCCTCGCGCAACAAACACCGCCGCTCCTTCGCTATTTTTTCAGCCAATTTCGCTTCCCTTAAATTCATCGTCAGAGGTTTTTCACAGAGCACATGCTTCCCCGCCTGAAAGGTCTTCAGCATCCACTCCAAATGCCAAGGGTGCAAGGTCGCGATATAGACCGCCTCGACATCTGGATCCTGAAGCAGCGCTTCGTAACTCCCATACGCACGCGTCGCTCCATAGGTCTTGGCAAAAGCTTCCGCTCGATCCAGATCACGCGCCGCCACCGCATACAGCTCACCATTCCCAGCCTCCGCCAGCGCCTTGGCAAAATAGTTAGATATATTCCCCGCCGATAAAATTCCCCATTTCACAGAATGTCCCATAGCGCAGGAATATTGAGCGTTGAATATCCAAGGTCCAACACCGAATCAAAGATAAATAGAGGGCCCTGCTCTCACAGGGCCGCGATTGCAACCAGCGGCAGTCCCTCACCAGACGCAAGCCAAACAGGAAATGTAAACATGCTCGCCTACGCGGACACGCGGAGCGCGTCCCTCCAACTATCGACCAATACAGGACCGAGCATATCCGAAAACGATAATGATTAAAGTGACACATCATGGAGGGCCCTGCTCCCGCAGGGCCGCGAAGGCAGTCCACTCCCAAAGAAGGTCAAATCCTTTCAGCCCCACCCACAACGTCACCCCTCAAATTTCCATCCAATTCATAAATCCGCGTCCATTCACGGTTAAATACCCTCCACCTCTGCGCTCCCTTTCCTCCCTTCCAGATTACTTACCCAATCCAAAGTCGCCCCCAGAAAATTCCCCATTTTCAATATCCGGTCTTGTCGTGCTAACGCACTCCCAACAAAGTCCGCAATCTGCTATGCAACCAATCATTTTTCAGGGCCGTCCCCCATTCTCCCATTTCCGTCTCGCGGCACTCCTTACTGCACTAAACGAAGCTATCGAGACCCATGATATCGCTCGGCTTGAAGCGGTCGAAGTCTACTTTATCGAAGCCGAAGGCACACTCGACGATCAAACTACCGAACGCGCCTTCTCGCTCCTCGCCGCCGAGCGCCATTTCAACCGTGAAGAAGGCTTTTTCGTCACCCCGCGGAAGGGCACCATCTCTCCCTGGTCGACCAAAGCGACCGATATTTTTCACAACTGCGACCTCCCAAAGATACTCCGGGTCGAACACGGCATCCACTTTTGTATCACGACCGAAGACGGTCTCGTCCTCAGCGCCGAAGACCTCGGCCTCGCCCTCCTTGCGCTCTACGATAAGATGACCGAAGCAGTTTACACCGACGTTAGCGACTTTTTCCAGCACCTCGAGCCCGCGCCCCTCCGCACCGTGCCTCTCATGGCCGAAGGCCCCGAAGCCTTCAAAAAAGCCAATATCGATTGGGGTCTCGCCATGTCGCCCGACGAGATCGACTACTTGGTCGAAGCCTACCAGAAGATGGAGCGCGACCCGACCGATGCCGAACTCGTCATGTTTTCACAGGTCAACTCCGAGCACTGCCGCCACAAGATTTTTAATGCCGACTGGATCGTCGACGGCGAAAAGAGCGAGCTGTCCCTCTTCAGCATGATCCGCAACACCCACAAGCTAAACCCCGAAGGCGTCCTCGTGGCCTACTCCGATAACTCCGGCGTGCTCGAAGGCTTCCCCGGCGATTGGTGGGAAGTCACCCAAGACGGCCAGTTCGGCTACCGTAAGACACCCAGCCAGCTCGACATCCTTTGCAAAGTAGAGACCCACAATCACCCGACCGCCATCTCACCCTTCCCCGGAGCCGCCACCGGCGTCGGCGGTGAGATCCGCGACGAAGGTGCCACCGGTATCGGCGGCCGCCCCAAGGCAGGCCTCGCCGCCTTCATGGTCTCCAACCTCGAAGTGCCCGGCTACACCCAACCCTGGGAAAAGCACATCGCCGAGCACCCCTCCCGTATGGCCTCCCCCATGGACATCATGATCGAGGGCCCCATCGGAGGCGCTGCCTTTGGCAATGAGTTCGGCCGCCCCCAACTCTGCGGCATGTTCCGCACTCTCCAGCTTGAGCACAACGGCCAACACCGCGGCTATCACAAGCCCATCATGTGCGCCGGCGGCATGGGTAACCTCAAGCGCGAGCACGTAGCGAAAAAAGACATTCCACCGACCGCCCTGATCATCCAGCTAGGCGGACCCGCCATGAAGATCGGACTCGGCGGCGGCGCCGCCTCCTCGATCGGAGCCGGATCCCAGTCCGAAGCCCTCGACTTTGATTCCGTCCAGCGCGGCAACCCGGAAATGGAACGCCGCTGCCAACAAGTCATCGACGGCTGCATCGCCCTCGGCGCGGACAACCCCATGCTCTCCATTCACGACATCGGCGCTGGCGGCCTCTCCAACGGCCTCCCCGAACTCGTCGAAGCCACCGGCGGACGCTTCCACCTGCGCAACGTCCACAACGAAGACTCCTCCATGAGCCCGATGGAGATCTGGTGCAATGAATCCCAGGAGCGCTACGTCATGGGCGTCATGCCCGACCGCCTCGCCGACTTCAAAGCACTCTGCGACCGCGAGCGCTGCCCCTTCGCCGTCGCCGGTGAAGCAACCGACGACGGACAACTCGTCCTCGAAGACTCCCACTTCGAGAACAAGCCCATCGAAATGGAAATGGGCGTCCTTCTCGGCAAGACTCCCAAGCTGCTCAAAGACGTCACCCGCCTGGTCGAAGACCACGCCGAGCTCGACGTATCCGGAATTAAACTACCCGACGCCATCGACCGCGTAATCCGCTTCCCCGCCGTCGCCAATAAGTCTTTCCTCATAACCATTGCCGACCGCAGCATCACCGGCATGGTGACCCGCGATCAAATGGTCGGCCCCTGGCAAACACCCGTTGCCGACGTCGCCGTGACCTCCACCACCATGGATAGCACCACCGGAGAAGCCATGGCCATGGGCGAGCGCACACCCATCGCGATTCTAAATGCCGCCGCCTCCGGACGCATCGCCATCGGCGAGTGTATAACGAATATCGCCTCCGCCTACATCGGCGAGATCGGCAAGATCAAGCTCTCCGCCAACTGGATGGTCGCCGCCGGCGAAGCCGGCGAAGACGCCAACCTTTACGACACCGTCAAAGCCGTCGGCATGGAACTCTGCCCCGCCCTCGGCATCTGCATCCCCGTCGGTAAAGACTCCATGTCCATGCGCACCAGTTGGAAAGACCGCGCCGGGAAAGACCACAAACAAGTATCCCCACTCAGCCTAATGGTCACAGGATTCTCCAGTGTCGAAGACGTCCGCAAGACCCTCACCCCCGACCTCAAGTCAACCGACAGCGCCCTGCTGCTCATCGATTTAGGGAATGGTAAAAACCGCCTCGGCGGCAGCACCCTCGCCCAAGTCTACAATCAGATCGGCAACACCACCCCCGACCTCGACGATCCCGAAAAGTTCAAAGGCTTTTTCAACGCCATCCAAAAACTGCTCAAAGAAGAACTCATCCTATCCTACCACGACCGCTCCGACGGCGGCCTCCTAGCGACTGTTTCTGAGATGTGTTTCGCCGGCCGCAAAGGCATAAACCTAATCCTAGACAAGCTGATCAGTCATCAGGGGTCAGAAAGAAATGTGGCGTCTCCGCTTGCGGAGGCCCTTACCCAGCCCGTTCTTGCCGCTTTGTTCGCAGAGGAGCTCGGCGCTGTCATAGAAATCGACAAGTCCCGCCTCCTCGAAGTCACCGCCATCCTCAACAAGCACAACCTCTCCGACATCACCCACCTCATCGGCCACACAACAACCGACCAAACGCTCAGCATCCAGCTCAACAACCAACAACTGTTCACCGAAAGCATAACCACTCTAAACCGCGCCTGGTCCGAGTTAAGCTTCCGCATGCAAGCCCAGCGCGACAACCCCGCCTGCGCCCGCGAAGAATACGACAGTCTCCTAGACGAAACCAACCAAGGCACCATCATCAAACCCAGCTTCGACCTCAAGGAAGTCGAAACACAGCTCGATGCCACCCGTAGCGTGCAGCTTCAGCAAACGTCCCCGTCAAAGTCAGCCGATCCCGCTTCCCGTATCCCGAATCTCGCATCCCGGGCCAAGCCCCGCATGGCGATTTTTAGAGAACAAGGTATCAACGGCCAAAACGAAATGGCCTTCGCCTTCGACCGCGCCGGTTTCCAGAGCATCGACATCCACATGACCGATCTCCTAAGCGGCCAAGTCGACCTAGCCGACTTCGCAGGTTTAGTCGCCTGCGGCGGCTTCTCTTACGGCGACGTCTTAGGAGCCGGTTCCGGCTGGGCCAAGAGCGTCCTCTATAACGCAAAGCTAGCCGACATGTTCCAAGCATTCTTTGCGCGACCCGACAGCTTCAGCTTAGGCATTTGCAACGGTTGCCAAATGCTCTCGCAACTTAAGGACATCATTCCCGGCGCCGAGCACTGGCCACAGTTTAAGCGCAACCGCTCCGAACAATTCGAAGCCCGTTACGCCAATGTCGAAGTGTTCAAGACCCCCAGTATCTTCTTCAACGGCATGGAAGGCAGTCTTCTGCCAATTCCCGTCGCCCACGGCGAAGGCCGCGCCGACTTCAGTCAGACAGGCGACTTTGAAAAGTGCTTAACCAAAGATCTCATCACCGCCCGCTACATCGACGCGAAAGGCGAACCCACCGAGCAGTATCCAGCCAACCCCAACGGCTCCCCCGCAGGCGCCACCGGCTTCACCACAGCCGACGGCCGTGCGACGATTATGATGCCGCACCCCGAACGCTGCTTCCGCGCCGTGCAGATGAGCTACCGCCCGATAGATCAATTCACAAGCGAAGCCGGCCCCTGGCTCAAAATGTTTCAAAACGCGCGGGCTTACATAGGCTAAGCAAATGATCGGACGGATCGGTCCGATCCGTCAGATCAAAAAAACAGTCCGATCAGGCGGATCCGACCAATCAAACCGATCTCCAAACCAAAAACTAAAATGCCCGAAACTCCCGAAGACTCCCCGCAGCCCAAACGCCGCCTGCGAGCCAGCGGGGGTTATCGAAAATTGCGTGGCTTCCAAACCACCACGCTGATCTACGACGGCACAGTCAGCTTTTGCCGGAGGTTTGTCAGCGGCTACAGTCGCACCCAAGATCAAATGGTCCAGGCCGCTCGCAGTGGACGCCAAAACATCGCCGAAGGCAACCGTGCCGGAGCGGTCAGTACCAAGTCAGAACTCAAGCTCACCAACGTCGCCCGCGCCAGCCTCGAAGAACTGCTCCTCGATTTTGAAGACTACCTCCGCCAAAACGACCTGACGCTCTGGCAACCCGACGGCGACGAAGCCCAAAAAGTGCGCCAACTCGGTAGCCAGATTCGCAGCGCCCCAGAGGACTCGCCACTGCACTCTCCAAAAGACACCGGAGACCGCGCCCGCTCAAAACTCTACGCACCCTACATCGAGCACAAAGACCCCACCATCGTGGCCAACGCCCTGATTTGCCTGATCCATCAGGCCAACTACCTACTCGACCAGCAGCTCATAGGCCTGGAGCAAGCCTTCATCAAAGGCGGCGGCTTCTCCGAGCAACTCGCCGCCGCCAGAATCCAAGAGCGCCGTCACAAAGATCGGTCGGATCAGACCCATCCGACTGATCTGACCGATCCCTCAAAAGCCATCCCCAAATGCCCCGACTGCGGCGAGCTCATGGCGCTCCGCACCGCCCGGCAAGGCAAAGGCCAAGGCAGCCTGTTCTGGGGCTGCACCGCATACCCCAATTGCAAAGGCACCGCCCCAGTAGAATAAAAATAGATCGGACCGATCCTTATGATCCGACTGATCCGACCCATCGAGCGTCGCTTCTCAAAAAGCTTAAAAAATTTGCTCGCTGCATTCAGAGACCACGCAGATCACACAATGTGTTTTCTCAATCATCAAAGTTCGCTCCAACTAATTTTTGAACAAGAAAAAGAGAGTCGCCAGATCTACGATCAGCACTACTTTAAAATGCTAACGGAGATCTCAAAATCATGAAGCAGCCATCACAACTTGCCCATAGCAGGGGTCAAAGTATCAAGAGGAAAATTGAAAATAATTGATTCTGAAAGAATAGTCAAAGCTATCGCTGTCCGCTCTGGATTTGAGCGGATTTTCAGATCCGTTGATTGGTTCGCATCGCGAAGGATT
>Ga0307933_1000573_pt1 | contig 33940 bp, 31 predicted proteins | sample OrgLakmetageno88_FD_201811 | JGI IMG/M metagenome (GOLD analysis project Ga0307933, IMG submission 201811) | Saline water microbial communities from Organic Lake, Antarctica - #88 | ecosystem: Environmental > Aquatic > Non-marine Saline and Alkaline > Saline | place: Antarctica: Organic Lake... | reverse complement strand
ATCCAAAGTCAAGACCAAGCAAAAGTTTTGTTTGAAATTTCCAAACTTCTAAAGTTTGGAGGAAAAGCCTATTTCAGCGTAAGGAGAGATGTTAAAAATGCAGGATTTAGAACTCATTTTATTCACAAGGTTAAAACTTTCCAGACCAATGTTATACTTCCCTTTAAAACAGTTTTTAAGAATGATAATGTTGAAGTTTACGAATACCAACATTATTGTTTTTTAAATCAAAATAATCTTGAAGTCAGTCCTTTTTTTGAAAGACTTAAACCTAAAGATCAAGCAGGCGAATTGGCGAGTTGTTTTGCTTTTCGTGACAAATTTCCTGTTTCAGAAGGACACACACTGGTGATTCCAAAAAGAAAAGTCTCCGATTATTTTGAGCTTGGTTTTAGAGAGCAATCTGCATGCTGGTTTTTAGTGAATTTGATTAAAGCAGATTTACAAAACAAATTTAATGCAGATGGGTATAATATAGGTATTAATGTTAATGAAGCTGGTGGTCAAACTATTCCACATGTTCACATTCATATTATTCCGCGACATAAAGGTGATGTTGAACAACCTGCTGGAGGTGTTAGAGGGGTGATTCCTAGTGAGAAGGAGTATTAAGTTAAATTAAAAAACAGCAATTATTTATTCAAAATATTTATAATCATGGACAGTCTATATTCACAAATAAAAATTAGTTTTTATTTGTGGTAATCTCAAAACAATACGAGCTATATAATGATGCAAGGTGTTTATTCTACCCAATTTTTTAGAGTTAATTTAGACATACTTTTTTTAGTTACTATGTTTAATAACAGGCTTATAAAACTTTAAATCGTGAAACCTGCATCTTGTAATCGAGATAGATGTCTCTTAATATTTTTTTCATGAAAATCGTTTAAAGTTTTAAGACCATAGGCAAAATCTGCGATATATTGCAATTCCCTAGCTGACAAAACTTTCGCTTTAGTATCCCAGACTACCATTTTCGTGAGCAAATCGCTATTAATATTATTGTTCGATTCAGGTTCAGGAGTTCTTGAAGCTTCAGAAACTTCGTCAAAGAAATTTGGAGAATTTGTCAAAATACTTTCAATTATCTTTATCGCATCTTTTCTTTGGCTTTCAGACAATACTTTATTTAGGCGAAGCGAAGATTGAATATTAATGGCTCTGTCTTTTAAGTGTTGTGTCATATTCTGAACTTCTGATCCTATTTTGCTTATTTCAATCCATTTTGTAATTGGTATAGATTTCAAAAAATTTAATTCAGCTTGAATTAGTTTATTGTTAACTTCATCTTCTGATATTTTTTTTCGCTTTTCAGAAGATTTGTTTTCTAAGTCTGATTTTAAGCTCTCTAGATCAATCCCAAGATCTTCATTCTTTATTGCATTCCAACATTCCTCTTTTTTCGCCCACTCTCCGTATAATGAGCCAGGTGCTTCAGTTTTTATAAACTCTTCAACTTTTTTCATTAACTCATTCAACTTAAGTTTTAAAACTTCACTCAGAGTTTGTTCTTTCCATATTTTATATAAGTCAAGTTTGTAATCGAGTTTATAACCTAGCCACCCTAACGAATAGGGCACTGTTATGTATCGCATATCACCAATTGCATTTGGTTTCACACCATACGTTTTTTCAGCAGTCTTAAATAATATTGATTTTGCAATAGCATCTTCAAACCAAATATTACTAGGCTTAGTTATAAATGTATAATTCAAAAATTGCGCATAATTTTTTTGACTTCCTCGCACAACAATATGAGGTCCTACAGTGAGTTTCTTGCCGTTATAAACTTCTTCATAGGTATTTATATATTTAGCTAAAGTTTCCTTAGTAAACATTTGACTTCTTGGATTCTGCTTATCAAATTGCTTCTTTTTAGATAGTGTGAGTCCAAATCTATTGCGTTCATTTCTATATTGTCCTCTTGAACGTTCAAAAAACCACCGTGTTTGGTTTGTTTCTCCAGATATTGGTGGCGCCCAAATTGTTCTTGAAAGCTTTTCCAACAAAACGTGATTCTCTCTATTCGAGCTTAAGTCAGAAGCTGAAACTTTATTCTGAGTATTCGCATACTCTGCAATACGTCCAACTATTTCAGAAAAGTTTTCTCTATCCTTAACTATTGTTAGCTTGACAGGTACAAATACATTTGAAATATCAACTTTGTCTTTCTTCCATGTATGATATATCGATGCTGTTGTTTGACCTCCATTGACTATTTGAAAGTCTCTTACCTGAGCAATAGCCATTCCTTGATTATCAGGTAATGTTGTAATAGAAACTTCCTCTGCAGTTGCAGCAATTCCATTATTAAAAGCCATAAACATATGCTGCTCTTTCAAGATAGTATTTCTAATACCTTTGTTAATTTTACCTGTAAATTGAAGAAAAGAGCGAACGTTTTGTTCTAATAACCTAGCTCCATATTGTTCATAAATATCAGCAAGTGCTATACCCGGGATGACAGCTAACCAAGATTGATAATCTACATTTTCTGTTTGATTTGCAATACACGGAACTTTATATCCTGAGTTTTCAAAATCAATCTCTATTGGTATCCGAGATTTATCTGATAGATTAAATAAATAATTTATATCAATAGATCTGTAAAAAACAGTGTAGCCTGAAATACTATCAGAAACCTTCATATCTGATTTTACTTCTCCATTGGTAATTAAAAATACATTAACTCTAGTTAGATATTCTTTTACTTCTGGAACATTGGCTAAAGTTTGAGCAAGGTCAAAAATTTCTGAACTTTCTTCAATTTGATTAACATAGTCTTTATATACAGCATTTCTAAAAAACTTGACAGCTCTGTCTATTGTTTTATCTGCATCACCTTTTGTTACATTTTGGATATTCTTGTCACCATTATATAAGGTCACAAATAGATCTAAAGTCTCATAATTCTCATAAAGAGAATATCCGTTTATCTTATGTTCGACACCACGTTTACTTAACTTCTCATCGAAACAAACACGATAGTTTTCTGTTTCTCCAGCTTCCGACAATAAGGATAACGCTATCTCAGTAAAAGTTTGCTCAGGATTTGTTCCTTCTTCTTCTGAAATAAGAATTGCATTTACTTCCTCTTGGAGGTTTATGTAGAATTTTTGTGATTCGCTTTTTATCATCGCCTATTTATTTAATATTACTGATTAATGTGGGAAGATCAATTCTCCATTCTTCGGATTCAGAAAGTACAATAGAATACTTCACATCTCCAACTCCTATTGGAATATGTGCTTCAGTAATTCTAGGGAAATTCCCAGAAACACGATAAATATTTTCTTGACGTATATTGTATCCTCTGTTTTCATATAAAGGTTCGTGAATATCGAAGTAGCCTGATTCAAGTAACTTTAGTTTAAATAAATTATATGCCATTGTACTTTCACTTAACGACTCTAGGACGTCAACAACAATCATATTTAAAGATTCCCCATTCTCGACCCTCACATCTAACGAAATATGATATAAAAATATTTTTTCGATAATTGAATCATCCAATTGTCTCTCACTAGTAATGTGAATTTTTTGATGATTATTTCCGTGAGTTGTTTTCACTTCAACTGCCCAATTAGAGTATTGAAAATCTTGAATAGATCTTTCTGATCCGAGCCAAGATTTAAGACAGTAATTTTTATCAGATGAATTATTTAAAAATATACGTAGAAAATATATCTCTCCATAAAGTCCTCTTTGAGATTCATCTGTTAATCCTTGTCTACCAACTGCCTCGAATAAGGATTTCCATTTTGTTAATCGCTCAAGTAGTTTATCGACCAAAACATTTTCATTAGATACATCTGACACTCCAAAAATCAGATCCTCACAAAGAGTGGAAAAGATGTCTTTATGTTGTTTGTTAAGTAATAGAATGAGTAAAAACTTTTTTGTTTTATCACTTACATCCTCTGTAGTTTCAATTTTAATATCTTTAAGATTATTCCATTCATTTTCGTCAAAAACAAATATAGATTTTATCTTAAAAGCAATACATCTTAGTTTCTCGGGGGCTTTTAAAGCAATAAAGATATCTGGAATTATTTTTGCAGAATATCTTTTATAAAGCAAGCCAGAGTGTTTGGCGACATCACCTTCTAAGCCAAGCCAAATATTTTCAATTTTCGTCATCTCCATAATCTTCAAAGTCTTCTTCAATCAAATCAAATCTATCAAGTAACTCTTCATTTATTGCATAAGATACCGGTGCATTAAAATTGCTTCTTGGAAAACTTATTGCATAACCTACAAAGGGATTGGTGCCCTTCGGTAAAGGATATTTATTAAGGCTTTCTTCTGGATCCAGTAAATAAATCAATAGCAAAGGTTTTTTAGGATCTCTTATCTTATTCCTAACTAACTGTCCTTTGGGGTAATCAGCAGAGCCTTCCTTCTTTCTATGTTTATTTGTTAAATTAAGAGCTATTTGTTTTTCTTCATCATTAAAATCAATAAACTCATCCCATGGACTTATTATATGTGACTTTCTTAGTATGTAGATCTCTTCACTTGATCGTTGGGAATCATCATCATCGCTTCTTAACCATTGCCCTATTTTAACTTCTTTATTTGAAACTTGAAATAAGGAGCTATTAATTGCATTGGGTTTTGACATTAAACCGATTCTCCAATCAGTCAGTTCACCATTTCGCAATTGTGTTGCAATGAACTGAATTATTTTTCTCGGTTCAGCTTTTTTCAGATTCTCGACAGACTCGATTCCTTCAAAAAAACTGATAACTTGTTCCCCAGGAATATCATACCATAAAAATGCATTTTTAGGCTCAGGTTTAGAATAAGTAGGTAAAGTGGATATGAATTTTTGAGTATTCTTGAAGTTGCTATTAATAACTGATACGTCTTTTTTAAACTCATAAGACTCAACCAATCTTCCTGCCCAAGATATTTGAACAGTGGTTGCATTACGCATTTTATTTATTGCTGAAATCATTAAACCGTCTGGGGATGTTCGAACCTTGAGTGCATATTGCTCAGGAGTAGAACCGGCTATATCAGACATGTAATCAAATTCTTCTCTTAATTCTTCAGTTGCAAGAGTAATATGACAAAACCATTCATTTAATTCTCTACTTGTGAATAAACGACATAAATCCACATATCCACCTTTATAGCCGAACCAGCGCCCCATTTGCATTAAGGTGTCATACATTCTTGATGCTCTTAAATAGTAACTTACTGTAAGACCTTCTAAAGTCAATCCTCTGGATAATTTGTTTCCACCAACTGCAATTACTGATAGACCATTTTTGTGGTCGAAATAGTCAAGGGCTTCACCCGAACCGCCGTGAATTGATTTGACTTCAATACGAGATGCTGCGTTATTTAAATGTTGTAAAACTTCGCTCCATTGATGAATTTGAATTTGCGAATCCAAATTTTTGAGTTCTGAATTTAATATTTGTTGTGATACTGTTACAAATGATTTATAACCATTTTTGTCTTGGTCAAATGTTGATTTAAACTCATCTAAAATTACTGAATCATTTTGGTCAATGCCTCTTCTGTAATAAATGAATTGATTAGATACCAGTTCCGCAATATGATCTTGCCAAAAAACAAATCTTGAAACGTGAATGAGCATAGAGTTGTGAACCGTTGTTTGGCCTCTTAATCTTCTTATGGCACAAGTGATTATAAAACAGCGAATTGCTCTTTTTAATGATTCAGGTAACGAAGAAGGTTTTTGGTCATCCTTTTTGTGTCTATCTGGCACAAAATCGCTGTAATCATTGATTCTATTAACAATTGGAAGAACTGCATTTGAAGTTTCTTCTTCTTCCAATGGACTAAATCCAAAAACTTTTTCTGGACCAATGTAATTTGACGGTGCTGGAATATTCTTTATAAAGTTTCTTGGGAATAAGTTTTGATCATCCAATGGAATAAAAATATTGGCGAATGGAGTTGCAGTATAACCTACATAAGCATTCTTACCAAAGAGATTAAGTATTTGAGTTATCCATCCATTAATAGAACTTTGACGTTCAGGGTCGTTTGAAATATTGATAGAAGCGTTATCTGCTTCATCATCAATAAGCAAAAGAGATTTGTTTCTAATAATACGGCCAAGCTCACCATCCTCGGTTGCTTGGGCTGATAACCATTGGTGAATTCTTCTAAGAACGTGAGGATTTTTTTTAATAACTGCAACTATTGGGTCAGAAGTGTTAAAATTTAAACCTAATGCGTTTGCAGCTCCTTGTGTAAAATCTCCTTTTTCAATGCTTGATGTTAAAGAATGAGCAACTATTGGAGTGCCAAAGTAAGGGTCACCAACACCTATTTGAATACTTCTTTGGTCAAATGCTCTGGTGTGTTGTGTATCGAATCCTAAAAAACTTTCGTCAATTCTTATTTGCGTTTGGCTTCTGAGGTTATTATGAATTCCAGCCAAAACTATGATTAATCCAAAACCAGCGTCAGCTCCTTTACAAATAAGACCTGTATAATTTGCGGTTTTACCTGATTGTACTTGCCCAACGACTAATCCTTTTTTATTAATTGTAGCCTTGAGTGATGGGTCGAAAAAGTTGTCAAGAATGCTGGAATATTGAATCTAAATGAAATTCAATGAACTCTTTTTTAGGATAATATTTTGGGGGAAGGGATATAGCTTTATTTTCAAGATGTGAAAAATATTGCTGATAATATGGTTTTGCCGTATTCTGTTTCAACCTTTGGGAGACAATTATTGAGTAATCTAAATTCAATCCAATTAGACCTTTGTCAAAAGCCTTATCATATAATGAAGATAGGCAAATTCCATTTTCAGGATTTAATCTTTCTTTCTCATTTTTAGACCAAGGAACTATATGACTAGCGACAAGTAATTCAGGCATATCAATCCCTGAAATGGCACATTTGCTGGAATAATTTGCGAGAACAATTTGACGGAAAATGTTTTGATTTACTCTAACTTTGACCTCTCTTATTTTGGATTCACCAACTAGATTTTCAGTTCCAATAAGTATATCAGCATATTTGCTATCAATTGGATTTAATTCTCTTTCCGCAAGAATATTTTCACTCTCAAAAAGTAATTCATCTTTGTTATCAATGAATTCTTGCCAAATTGGTTCAACTTGTTTTTTGCCTCCCGGCAAACCTCCAATGCCTCTATTTTGATGATAAGGGTCAACACTTGCAAAATTTACTAATCGCATTGCAATTGAACTTGGCGTTCTATCAATCATTTTTGCTAATTGAATTACTTCTGGTGTTCTGGAATGCATTTTTCCAAAAGGCAACTTAAGATATAAATTCAAGGCAAGTATTAATTCTTCCCGAGTCCAATTTCTTCTTTTCATAGACTTACATATTTTCCATTTTCAAAATATTGCAAATCAGTGCAGCCAAATTCGCTCCCCAAAAAGTCCAGTGGTTCGAAAGAATCATTTCTGGAAGCTTTACCTTCAAAATAAATATTTCTATCACCATCAAGTAATCTAAACTTGAATTTGAACTTGTTTGAGATTTCCTTTCTCTGATTTAGAATAAAATCCTCTGGAAAATCATTTACAAGCAATGGGGTAATATGTGTAATTCTGTATGTCATAGTTTAATTTTATGCAACCGTTCTGTTAGCTCCCTCTTTTTCGCCTTCAAAATAATAATTATCTGGAAAGGATTGTAAACGAGCAGCTTCTCTTACACTAAGAGACCTATTTTGCTTAATATCTGGATGGATGTAATAATGACCATCTTTTGCAATATGGGCGACTACTGTTTGTGAATAGGGTAAATCCGCGGTTACAACTTTAAATCTGTCAAAAAATGAAGTGCGGTTTTGATGAGTCTTTAGTCGTTCAGGTAAATCATTGTAATTTAATCTTTCTTGTTTTTTTTCCCATTTATTAACAGCAATTTTATAAATCTCTTTATCTTGATCTCTGTGCGGTCTTGCAACGTGTTGTGTTAAAATGTCAATTCCATTACGTAGAGCATGAAATTTTAAATATTCAGTTGTTTCAGTTCTGTATTTCAAAAATCTGTCCGCACCCCCACCAGCTTTTATAACTGGTAAATCATTCAATAAATCTTTAACTAAAAAATTACTTTCAATTACAATCTCCTCCAAGTTTGCAATATTAATCTTCTTGTTTTTTTGCCAACCAAGAATGATTATCCTTTTTCTATTTTGTAGTACTCCAAAGCTTCTTGCTTCAAGAGTATGCAACTTTATTTGATAGCCTTTTTTGTTGAAAATCTTCTCCATTTCTTCGAGATAGTGACCGCCTTTAGCGGATTTTAATCCCAATACATTTTCAAACACAAACATTTTCGGCTTGTACCTTTCTAAATATTCAGCATATTGAATAAATAAATAATTTCTTGGGTCACCTTCCATTTTAGTTTTCGACCGTGACCTTCCAACCAATGAATAGGCTTGGCAAGGTGGTCCGCCAATAATCAAATCGACTTTTTTAATTCCTAAACATTTATCTATTTGATTTTGAATTGTCTTATTGTTTTCGTTTCCGATTGGAGCATTGATAACAGCTTCTAAAATTTCATTAGGTACACTTTTATAGAGTTCGTCACGAGTAATTTCTCCCTTGAGGTATGAGATGTAAATTTTGTATTTCTTATTAGATTTTAAATAATGATAAGCAGCTCGAGTTTTTAGTGTATTGCAAGCAGATTTTTCAATCTCAACATGGGCAACAGGTTCAAAACCGGCTTGTATAAAACCTTCCGAAAGTCCACCTGCACCAGCAAATAAGTCAATGAAATTGTATGTCATTTATAATTTATTTAAGTCACAAATGAGGATAAATATATTTTTAAACCTCCTATTTTACTGACTGAATTAGCTTTTCACTGATATATTTTACTAAACTTTAAAAGGTTTAATTAAAAATTTCATAGCTCGAACTTTTAAAAAAAAGTTATTGTTTCAAAATCTAAAATTACAAAAAACAACCAACGGTTTACAATAAAATAACAAAAAAATTTAGCAAAAACCAAAAGAGTGTCTGTACCAAGGGCATTTTTATTAAGACAAAAAATTACCTCATCCCCTTTATCTTACCCACTCTGACTTCAGGCGAGTTAAAAAGGTTTAGAGTGTATAAAAATTCAAAAGAACTTCCCCAACAGATCCCAAATTTTAGGTGAGTGGGAGTGTTTTAGACTTATCATTTAAGTGCTTATAAGGTTGGCGTGAGCAAAATCAAAAGAGAAAATATACGTGCCTTACAAAAGCCTTTTCAAAAAATGTCATCTATACTTAGTATTGTCAGTTAATGGATGACACTTATAAAGCCTTATTTATGTGATGTACACTCTTGATGACTATTACTATAAAAACCAAGAACCAACAGATAAATGAAGAGGATATAAACTCATTTCAAAAGCTTATGACGCAATACAAATCGAAAGTAACAGAGAATTGAATTTAAAAGCGCCCCATACATGGATACGTCAAGTTAAATCTTAGATAAGATTCCCATTTTCTTAGATAAGTGATGATAATCTCACTAGATATTTCAATGAATTCAAGTTTTAAAATAAATCGATCACAAAATAAAGTAGATATATTCAATGATGTCATTTTCAAAGTCATGGAGGGAGACCAATTATATCAATCAGAATTAATGAGTAACTACTGACCTCCAAATTATTATTTAAGTAAATAGTGTATAAGTAAAAACGTTTAATTCACCCTAACTCTTACATCGACATCTCTTTGACCTCGGTTCATTTTAACAAGCTTATTGTCATAAAAGTAGTAGAACATGACGTTTTGAGCGCTGGCTCCGTAAAAAACTCTGTAGATAGTCCATCCACTATCCATAGAAACAAGCTCTTCATACTTAGCCTCATTAATAAATTCTCTTACAGTCATGCCAGTCCATATCTGTGGCGCTTTTATAGAAACGCACGAGATAAAAAGCATTAAAGTTAAAGATAAAACAACCAATTTTTGTAGTAAAGTTTTCATAGTTCCCGACGTTTTAATTATTATGTTAAGTTACTAAAAAATATGGTGCGAACTTTTTAGGCACATTATAGTCATATCCCACCCTACCCACGCCAACTTCAGGCGAGTTAAAAGGGTTTAGAGCTTATAAACGTTTAAAAGAACTTCCCCAAGAGATCTCAAATTTTAGGTAAACGAAAAAGTTTTAAGCTTATCATCTAAGGGCTTATAAGGTTCGCATAAGCAAAATCAAAAGAGAAAATACGTATGCCTTGCAATGGCCTTTTTAAAAAAATGTAAAATAAACTTGACATTGTCACTTATTAGATTACATTTGTAAAGTCTTATTGACATAATGTAAACTCTTAATGACTTATTCTATGAAAACCAAAAAACAACAAGTTTTAAATTTAGCGGGCTGGACGTGGTCTTGGGTCGCTACGCTAGCTCTAGCCACCTTTGGTCCTCAATTTATTTGGGACGACCACCAACTGCTCACCATTCTCTTTGTGGGATTGAACTTTGCCAATGGTATTGCCATGGTTATTGCCAACCGCCATTTCTTTAATAGCCTAGACGAGCTGCAACGTAAAATACAACTTGAGGCTTTAGGGATTACTTTGGGTTTAACCGTTATCATTGGGATTACCTATTCGTTGCTAGACACGACCAATCTGATTGGTGTAGATGCTGAAATTAGTTTTCTAGTGGGCATAATTGGGATTGTTTATATGGTGAGTACGCTCATCATAAGAAAACGCTACGCATGAAAAACAAGCTCAAAGTATTACGTGCAGAGCATAACCTTACTCAGGAGCAGCTAGGGAAAGCGGTAGAGGTATCCCGACAAACCATAAATGCGATTGAAAAGGAAAAATTTGATCCTAGTTTGATGTTAGCCATCAAGCTGGCAAGGCTCTTTAAAACCGAGATTGAGTCTATTTTTATCTATGCCAAAGAATAACCCCCCCCTAGCCTCTTCCCAAGTTTTCTATCTGTTGCTTTTTAAACCTATCTGCTGAATTGACTGGGATAAACAGGCACTATAAAACTATACCTGTAGAATACTTGTTAACTTTTATCAATACTTGAATAGTAAAAATTATGTTTGTAGTCTAAAGCTTTGTAATGGATTTTTCTGATATTAAACTTATTGTTACCGATATGGACGGTACGCTCCTAAATGAAAAGAATGAGGTTAGCCCCCGGTTTTTTCAACAATTTGAGGAGCTTAAAAAACACGATATTCATTTTGTAGCAGCAAGTGGTAGGCAATACCAAAACATTTTAAGCAAACTCGATCCCATTAAAAATGAGATTAGCATTATTGGTGAAAATGGAGGCATCATGCAACACGCTGATGAAACTAAGGTTTTACTAAAGCTAACTGATAGCGATGTGCAACACTGCATCACTCTACTTAGGTCCATAAAAGATTCCTTTATTGTACTGTGTGGTAGAAAAAGCGCCTACATTGAAAGTTCTAGCACCAAGTTTATGACTCAACTTAAAAGCTATTATAGCGAAGTTGAAAAGGTGGAGGATTTGACCCAAATTATGGACGATGATTTTGTAAAAATAGCAGTGTATCATTTTGATTCTTCAGAAGCTTACATTTATCCACAGGTTCAAAATCTAATGGATAGGTATCAGGTTGTTGTTTCAAGCCAAAATTGGCTCGACATATCACATAGTGAAGCTAATAAAGCATACGCCTTAAAAATTATACAACACGACTTGGGTGTTACCCTAAATGAAACCATGGTGTTTGGGGATTATAATAACGATATTGGTATGTTAAAATTGGCACGTCTTAGTTTTGCTATGAAAAATGCCCATCCAAATGTCCTACAAATCGCCAACTATCAAACCAAAAGTAACACGGAAGAAGGCGTTGAAGATATTCTGGAGAAATTGCTGAAATCTAGGCTACCGACTTCATCAGATTAAAAATTAGAGCCACCTATTGCTAAATAGGAAACGTTTTTCGCCTTCCACACTCAAACAATTTCAGCATTGAGATTTCTTTTAACCAACTTTTTCTTTCACCTTTTTCCGATTTTAAATTTCTTTCGTTTCGAGTAAACTCCTTGTAGACTATTTGAAGATGCTGTGCGAGTTTGCTGAAGTGCCGATTGCTGCCTAATTTTTTTTAAATTAGCCATTTTTAAATAGCTAAAGGAGGATTTTCTTAATTTTTAGTGAATTTTATGCTTAATTAAACTTAAAGCAATAAAAACTCAAATAGTTTTATTCAAAAATACCATACTTTGCGATAGCAAATAAATTGAAAAGAAATCAAAAAAAATGATCTTTTTTTAATGGTATGTAAGATTGACTAATATTAAAGCCAGCTAAATGAATACTGTCATAAGACTATGTATATTATTGCTTATATGTTCTGAATTTACTTTCGGAAGAACACCGCCTGTAACCACTAACGATAGTTATACCACCTACATAGATGAGACTTTGCAGATCGATGCTGCCAACGGATTGTTACAAAATGATGCTGATGCTGATGGGGATAGTTTAGCCCTTATAAGTTTCAGAATAAACAGTCTTGAGTATTTAGCTGGACAAACAGCAACATTTCCAGAGGGAAGTATACGTATTAAAACAGATGGAAGTCTGTCTTACAACCCCAGCCTAGGGTTTGAAGGTAGTGTACCCGTTATTGTCTACACAATATCGGATGGAACGTTTGCGGTTATGGGGAATTTATTTTTATCGATAGCTCCTGTTGCTCGAAATGATTACGATACTGCAAGTATCAATACCCCTTTAATTGTACCCGCCCCAGGTGTTTTAGAAAATGACACTTCTGAAAGTGAAAACCCATTAACCGTTATTTCATTTACTATTAACGGCATCGATTACGATGTTAGCGATACAGCAACTTTTGATGAGGGGAGTTTTACACTAAACTTTGATGGTAGTTATACGTTTGACCCATCTCCTGGTTACATAGGGCTTGTTCCAGATATAACCTATGGTGTTTCTGATGGACCAGATGAAACATCAGCGATCCTTTTTTTAACCGTAGAAGACCCTGAAGATTTAATAGAGTTTGTAGGTTTTGAGTCTTGTAACCAAGGGTTTAGTACAGATGGGGACTATAAGATACAATATCGTCTTGAGTTTAAAAGTAAAAGCTTAAGTAGAGACTATAATGACCCTAGTTTTATTAGGGGTATTGAAATATTTAAAGATTTTGACGCAATTTACGGTCCAGATTGTGTCACATCGGTTGATAATGTAATTGTAACGACTACTAATATTGAAGATTTTGCAGATCCTCCTTATCCAATAGAGTTTGATAATCTTAACTTAAACCCAAATTTTGAGAATGCTACCTCGGGTAACTTATTCAGTACCGAATCGATAGATGATGCCATATTGTATCCAAGGCAAACTGTAACTGTTTCTTATTGTGTCTCTGTAAAGCCATCTTGTGGTGGCAGGACAACTCCTACACCTTCGGGTTCTGGGATTGACTTTGAAGCTTTTTTGGACCTTACATCTTTAGCAGGTAGTGATGATACTTTGTTAAACCTAACAGATTTTCATACCACCGAAGCCATTATCACGGCAGAAGTAAACATTCCAGAAATTAGCCCAGGCGTTAACCCAGACGGTACTTATGATTTCATAAATACGGTTACTATTACCAACAACAGAACCGAAGTGGCTAATAATGTTAATTTTAATATGGGGCTAGATAGCTTTTTAGAGAATGGATTAACGTTTATTACACTTGACATATTACAGTTTTCAGGACCACCAATACCTATAAATACAGATTATGACGGTGACACAGAGACCACCTTACTAGAGCCTAATAATGCCCTACCACCTGGAGAATCTATAGTTTTAGAAATATTTCATTTAATAGCACCTGTCAATAATTCTACAAATAATAATTTTAATCAGATTTCAAGTTCCCAGACGCAGGGCCTTTTAGATGGTTTTGATGAGGATACTTCAGACAATAGAAGGCTTTACTCTTTTGTGACTTGGGAAGATGGATTGGGAAAGCATTTAGACAGGTATTATGATTTAAACTCAACATCGGAACCCGGACTAGATAACCAGTGTAGTTGTGTTACCCTTGGGATGTCTTTTTCATTTACTTCAGAAGCGTCTAGCGAAAAAGTGATTACTGAAACCAATCCTGCACCAAACGGAATTTTGGAACATGAAGAGTTTACATTTCAATTATCTGTTACAAATACAAGCCCAGTGGTGGACTTAAGGAACTTACAATTGGAAGAGAATCTCGCTGAGATATGTGGCAAAACTCCTATATTCTCCTCTACTCCTGTAATAGTTGAAAGTGAAAGTAATGCTACCACTAAACCTAACTTAAATGCAAACTTCGATGGCGATACAGACATTAACATTTTTGATGGAACTTCTGGACTTTTACAAGCAGGACAAACTATAACTATTGAAATTACTGTTGTTTTAAATGAAAATTGTATTGGGGAAAACACAATAAACTTTTCTGGTACAAACCCACTAGGTAATGTTGTAAGTACGGAAAGTGAAGTAGAGGTTAATGCTTCAACAGACACAGATAATGACGGTATTTCTAACGCAGTTGATATTGATGATGACAACGATACTATTCTAGATGTAGACGAATCGAACGGATTTGATCCCTTGAATGATCATAATGGCGATTTAATTCCAAATTACAGAGATACAGATTTTGGAGAAGATGCTAATAATGACGGCATTGTTGATGAATTTGATTTTGATGGTGACGGTGTGCCCAATCATTTCGATTTAGACTCCGATAACGATGGTATTTTTGACATCTTCGAAGTTGGTAATTCTGCTAATGATACTGATAGTGATGGACAAACCAATAATGACGTTGGTGATAACGGATTAGACAATACTGTAGAAACCGATGATAGCCCTACTGCATCTGTCACTTACATGATTGCAAATACGGATGCGGATGCAAATCCAAATTATTTGGATATAGACTCCGATGCTGATGGTATTGTAGATAATATAGAAGCACAACCAACAGATAATTATAGACCCCCCAATATTATATTTACAGAAAATGGGGTAGATACGGCCTATACAAGTGGCTTAAGCCCCATAAATACGGATGGTGACTTTGCCACTGACGATAGACCTATTTTCGACTATATAGATATTAATTCTGATAATGACATAAGAGAGGATTTTATTGAAGGCTGGGACTCTAATGACGATGGTATTCCAGAAACTGAAGCCTCTGGTGTAGATGCAGATAATGATGGTTTGGATGATGCCTATGACAGGAATACCAACGAAGTTAACCCAACAAACGGACAACTACCTACAGATTTCCCAAATGTTGACTATGCTCCTACTCTAGAAAGGGACTGGCGAGAGATCATGGCCATTGTAGTCTTAATAGATAACGTGACTGTCGTTGAGGGAAATGAATTACCATTTACTATTTCTTTGGTTAGATTTAATGACAATACTACTCCAATACAATCTACTACTCCTATAGAAATAACGCTCTTCACAACAGACGGAACAGATACAACCACCATATATAAAGTCGCAGTTTCGCCTTTTGATTATAATGCAGTCGTCGATAATCAAATCGAGATTCCTGCTTTTACTGAAACTTTTGAATTTACCATCACGTCCAATGAAGATGACATTTCTGAGCTAGATGAATTATTTACTTTAAATGCTGCTATCACATCTGGCAACACCATAAATACAGAAGCAACTGGCATAGGCACCCTTAAGGATAAAAATCCACTGCCACCAGATATAACTATGAATGATGCCATTGAATTTGAGGGGAAAGATTTAGTTTATACTATTAGCTTGACCAACCCGAGCTCTAGACCTACAAATATTGACATAGTAAGCGAGGACAATACAGCACTATCACCAGATGATTATATAGCGATATCATCTGCACTTAGCATAGATGGTACCTTAGATCCAGATAATTCCAATCTTAGTGTTTCTTTTAATATCACCACACTCTTAGATGATCTAAATGAAACCGACGAAGAGTACCTAAATGTATTTGGAAATGTTATTTCAAATAATATAGGTAGTGAGGATTTGACAAAAAAAGGGACAATTTTGGACATCGACCCAATTCCTTTTATAGTTATAACAAACCCAACAGTTATAGAAGGTAACCCCTTAGTGTTTATCGTTACGCTTATTAATGAAATAACTGGTGAAGCCATGAGTAATTTTTTACCAATAAATTTCAATCTTGAAACTGTAGATATTACAACAACCATTGACAGAGATTATCCTTCCTTTTTTGCAAATAAGTCCATCCCCGCTTTAGAAACTTCATTTACTCAGAATATCTCAACGATAGATGATAGTTTGGATGAAGAAACCGAAACAATGAACTTAACTGTTGAGATAACATCAGGTGAGATCTCTAATTCAGCATCAAGAATCAGGGGATTAGGAACGATAAAAGATAATGATTTCCCAAATTTGTTTTCACCAAACGATGATGGCCTCAGTGACATTTTTGAAATTGACGGTTTAGTAGATTTCCCAAACTTTAAGTTGGAAATTTTTGATAGATGGGGAAGTGAGCTCTATACTTATAGTAATAATGCTAGTTTAAGTCCTATCTGGTGGGATGGAACCCATAATGGAAAACCGGTTATTGAAGGTGTTTACTTTTACTCATTAGATTATAATGACGGCGTTACCAAACCTAAAACTGGATTTATTCAACTTATTAGATGATAAATATTATAATCACACACATAAAATTCACAAATAAATTGAAGATTGGATTCTTTTGCTTTCTGTTGCTAAATGTGCTATTTGTTAATGCCCAACAGGCGCCACACTACGCACAATACTTTTATAACATGCAAGTGCTGAACCCAGCATTTGTAGGTTCCAAATCAGATTTTAATGCGGCAATACTCACACGAAGACAATGGATTAATGTGGAAGGCGCACCAGAAACAAGCACATTTTCAGTAAATACAAGGATTAATTCAGGTTTTGGTTTTGGAGCTACAGTTATAAGCGATAAAATAGGCTTGGTAGATAACACCGACCTCAATTTTGACGTTTCCTACACGGTACCTACATCTGAGTTTGGACGCTTGTCTTTTGGAGTAAAAAGTGGTATATCTTTTTTTAATAATGATTTGGCAAGTGGCATCACGGTAGATGATGAAGTATATGCCTCCACAACAGGACAATATGGGAATTTGGGATTTGGATTTTTATACAGCTCAGAAGATTTTTATGTGGGTTTATCCACGCAAAATTTATTTAAATCACCAGTTTTTAGACTACAAGATGATATCCAAACCGTTAGAGGCTTAGAACGCGGTAACTATTTTCTTACAGGAGGCATGTCTATAGAGCTTTCAAAATTTAAGGATGTTGTTTTTAGACCTTCTACAATGATAAAATACACTCCCACCTTGCCACTATCTGTAGATATAAACGCAAATTTTATTTTTAATAGCAAGTATGAGATAGGCGCGTCTTATCGCCATCAAAATTCACTAAGTGCAATGGTATCTCTACTTATAGACGAAAAATTTAGGATTGGTTATGCGTATGAAAATTACCTCACTAGCATTGGTCAAAACCTAAACTCTCATGAGCTGATTTTAAGAATTGATCTAGAATTAAAACGTAATAAACGGTGGCTTTTTCTAAATTGTTGTGATTTTTAGTACATACTTTTTATGTCACAAAACAGTATTCAATAAAAAGATAATCAGCAGAGTTTTAGTTATGCTGATTACTTTTGGTGAAAAACAGGGGGGAAACAAACAATTTATGGCGACGTTGTAGGTTTAAATTGGTACAATAGACCATTAGAATTAAAAAAGAGGATAAATAAAATGAGCGAAAACTAAAATCATACCCATAGGCTCATCTCTTTAAAACTGAGATCGAGTCTACTTTTAGTTGTGCTAAAAATTAACGACTCCTCCTCTAGTTTTTCCTTAATTTGATGTCAGTTGCTTTTTAAGCTTAAGTGCTAAATTGACCAGCAACAAACAAATGAAACCTACGACCAAACCGATTAACAGTTCCGTTACCAAAGAGGGCAAGACAGGAATAAGATTATGAAAAAAATCTATATTGTGTGCAAAAATACCTCCAGACACCAGCAATAAAGCTATGGTGCCAATCACCGTTAAACTTTTAATGATTTTGGGCAAGGCCGCTACTAAAACGCCACCGAGTTTTGCTTTAAAGCTTTTTTCGTCTTTGCTGTTTTCTATAAGTTTATACCCAGCGTCATCCATCCGAACAATAAGGGCAACAATGCCGTAAACGCCAACGGTTGCGATAATAGCTATTAGTGTCACTACGGGGATTTGTATACTTAAGTCTTCCTTAGTCACTGTCCCCAGAGCAATAATGACGATTTCTACAGAGAGAATAAAGTCGGTTACAATCGCCGATTTGATACGCTCCTTTTCCAAGGCCGTTATCTCACTTTTAGTTTTGGCACTTTTTAATTCTTCTTTTTTGGAATGTGGATGTGAGCTTATAAAGTGATAGATTTTCTCTGCGCCTTCATAAGCCAAATACAAACCTCCCAGCAGAAGAGCAATTGTAATCGCTATAGGCAAAAAGGCACTCAGTAAAAAAGCAACAGGTAGAATAATCACTTTATTCATCAAAGAACCTTTGGTAATAGACCATAAGACGGGGAGCTCACGTGAAGACAGAAAACCAGAGGCTTTTTCTGCATTAACGGCAAGGTCATCACCCAAAATTCCAGCTGTTTTTTTGGCAGCTACTTTACTCATAACGGCAACATCGTCCATGAGCGCAGCAATATCATCTAGAATGGCAAAAAATCCTGTAGCCATGCGTTGTTTTTTTAACTATTAGGTGCGGCAAAATTAGTTTTTTAAAAAAGTTTCTAACTCTATTTTGCACACAAAGTTAAGACCGATTTAGAGAAAATAACTGATCTCTTTTTTATCTAAAAATAGGGCTCTTGATTAAATCAACAGAAGAGCTTTCATTCCTACCACACTCTGTGGATAAAGTCCACACGTTTAGATCTTGGCGATATCCAAACTAGTGAGAAACAGTACAAACTTAGTCTCGGTATATAAATTGGTTATTGATTTGAAATTAATAGTAATGGATACAGATTTAAATATCGCCCAAACCTCATCAAGACCTTCATTTTCAAGATTATTTTTGATAAAATCCCTTTCCTCCAGAGATATCCTTGTTTTTACAGCAACATTTATACTCCTTGTCGGTGCCTTAATAACAGTTATTCAATTACAACCAGCTTTTGAGCAGCTTCACCTAGAGAGAATCAATACGTTTTGGGGAAGACTGCTTATCTATGTATCCATTGGATTACTTTCTTTTAAAATTATTTTTTTGAGTTTTATTTTTTTTCTATGTCTAAAGTACCGCCCAGTTCAATCTGTATCCAACGAAAAATTGCCAGTGCTTACAGTTATTGTTCCTGCTTACAATGAAGGCAAATTGGTTTGGAAAACTCTACATAGCTTGGCAGGCAGTCATTATCCAGAGGATAAAGTTCAAATTGTCTCTATAGATGACGGAAGTCAAGACGACACTTGGGCTTGGATGCAAAAAGCAAAACAAGACCTTGGAGATCGCTTATCGATTTTTCAACAGCCGAAAAACAAGGGGAAACGCCATGCCTTATACCGAGGCTTTAAACTGGGTACAGGAGATGTATTTGTTACCGTCGATAGTGATTCTATCGTGAAAACAGATACGCTTAGAAATTTGGTGTCTCCATTTGTAGTAGATTCTAAGTGTGGTGCGGTAGCAGGTAATGTGCAAGTCCTTAACAATGAGAAAGCGATGATTCCTCGTATGCTAAATGTGAGTTTTGCCTTTAGTTTTGAATTTATCCGTTCAGCACAAAGTCAGCTAGGGTCCGTCCTCTGCACTCCTGGAGCTTTGGCGGCCTATAGAAAAGAGGCTGTGCTTAATTGTCTTGAAGATTGGATGCACCAGACCTTTATGGGTAAGACAACAGATATTGGAGAAGATAGAGCGATGACCAATATGATTTTAAAACAGGGCAAGCATGTTCGTTTCCAGAGTAATGCCATCGTCCTTACCAATATTCCAGAGCGGTATAAAAACCTATATAAGATGTTTATCCGTTGGGAACGAAGTAACGTTAGAGAAAACATCAAGATGAGCAAATTTGCTTTTACCAATTATAGAGAAGAATCGAAGGTTGGACCTCGAATTTTATTGCTTAATCAGTGGATCAAGGTGATTTTTGCCTATCCATTTATGATTTTGATGCTGGTATTTATAGTGCTGTATCCCGTTTTATTTATCAGTTCAACCCTAGCGAGTATACTTGTCTTCTCTAGTATCCCTGCTTTGTTTTATGCTAAATCCTATAATGTTGGAGAGTCGCTATGGATATATTGCTACAGCTTATTTTATACTTTTAGTTTGTTTTGGATTACCCCTTATGCAATTGCTACGGCCAGTTGACGAGGTTGGTTAACCCGAGATTTACCTAAAAAAGTTTGAATTACAGCTGCTGAATTTAATTCAGTTTGCTTGTTGGTTGAAACATAACTTACTAGCTCCTTCAGAATGACAGTAGCCTATTGTCACTCCGACAGAGAAAAGATTCTTCAGTCACAAAAAGTTCCTTCAGAATGACAGCGGCGTATTGTCATTCCGACAGAGAAAGATTCTTCAGTCACAAAAAGCTCCTTCAGAATGACAGTGGCCTATTGTCATTCCGACAGAGAAAGATTCTTCAGTCGCTAAAAAGCTCCTTCAGAATGACAGCGGCGTATTGTCATTCCGACAGAGAAGTTTTTTACTTCGACGAGGAATCTTTATGCTTTAGATAGGCAGATTCTTCAGTCGCTAAAGAGCTCCTTCAGAACGACAGTAGCGTTTTGTCATTCCGACAGAGAAAGATTCTTCAGTCGCTAAAAAGCTCCTTCAGAATGACAGCGGCCTATTGTCATTCAGACAGAGAAGTTTTTTACTTTGACGAGGAATCTCGTTGTCATTCCGACAGGCAAAGATTCTTCAGTCGCAAAAAGCTCCTTCAGAATGACAGTGGCCTATTGTCATTCAGACGCTAAGAGAAATTTCTTTGTCACTGTTTGTGATAGTAAATCTTTTAAGGTTTAGACCAATGATTTATTTACAGTCTAAATCTGTCTTCATCTTAAATTTTTTAAATAAATAATACCAAATTAAATTTATAATATCGCATTAATAAATTGAATCATACTACGACATAGCTCAGCACAAGTTTTTTGATTGATTGAAATTAAAAATAATTAGCATAGCCTTAGTTACAGTAATTATTTTTGATAAAAAGCAGGCAAAAAAAGCCTGTGCCGATTTCATATCGGTAAAACGATTTATGGCGACATTATAGGTTTAATGTGAACTTCCACCTGCAAGTCTGTATAGAATCCTTTTTCTGAGACTATAAAGATAACAATTATGAAAAAAAGGGCACAACACGCGAATGCTTATGCCCATGCAGGCTAGTATAAAGCTGCCTTAAAATGATAGCAATAATCAAAAAAATGAAATAGTGCTTAATTAATAATACAGAATCTATCAAGACAGAACTAAAGAGGGGCTATATTACTAGGCTTTTAGTCAATTTAAAATTAAAGAATATGATGCTATAAAATTAAATCATCACTCTTAATACTACTGCCTATCCAGCGCTGAAATAGTAGCATAGAGTCTCTCGAATTTTATAAATCATCACAATCATTGAGTTGATTCTTACTTTTAAATATTTTTTTACTTTTTAATTAATTTCTTGTAAAAATAAATGTTTTTATCAGTTTTCCCTTTCAACAAGTAGACTCCTTCCTGTAATGAAGAAATGTCAAAGGATGTTGATTTTTTATTAAAAGAAGTGACCTGCTTACCGCCTATATCAAAAATCTTTAACTCTCCTATTTCACGATTGAAATGCACTTCTGAAACTGCTGGATTTGGATAAAATTGAATCGTTAAATTAGGTTGATTAATTTCATCTACAGAAAGTGTAGATATATCTAGTTGATAGAGCAATTCGCTTTCTTCATCTGTATTGGAATTATAACTGGATGCTGACACAAATAAGTCATTTCCGTTTATAACCAATGCACCTAGGTATAGGTCCCCTGCATTGTAAGAAAACGAATTAGAGATTATTCTAGCTTCCACTTGAGTTTGATTTAGATCGATTGTTTTTATCACCCCAAACTCATTATCTCCTTCAGATTCAATACTAGTATAGAACAAAAAGTTACTGTTAATGATCATACGATCAGAAAAATCATCACCAGTACTGTAATACTCCTCTGCTGTTGGATTTTCATTATCTATTTGAGTCTTCATTATTCTATCTGTATCCTCAAACTCTTCAAACCAATATAAGTCGCTTCCATTTAGCTTCATGTCAGCTACGAATCCTCTGTTTTGAAACAACACCGTTTTAGCAGGTGTTCCTATAAGGTCAATTTTACTAATACTTGTACTTTGAATTTCCAGACCATCTATATCATCTGAAACAAAATCTCCTATTATTTCTGAAATATACAAGGTATTGGAGTCTCCTGTTAATGCATTCGGAATGTTTAAGCCAGAAAAAACATCTATCACACTTGGGCTGTTTTGTGTTAAATCTATTTTTGACAACTTACCAGAGTCGTTGCTTGGATTGGCTGTGGTGCTGATTTGCAAAAAATACAACTCATCACCGATAAGTTGTAAGCCACGAGGAAAATTTAAGTTAGTCACCACTTCAACAACGGGCGCATCATTGGTTATAGCTGAAGTTTTAATAATCCTATTCTCAAAAAAATCAGATATATAAATTTCCCCGTTATAATAAACGATGGACTGAGGATAAATCTCATAATCTGCTATATTTTGATTTAACAGAACAGGGCTTATTTGTGCATTGATGCTCAATACACAACATAAAATACACAGAGTAATTACTTTTTTCATTTTTTGGTTTTTTTTTTAACAAATATACTCTATGATTTGATCACTTTCTTAAAATTCTAACTGTAATAACTTTATTTAACCCAATGGTAAATAAACTCGTGTGTATTGGCTAGAAAACCAAATTTTTCACTATTTGATATTATTTTGTAAGTAAACCTTTATACTTTCAACAAGCAAAAACTCTTCAGTCGCTAAAAAGCTCCTTCAGAATGACAGTGGCGTTTTGTCATTCCGACAGAGAAAGATTCTTCAGTCACAAAAGTTCCTTCAGAATGACAGTGGCCTATTGTCATTCCGACAGAGAAGAGATTCTTCAGTCGCGAAAAGCTCCTTCAGAATAACAGTAACGTTTTGTCATTCCAACAGAGAAAAGATTCTTCAGTCACGAAAAGCTCCTTCAGAATGACAGTAACGTTTTGTCATTCCGACAGAGAAGTTTTTTACTTCGACGAGGAATCTCATTGTCATTCAGACAGAGAAAGATTCTTCAGTCACAAAAAGTTCCTTCAGAATGACAGTGGCCTATTGTCATTCCGACAGAGAAGCTGTTTTTGCTTCGACGAGGACTCTCATTGTCATTCCGACAGAGAAGCTGTTTTTGCTTCGACGAGGACTCTCATTGTCATTCCGACAGAGAAGCTGTTTTGCTTCGACGAGGAATCTTTATGCTTTAGATAGGCAGATTCTTCAGTCGCTAAAGAGCTCCTTCAGAATGATAGTAGCGTTTTATCATTCCGACAGGCAAAGATTCTTCAGTCACAAAAAGCTCCTTCAGAATGACAGTGGCCTATTGTCATTCTGACGCTAAGAGAAATTTCTTTGCCACGGTTTATGATGGTAAGTTCATAAATGGAGTTAAATCCAATAAAGGGAAAAATTAAAAGCATCGAAATCAAGTTCTCGAATGAAAAACCTGTCTTTTTACACCAACTGAACTGACTTTTTATTTTATTAAAACCTAAAATATCTAGATGTACCAGTGAATAGTCTAGACTAAGCCAAACCTTATTAAATTTCCCTTTTATTTCTTGAACTTTTGCAATACATTCGTGTTTTAGCATATTTTGTAACTTAAAAAAAGCATGAAAATAGAGGGTTTCCCTTGGTTTTCATGCTTTTTATTGTCATTTAAACCCTGTGAATAATGGGTGCGAAACTTGAGTAAATTACTAAATAGATAAAACCAAAAAAAATGAAAAAATCTATATGGGCACTTGTTATAGGATTCGTTATTTTCTGGAATTCTGGATTTATAGGGGCAGAATATGGGCTTGCTTTTGCCAACCCATTTACTCAGTTGTTTTGGCGTTATCTTGCTCTAAGTCTTATATTGTTTTTGTATTTAACTGTTAGAGGGCAGTTTAAACGGTTAAGTCTTAAAAAAGTAGCTCCACATCTTATCATTGGTATCTTAGCGCATGGTGTTTGGTTATCTTGTTCCTTATTTGCTATTGTAAAAGGAGTTCCTGCAGGCATTGTTGCCCTTATCATTTCACTACAGTCCTTAGCAACGGGTGCCTTTTCTGGATGGGTTACTGGAGAACATACCTCAACAAAGCAATGGATAGGCTTATCTATTGGTTTTATAGGAGTAGCCCTTCCTATACTTTTTAGACTGGAGGGCAGCAGTAGCTTGTCGATCACTGGATGTTTATTACCCTTAGGCTCTGTAACAGCTATCACAATAGCTAGTTTATACCAACGGAAAAGACAGTTGGATAAGAGCTTTGAGAAATTACCCTTGAGTCTATCTTTGTTTTACCAAGCTTTGGGAACTGCTGTAGTCTTGTTTTTGCCAGCTCTTATTTTAGAAGACTTATCGACAGAATGGACTTTAAAATTTATTTTGACGTTATCATGGTTGATTCTTGGAGTTTCACTACTAGCTTACTATTTAATGTGGATGCTTATAGAACAGATAAGTGCCACTCGAGTTGCGAGTTTATTTTATATGGGACCTCCAGTGACTATGTTTATGGCTTGGGTTATTTTTGATGATAAAGTTCAGCTTTGGGATATCCTAGGTTTGGTTGTGATCGTTACAGGATTACTTATCACTCGCGTGAATTTTAAAAAACAAATGGCAAGATTGAAAAACTGAATAATCCAACAGCCTTTTACACGTTTTATTTTGTTCACCAACATTCAATAAAAATTCTTCAGTCGCAAAAAGCCCCTTCAGAATGACACTTGGGTTTTGTCATTCCGACAGAGAAGTTTTTTACTTCGACGAGGAATCTCGTTTTCATTCTGACACGCAAAGATTCTTCAGTCGCAAAAAGCTCCTTCAGAATGACACTTGGGTTTTGTCATTCTGATAGAGAAGTTTTTTACTTCGACGAGGAATCTCTTTGTCACTCTAACACGCAAAGATTCTTCAGTCGCGAAAAGCTCCTTCAGAATGACAGTGGCGTTTTGTCATTCCGACAGAAAAGTTTTTTACTTCAACGAGGAATCTCGTTGTCATTCCGACACACAAAGATTCTTCAGTCATGCAAAGCTCCTTCAGAATGACAGCGGCGTTTTGTCATTCCGACAGAGAAAGATTCTTCAGTCGCGAAAAGCTCCTTCAGAATGACAGTGGCCTATTGTCATTCCGACAGAGAAGTTTTTTACTTCGATGAGGAATCTCTTTGTCACTCCGACACGCAAAGATTCTTCAGTCGCGAAAAGCTCCTTCAGAATGACAGTGGCGTTTTGTCATTCCGACAGAAAAGTTTTTTACTTCAACGAGGAATCTTGTTGTCATTCCGACACACAAAGATTCTTCAGTCATGCAAAGCTCTTTCAGAATGACAGTGGCCTATTGTCATTCCGACAGAGAAGCTGTTTTTGCTTCGACGAGGAATCTCTTTGTCACTCTAACACGCAAAGATTCTTCAGTCGCGAAAAGCTCCTTCAGAATGACAGCGGCGTTTTGTCATTCCGACAGAGAAGTTTTTTACTTCGACGAGGACTCTTTTTTATTCCAGCATGAAACCTTTATGCTTTCGATAAGCAAAGATTCTTTTGAAACCATCACAAAACAAAAACAAGAATCTAGGCACGACATAAATTTTAAAAGTTTAAGTATCAGATTAATTAGCCTCGCCTCTGTAACAATCTTTTGCCTTCTTCGTCTTACTAAAAATTATCCAAATGAAACACATTTTAAGTTCTGCCCTACTCCTACTGATTTTTAATGTTCAACTTTCTGCACAAAGTCTTCGAGGTCGTATTATTGAAGCTAATACTCAAAATGGAATCCCCTACGTTAATGTGCAATTGGGTAATCGCTATGGAGTCATTTCCAATGAGGAGGGGTATTTTGTTCTACAACTTAAATCAACAGATGAAAACACAGCCATATTATTTTCATCAATGGGTTTTGAAACTCTTGAAATTCCATTAAGCGATTTTAAGAATGACCAAATTATCCTACTGAAACCGGCTACTTATGAGCTGGATGAAGTTTTTCTATCTGATAAAAAACTAACTGCGGAAGAAATCCTAGAAAAGTTTAAAGCTGGAATTAAAGAAAATCATGTTCTCAGTGCTGCTCAGGTTCAAATCTTCACCCGTGTTAATGACAATTATAAAGCTGAAACTTTTGGGATAGATGTAAAAAAGGCTTCCTTTATGAGTAAAGCGGAACGAAGGGAGATAAATGAAAAAAATTGGAAAAAAAATTACGAAAAATTCGTCTATATCTTATCAGGAACGGCTTTCGGACGTCTTTATATTTGAAGATACCCTTATGACTAAACATCAAAAAGCACTAAAACTGATCAATAGAGATAAAACCTTTGATACGGATGATATCCAAGAGCAGGTTTTTTTCGAATTGCTGAAAACTTTAAAATCTCTCCACTCCTTTAAAGTTAGAACCGGTATCATTCCCATCGATAAAGACGTTTCGTTGAATGAGATGATAGAAAGTTTAGAAAAGAGTCAAGAGAAAGTCCCAGATACCTTGTATAACAAATCCAATTGGCAAAGTAAGAGCTATAAAAAATTTGCCACTCAATTTACCAACGATTTTTTTACTAGCCCTAAATATTATACCTATGAGCTTAAAGGAATTACCACTGTCTGTGGTGAACCTTGTTATCATATTCAATTTACTCCAGATCGAAGAAAAGCAAAATATATAGGAGACCTTTACATACATACCCGTGATTTTGGCATGGTGAGTTATAAATACGAACTAGAAGAAGGCAGGAAAGCCATGAACCTCAATTTAAAATTTGTCTTAGGCATCAAGGTCAACGCCTATACTGATAGTGGATTTTATGTGTTTTCTAAAACTGATGAAGACAGCTATTATCCTAAATACATCAAACAAATTGATGGTAATTACGCATACATTAACCGCAGTCTAGCTTTTAAAGAAAACAACCCAAAAAGAAGTGAACGCAAAAAGCTGAATTTTGAATTTGAGCTAGAATATAATACGATAGAGACCATCGAATACGTTGGGGTCCAGTATCAAAGCATTTCTCCAGAATCAGCCTCCACACTTAAGCTTGAGGATTACATTCTTATCGATGAAGTAGACCAATACGATCTCGATTATTGGAAAGATTATAATATTATAGAAGCTACAGAAGCGATTAAGACTTACGACTAGACTGTTTTTAGAGTTTTATTTACCCTTAAGGCACATCAAAAAGTGCTCTAAAGGAATAAGAGAACTATAAGTAACCATCGTAAAAAGACATGCTTTTAAAACGTTTACCTTTAATCATAAAATAATACTATGAAGTCTATTATAATAAGTTTAAGCATATTGATTGGTTTCCAATGTTATTCACAAACTCCCCGGGAAGTTGTGCAGCTTCAGTTAGAGGCTTATAATGAAAAAGATATAGAAGCTTTTTTAGACGTATTTGCAGAAGATGCTGAAGCCTATAATTTCGGTGATTCTGAGCCTTTTATTAAAGGAAAAACCAATTTTAAAGCGACTTATGGAAAATTGTTTCAATCGTCTCCAAACCTTTATAGTCTTGTCACGTCTCGACAAGTCCTAGGTCAAACTGTTATCGATTTCGAATATATCACTGGGCGATCCAACAGTGAACAGGCTGTTTTAATAATAGCTATTTATAAAATTGAGAATCACAAAATTGTAAGATGTGATTTTATAAGAGAGTAGATGTTTATTCTTTTTGTAAAATCTTCAACATCCTGTAGAAGATTAAATCACGTTTAAGTCAGTTAGGTCTGATTGTTAAGCAGCTTTCAGACCCCTGATATGGCTTAAAATTAACATATATCTAACAAAAGTAAAGCATTATTCTTAAATTTCATGTAAAAATAGTAGGAACACACAGGATTGGAATTAATTTTGCATTTACAAATAAAAATAAGAACATGGAAGAGACAATTGAAATAATTTACCAATCAGCGAACTTTACTAGTGCAGGCACTTCTCAATTGTCTGTAAAGACATCTTCGGGAATAGAACACGCTTCAGTAGAAAATTTATCAGAACTAGACTCTGATTATGACCACACAGATCTTGGTAGACTTTTTAAAGAAAGTCCTGAAAATTTCGCAAAAATTCAAAAGATAATATTTCGCAATCAATTCTTTTTCAGTTGTTATTTCAGCTCTGGAGATGTGATGAACAAACTAAAATTTAATGCTGAAGGAACTTTAATGGACAATAGGGACCTTTAAATCATAAAGTCAAATGTATTTTTCAGTAGAAATTTTATCATTAAATTCTACACAGCTTGCTGTTAATTATCATGAATAAAAAGTTAAATAAAAATAAGGATTTAACTGTAAAATAATTTTCCGAGTAACAACTCAAGCACAACAACTCAATTTTACAGATTTCTGTTTAAAAGTTTAAAACTTAAAGCCCAAAGATTTTAAGTTTTTAAGGAGTTGATAGGGTTTCCAATACCAAAATGTGACAAATTCTGGGTAGCTTGAGACTTTATGACTTGAATCCAGCAGGTATAATAGTAATTATATAATATTTTCTCCAGCCTTTTATTTTCTTAAATCCTTTCATGATAATATTTACTTAATTACTCACAAAAACTTTCTGATTAAAATTTTATGCTCTGTCTAAGAACTATTATTAAACTACCACTATTAGCCTCATTATTAAAATATAAAGTGTCTTATTTCTTGCGATAGTGCAGCCGCTAAAATGTTTGCTCCAAAGCAACTATCATGACAGCAGTTGCAGCACACTATCATTAATTTTGATCAAATTTAAAAAGTCAATAGAACATAAATTAATCACTTTATGTTGTTGTGCAAAAATTGATGTGGGGTACATTATATAAAAAATCTGTTTCATTTGTTGATTATTTTAATAGTCTAATACCAAATTATATTTATAATGCCGTATGAATAAATTGAATTATTTTTTGATTGATTGATTGATTGATTGAAATCAAAAATAACTAGCATAGCCTCAGCTACGGTAATTATTTTTGATGAAAAGCAGGCTAAAAAAGCCTGTGCCGATTTCATATCGGTAAAACGATTTATTGCGTCATTATAGGTCTAATTTGGTATAAAACGTTTTAAGGTGTGAAGGATCCCTTATTAAAATCAATAAATTATGTTGTTGAGCTAATAAATTGGACTTGATTATTTGTGGCAGCTATCAGAAAAAGAACAACATTATAAATTTTAATTTCATTGCCTTAATCTATGAAAATAAAATCTAAAAAATTTATATAATCTGTTTTGAACATATTAAACCATACCTATTAGATATCACCTTCAACTCATCCACTCTATTTTACAACTCATCAATTTTTTAGATTTATTTGTATCTTAATCTTCTATTTTTGAGCTCAGAAAAAATTCACTTATGAAAACGAAACCTTTACAGCAGTTCTTAAGATTTTTATGGATTTCGGCAGTAATTGCTATAGTTATCCAATTCATCAACTATATGGGCGATGGTTATGATTATGATGAGCTCCTAGACTATAAATCTCTTATTGTCAATTTCTCTTATGCTTTTATTATAGGAACCTTCAACATTGTTTTTTTTACATTAATTGAGCGCAAATTTTCATGGAGTAAAGACCCGAAGATACTCACTGCTTTAGGAATTCCAGGTTCGGTTATTGTCTCGGTATTGGGATTTTTGACAGCTCGACTCTTACATAGCCTTTGGATTTATGGGAATACCTTCGAAGGTTTTTTATTTAATCTAAGTTTTTGGGATTATCTATTTCCAGTATTTATAGCTCTCATTGTTACTCTTTCTTTTCACGCCTATTACTTTTATAAATTTGGTGTAGAAGCTGAATTAAAAGTCCAACGTGAAATCAATGAAAATACCAAAGCCCAACACAGAGCCTTAAAAGACCAGCTCGACCCTCACTTTTTATTCAATAGCCTTAATGTACTTTCTGCACTTATTGAAGAAGATCCCAAAAAAGCTTCAGAATTCACCAACGCCATGTCTAAAGTCTACAGGTATGTTCTAGACCAACGTCAAGAAGATTTGGTTTCTTTAGAGTCTGAAATTAAATTTGCAAAAACTTACCTTAACTTATTGATGATGCGGTTTGAAGATAGTCTGCTTTTTAAAATTTCTATTCCAGATAACACCTTCCAAATTATCCCACTTTCTCTTCAACTTTTATTAGAAAATGCTATAAAACATAATAAAGTGACTGAACACCAACCCCTAGACATACTTATTTATATAGATGAAAACTACTTAGTCGTTGAAAACACATTAAACCTTAAACCCAAGACTTCTAATAGGAAGGGCATTGGTCTAGATAATATTATCAAGCGCTTTGCAGTCTTTACTGATAAAGAGATTTTATTAGAAGAGAATTCGACTCACTTTAAAGTGAAACTTCCTCTAATTCAACCTCAGAACTTGCGAGCCCAGGCCTAAGAAACAGACAAATAGCAAAAGACTACTTTAACTAAAAAATTGAAAACTAACAGTATACCCTAATTTTATTGAGATGAAAACCCTTGTAATCATAGAAGACGAAAAACCTGCCGCTAGACGTTTAGAACGCATTATTAACGACTTAGGTTATGAGGTCCAGAAAAAGCTTCATTCAGTTGAAGAGTCTATTGACTGGTTCCAACATCAACCTAAAGTAGATTTGATATTTCTCGACATCCAATTAAGTGATGGATTATCTTTCGAAATTTTTGAGAAGGTGAAAGTCGAAGCTGATATTATTTTTACAACTGCCTACGATGAATATGCCCTAAAGGCTTTTAAGTTGAACAGCATCGATTACCTCCTCAAACCCATAGATGTCGAAGAGCTTTCCTATGCCCTTCAGAAATTCGAAAAAAGACATATTGCAAAACTTATCGATCCAGAGGCTTTGAAGAATTTGATGCAGGAGCAAACCTCAACTTTATCTTTTAAAACCAGGTTTTCAGTCAAAGTAGGAGAACATATTAAAACCTATCCGATAGGGGAGATTGCCTGTTTTTATAGCGAATACAAAGCCACTTCCCTCGTTACGTTTAAAGGCAAGAGTTATGTTATCGATGATTCTTTGAACACCTTAGAACAGCAGTTGCCAACTACTGATTTTTTCAGGATTAATAGAAGCCATTTTATAAATTATAAAGCCATAGAAGATCTGGTGAGCTATTCTACAAGTCGAATCAAAGTCAACCTTAAGGGAGTAAAAGAACCAGCTATAGTGAGTAGGGAGCGTGTCTCTGACTTTAAGAAATGGATTGGATAATATGGAGTACTCATCTTCTAGGTTAGTCAGATAGAGGTTTAATAAATTCTAAAATAAGCTTTAAAAAACAGTGAAAATTTTTAAGTTTTAGTTAAATATATTTTAACAAATCAAGCGGATTAGGAGCTGTAGTCTAAATTTATATTATATTTCGCGATATGAGACTTAGTTATTTCATCCTGGCTTTATCGCTATTTACTTTTCAAATCGATCACTATACAATCGATCCTACAGATATCAATCGTTCTGTTGAAGTTGAGGAAAGAACAACAATGAATGAAATAGATGTCATGCTGCATTCATCTCTAAACACCGATTTCAAAATCCATTTACAAAAAAATAATAAATTTGGATTTTACCTACTTACTTTTGATAAGAGCCATTTAGAATTAGAATTGATTCACCCAGATGTATTGAGCTAACAAAATAAAAACCTCTTTTGACTTAAATGCAACTTAAATACAACTTAATGAAAATTTATTTTATTTTAATAGGACTATTCCTATCTTACAACTCCTTTGCCCAAGTTGAAGAATCTAAACTTGGTGCATGGTATATGTATTTTTACAACGTAAACTTGAACGAAAGTGCCTGGGGTGTTCAAGGTGACTTTCAATACCGTAATTGGAATACCATTGGTGATCTTGAACAATTATTACTGAGATCTGGAGTGACTTATACACCTAAAAATACCACTGCTGTTTTTACTGTAGGTTATGCTAATATTACAACTGGCACAGCAGGTGAGAGCGATAATACCTTCAGCGAAAACAGAATTTATCAAGAAGCGCTAATTCCTCAAAAAATCGCTAAACACTTTTTTTTAACGCATCGCTTTCGGTACGAGCAACGGTGGGTAGGTAACCAAGACTTTAGAACACGCTTGCGCTACAATTTACTTTTAAACATTACTTTAAATGGTACAGAGTTAAAAAAAGGAGTGTTTTACGCCGCATTTTATAACGAACTGTTTATAAACGGCGAGCGCTCAAATGGGGTCTCTGATCTTGAATTATTTGACCGTAATAGGACCTATTTTGGTTTGGGTTATGCTTTAAGCTCAAGTTCCCGTATTCAATTAGGTTGGATGCGCCAAGAAACTGAGAGATGGACTAAAGGTCAACTTCAGTTTAGTTTACATCAAAACTTAGACTTTTAAAACAAAGTATCTGTTGCGATTATTTTTATGATCACACTATTTTCGATAGTAAACCTAATAGGTTGGACACATAAAATCAAAGCAATTGTTGAAAATAAAAAATAAGATACATAGAAAACAGTATGATATTCAGACGAGTGCCTTTCAAATTTAAAAGTTGTGAAAGCTCAAAAACAATGGGCCCATGCATTGTACAAATTGGTAATGTATATACTGATGATGGTGATTACTCCCATAAAGCAACAAAATTTATACAAGATAAATAGGGCTATGATTTAGGGAGTATGCTGTTTAAACCAACATTAACCTCCGAACGTCAGTTTAGGTCATTTTTTGATGCCAAACTCTCCTATTTTGTTGGGAACAACAATGCTTCCACAGAAGAAAACAGCTTTGCAATTAAACCCTATATAGCAATATTAGGCTTCAAAATATTGACATTATTAAAACTGATTGTGCAATAGCAATGGCCATGGGAAACTATTAGCTTACAATGGATGATAGATAGCGATGTAAAAGTCGAATATACCTTTACTCGTGTTAAAGATAAAAATGGGGAACTGAGAATAACCGCTCACCAAACGTCTTTACCTTATTCACCAAAGTAGTATCAACAACTGCTTGATGATCAAAAACTTGCTTCAACCGCTAATCTCTAACAATAAATGGCCATAAAAGCAGCCATAGATGATATGAAATTAGGAAACATAACCTATGCTAGGAAATATAAAGCCCGCTGTGGAAAGCATAGAATATACTGGAGAAAGAACATCTAAAAATAATGAATTTATAAATATAATCTGCGAGAGCAATGTGAGAAATACCACAGACCAAATTAGAATAAAAAGTCCTATTCTAAAAGAAATGGAAGCTAACGGAGAAACGAAAATTGTAGATTCTGTTTATGATATGGATAATGGCAAGGTTGTTTGGTTAGAATAAAATCTTATTGAAACAAAATAAGACCGTTGCAAGGTAAAATCTAATAAATAAAGTTTTTAAATCACCTTAATCATTTGTATATAAGGGCATTAAGTCTTATTTTTAATGTATGAAACTACAGAAACAGCCTACATTAGCAGACACAATTTGTGATTTGCGATCAAGAAAGATAAAAAGAACGTTTTTCACTCA
>Ga0307933_1000571_pt1 | contig 34062 bp, 33 predicted proteins | sample OrgLakmetageno88_FD_201811 | JGI IMG/M metagenome (GOLD analysis project Ga0307933, IMG submission 201811) | Saline water microbial communities from Organic Lake, Antarctica - #88 | ecosystem: Environmental > Aquatic > Non-marine Saline and Alkaline > Saline | place: Antarctica: Organic Lake... | reverse complement strand
GAGCAGCTTGACGATCATCGGGGTTCCGTCGGGATCGGAGATGCCTTCGGAAACAGCAATGGTGCAAATGCCATGTTCGGAATAAACACGATCCACATCTGCGAGCAGTTGCTCGGTAGTGAAGTGACGCTCTGGCATGTAGATGAGGTGCGGGCCATCGTTGTAATATTTTTGAGCGAGCGCGGAGGAAGCTGTTAGGAAGCCTGCGTGACGCCCCATCACACAACCGATGTAAACGCCTTGTAGGGCGCGGTTATCGAGGTTCACGCCCATGAAAGCTTGAGCGACGAAACGCGCAGCGGAGCCGAAGCCGGGGCAGTGATCGTTTTCCTCAAGATCGTTATCGATGGTCTTGGGAATGTGAATCGCGCGGAGTTCGTAATTTGCCGCTTCTGCCTGTTCATTGACAATGCGGACAGTGTCTGAGGAATCGTTTCCACCAACGTAGAAGAAATAGCGAATGTCGTGCGCCTGCATGACTTCGAACATGCGTGCGCAGTATTCTTCATCCGGCTTGTCGCGGGTGGAAAGTAGGCCGGAGGATGGTGTGCCAGCAACTTTTTCAAGGTTGTGCGTTGTCTCGCGTGTGAGATCCACGAAATTTTCATTAATGATACCGGAGACTCCGTGCACGGCTCCGTAGATCGAAGTGACCTGCGAAAATTTACGGGCTTCCAGTGCAACGCCGACGACGCTCTGGTTGATCACTGGGGTGGGGCCGCCTCCTTGGGCGACGAGGACTTTTCCTTCAAGACGGTTGCTCATATGGACGCGAGAATTGCGGCTTTCTCTTCAACGGGAAACCCTAAACTTCAGATTTAGAGATTTTTGGAAGGAATGGAATCGTGTTGGATGAGTCCGATGCAAGTTTGTCCTTATCTACCGCCTGCGATTCTGGGGAAGGCTGTGAAGCACGGTTCCGACCGCGGGGCGGCATTTTATATGGATGCGTTGAGCTTTGCTCAGGGTTATTGGGTTGCGGGGAAACCGGCGCAGGCAATCTTGCAGCTCAATCGTGCTTTCTCTTCGGATCTTCGGGATGATGCACAGATTTTGGAGGAATGGCCGTGGCCGTATGCTGCTTTAAAATGGATTTTGGAGCAGGCGGTGATGATTGAAACGGGGTTTCTTGGGAATCCAGTGCGCCACTTTCAGCATCTTGCCACGAGAATGAGCGGGCCGCGAAAAGAGATTCGTGCGGAACGTGCTTGGAGGTGCTTTCACATCGCGAGGTACGCGCTCGATGGATGTGGTGATTTCCCGCTCGATGGCCGGCAGATGGCGCGCGAGGGTATTTTTATTCCGACTTCTTCGGGAAAGCTATTGATTGAGAAAAGCCGTTAGCGGAGAGGTTGCGTTGGCGGAGGTGGATATTTCAGGTAGTCCGAGCTCGTAGGCGGTGCGACCGGCTTCGACTGCTTTTTTAAATGCGATGGCCATTTTCACGGGATCGGATGCGATCGCGATCGCGGTGTTGACGAGGACTGCGTCGGCACCGAGCTCCATGGCCTCGGCGGCGTGTGAGGGGACGCCTATTCCGGCATCGACAACGACGGGGACGGTAGCTTGGGCGATGATGATGGCGATTTGTTCGCGTGTGCAGATGCCTTTGTTTGAGCCGATAGGTGAGCCGAGCGGCATGACGGTGGCGCAACCAACTTCTTGGAGGCGTTTGGCGAGCACGGGATCTGCGTTGATATAGGGGAGGACGGTAAAGCCTTCTTTGACCAAAATTTCTGCTGCCTTGAGTGTTTCAATAGGGTCGGGAAGCAGGTATGTAGGATCAGGATGAATCTCGAGTTTCACCCATTTAGGCAAGCCGGCGGCATGTGCCAGCCGTGCCAAGCGGACGGCTTCTTCCGCGTTCATCGCGCCGCTTGTGTTTGCAAGTAGTAGGTATTTTTCGGGATCGACGAAATCGAGGATGTTGGCGAATGGATCACCTTTTCCTGAGAGGTCTGCGCGGCGTAGGGCAACGGTGACGATTTCTGTTTCTGACGCGGCGAGTGCGTCGCGCATTGATTCATTGGAGGAAAATTTCCCAGTGCCTAGAAAAAGGCGGGAGGAGAAGGTGCGGTCTGCGATTTTTAGCATCAGAGTTTGCTGGTTGGAAGTTCTGTGGAGAGCCACTGCGTGAAAGCAGTGTGATTGTTGAGGTCGTATTGGTGGGCTCGAAAGCCCATGGCCTTGCCGGTCTTAATATTGGCAGGGAGATCGTCGATGTAGAGTGTGTTTTCTGGGATTAACCCGTATTTTTCGATTGCGTGCTGATAAATGGGTGGCTCGGGTTTGATGTAACCGGTTTGAAATGAAAGGATGGAGCCATCAAAAAGATCAAACTCAGGGAAAGCTTCGAAGATCCATGGGCAGTGAATACCGTTAATATTAGAAAATAGGATGAGGCGATGCCCGCGGTTCTTAATGATTTTGGCAGCTTCCCACATGGGGATATTTGGCGTGAAAATGTTGCGCCAGGCATGGTGGAAATCTGCTGTATTTCCTTGGAAGCCAATCGTCTCGATTGCCCAGCGAGTGTAGTCGTCCACGGAAATTCGTCCTGACTCGAACTCATCCTTCCGAGCTAACAATTTTTGCAGCACGGCATCAGGCGCGGGATGGTCTTTGGGTAGGTGCTTTTTGAGGGAAGATTCGAAATCAAAATCGAGTAAGACTTTTCCGATGTCGAAAAGGAAATCCGGGAGGTCTGGCATGAGGGCTGCAGGTTAGCTACGAAAATGCGGAGCACAAGAATTGCTCAGATCGTTTTCAAGATGAAGCGAGCTGCTTTAATTGCGCCGTCGATGCAGTTGTGCTTTTCCAAGTTGGATTTCATTTCTCGCCATTGCAATGCGTTGTTGCTGAGCAGGCGGGAAACGGCGGCGGTGAGATCCTTCGGGTCTTCTGCAAGATCGCCGGCTTGGAGTTGTTGGAGTAGCTCAAGATTCCCCTCCTCTTGCCCCGGTACGAGGTGATGAATTAGCATGGGGCACCGCGCTGCGATGGCTTCATGGACGGTAGCGCCACCGGCTTTACCAACGACGAGATGGTGCTGATTTATGAGCTGTGGAACCTTACGTGTCCAACCCATCAGGCGCACACGCTCCGGGTAAGCTGCTTTGATTTCTGCCGCGCGCGAGTAGAGCGAACGGAAGTTTTTGCCCATTACGATGGTCAGGTGGACATCTGGAGAAGCCTCCAGCAATGCTCTTGCATGGCGCCTGACGAAAGGTTTTTTGGCGGTTGGGAAATAGAGAATACGAAACGGTTTGCACGAATCCTCTCGGCTGACCGTCGAAAGCTCTGAGAACATGGGATTAACTGGAAATCCGGTGCTAATGATTTTTTCCTTAGGGATTCCCCAATCATGCATTCCCTGTCTGGTCGCCTGATCGGTGACGATAAACCAATCGGTGGGAGCGCGCAGCCAAGAGGCATTAATCTCGATGGAGTCGGTTACTACCGTGAAAACCGGAAGACGTTTTCCCGTTTCCTGAAAATGCCTTTCGAGGAAGTAGGGGTAGATCGGGTAGGTCGAGACAATCGCATCTGGCTGGAACTCTTCGACCAGAGTTTGCAGGAAGCTTTCGGGTCGGCGCATCAACGGAAGGCTTGGCTTTGAGAAGTCACATCGATCGGTTCCTTGATAGATTTTTTCCCAAATTTTTGGGAAATGCGTTGTGACTAGGCGGTAGGCCCATTGAATAACCGCGGTGGAATGAGGAGCTGAAAGCAAGCAGGGATCGGCAACTCGAACCTCTGCTCCGTCTGATTTCAGCGCTATAGCAAGGTTGCGGGCCGCGCTATTGTGGCCCTCGCCAAAGGCTGCTGTAATGATGAGTATGCGTTTTTGGATAGGCATTTTCGAAATCTCTGCGCGAATTCTAGGCTGTAGTGCGGCATTGCGTCGATGGAGTTTTCTGCTTTCCTAGCGACAGCACATGGACAGGGAGAAAAAAAAGATCAGCCTCAGACAAGTATCCGAAAACACCGATGAGGATTCTCCGCGTGTGCTGCGTCTGCACAAGGATAAGGTTGAAGTTCTGGATAAATCTCAGACACCTGAAAAAATTGAGTTAAAACAGGCTCCAGAAGTTCGTCTTGAGCCTTCGGATAGGAAGAAGATGAAAGTCCGTTCCGCAGAGGCGGATATGACCGAGCGAAACTTGGAAGATGAAATCGGGGACTTGGAAGAGGAGTGGACCGAGGCCGGTGTGGCGAGGCGAATTCCCCTAGGGTGGATTCTGCTGGTAGCCTCGGTATTCGTGGCGGCGGTGGTTTGGTCGCTGTTACAAGTCGCGGAATCAGAGGAACGGTCCGAGGTGCTCAGGGTGGAAACAGAAACAGCGCTGGAACAGGAAGAGCAGGAAGAGCTAGATGCCAGAGAAACGATAGCGACAATTAAGGAAGTGGCTGAAAAGTTTTACGCAGCGGTCACGATAGAGGAGATGCTGCCGTTGGTTCGCCATCCCTCTCGGGTGAAGTCTTTGATGGAGGATTACTATTCACGTTATCCCATGGAGCCCGATCGGGTTATTTTAGTTTCTGGTTTGGAGCCGGTGACGATTGGAAATCACGGAGGCTTCTGGGTAGTGCAAACGACCCGTGAATCCGGTGATGAAGGAGTCCTGTTAGTCGAGGCGAAGAGTAAAAAAGAGGCCAAGGCGGATTGGGAGTCCTGTGTGCGTTATCAGCCGATCGATTGGACGGATTTTGTAATAAACCGTCCGGGCGATTACACGGGTGATTTCCGAGTTTATGCTGAAAGGGATAATTTCTTCAGTCACGAATTCGCGGATAGCGAGAAATACGATTGTTTCAGGCTCACGGTTCTTGAGAGTGATGAAGTTTTGTTTGGCTATACGCTCAAAAATGGATCAGACGCTGAGCAGATAGATAAGATCATCGATGAGAATCCAAATGGTAAGGCGCCTATGATTCTGAAATTGCATATTCCAGAAAACATAAACTCGAGAAGTGGAGTTCTGATCAGGGAGCTAGTGACCCAGAGATGGATGTTTACAAAATCACCAGCTAGAGAAGCACCGTGAATAGCAAAGGGAAAATAGATCAGCGTAAGCTGGGATTTTTGAATACCTTTGGCGGAGTTGGTTTGTTTTTCGTGATTCAGTTTATAAACGGCCTGGGGCGGCTGAGTGGGCAGTCGAGCGGTATGAAAAACAAGTTCAGCGCACTTGCGCAGGACAAGTATATGGATTTTCTGATCTTACAGAATCTCTATGTTCTGGTGGGTTACGCGATTTTAACCGTGCTGTTCGCGTTGATGATCAGGCCGTGGGTTGCCAACCTGTTCGGTAGGATTTCGTTCCGTCCAAGGTTGGTGAGTTTTTTGGCGGCTTTCGGCGGGAGTTTTCTGATTCATGGCTTCTTCACTCTGCGCTTGGTTCAGACGAGGCCGTATTTCCTGAATGAAGCGAAGTTCGGTCATTGGTATTTTGAGGCGTTGAACCAAGTTCCGGAAGCGGCCAAACCAATATTCTTTTTTATCTTGTTCACTTTGTTGCCGTTGCTGTTCGTGACTTACGCAGCATGGTGGTATTGGAAGAGACTTTCCAAGTATGGCAGGTTCACCGCAGCTGTGTTTGCGGTCTTTTCAATCGGGTTGTTCTTTTGGAAATCGGATCTTTTTCCCAGAGGTGGGATGGTTGATGCATCTCGAGATGGAATGCCGCAGAACGTGATCATCATCGGCTCGGATTCTCTGCGCGGAGACAAGCTCGGCTATATGGGTTACAGACCAAGGCGTAGTGACGGAGCGGCAGCAGCCGGGGTTTCCCCGAACATTGATCGCCTCGCGAGTCAGTCGATCAATCTTTCGAATTGTTACACTCCTATTGCTTCGACTCTGGAATCAGGGACCTCATTAATGAGTGCGCAGTATCCACACACACATGGCTTCCGGCAGATGTATCCGAGCGAGGCGACGGTGAAAAAAACCAAGGCAAAGATCACTCCAATTGCAAAATTACTGCGCGAGCGCGGCTATGATACGGCTGCGATCGGGGATTGGTGTGCGGGTTACTATGAGCTTATGCCCATGGGCTTCGAGCATATCTCTGTTTCGAGTTTCGATAATTTCAAAATCTACATGAGCCAGGCCGTGGTGATGTCGCACTTCGTAATACCGCTGTATTTCGACCACCCAATCGGCTACAGAATTTTCCCGCAGCTCGGATCTTTTGCGCAGTTTGTAACGCCTGAGGTGGTGACCAATCGGGTGAAAGATCGCCTGAGTAAGGTGGCAAAGTCTGAAAAGCCATTTTTTTGGCACGTATTTTACTCATGCAATCACTTGCCCTACCGCACGCGTGAGCCGTATTCGAGTATGTTCACTGATCCGGACTATACTGGGCCGAACAAGAATGGAGTGGATTTTGATATCGACGAGTTCATTGGGGGGACTGATTTGGAGAACAAATGGTCGGCTTTACCAGAAAAGGAGATTCGCCAGATTCGGGATCTCTACGATGGCACGACAAGGATGTTCGACGATAATGTTGGAGAAATTCTTGAGGCTTTGAAGCAGAGCCAACTCGCGGAGAACACCATCGTGATCATCACGGCTGATCATGGGGACAATCTTTACGAAGAGGGCGTGACGCTCGGTCATGGCTTAACCTTCAATGGTGGGCTGCATGCAAATCACGTCCCGTTCGTGATACATATACCCGGCGGGGAAGCTAAGGAGATTCCGGCGCAAGTAAATCTTATCGATATCATACCAACGCTTGCGGATATGCTCAATATTGAGAAGCCGTCATCTTGGGAGGGAAAAAGCTTTGCTGGTTGGCTGAACGGGAATGAGAAACCAAAAAGTCGCCCTTTTTACGGAGAGACCGGCTTTCCCTTTATCCAATTTCGCGTAGCTGGCATCGAGCGACCGACGCTTCCGCCAATGGACCAGATGACGATGATCGAGGATTCTTTCAACTATCAATTCGTGCTGAAGGAAGAATTCGAACAGCCCTTGGTGGATGCCAAGCAACGGTGCCTCGTAACGGAGAAATGGAAGTTGATATGCACCCCGACAATAGAGGGGCGGCGTCACTTCGGATTATTTCAGAGGACGGATGACGGTTTTTCCCAAAGCGACGTTGCAGAAGAATTTCCCCAAGTGCGTGATACGATGCGGGCGGCGCTAGAGTCTTGGATGGATGAGCGGAAAGAAACTTCAATGGACGAAATCTTCCCTGAAGGTGAATAAGGTAAGCAGCTACGATGGCTGCTGCTGAGATATGCAATGCAGGGTGCCGCCTTCCTGCACCAGGTCCAGACAGTCGATGGGTATGATTTCTCGGTCGGAAAATTGATCGCCGATCATACCAAGAGCGCGATCATCGTTTTTGGATTGGCGAAAGGTGGGAACGAGGACGGCGTGGTTCAGGATAAGAAAGTTGACGTAGGAGGCAGGTAGTACGGGGAGGCGCCAGCCGGGGATCTCGCATGCTTGGGGGAGGTGGATGGGGATGACTTCGTAGGTTTTTCCTGAGGGTGTGAGAAAGTTTCGCAGGCGCTGCAAGTTATCGCTTAGTGCGGAATGGTTAGGCGATCCTTTATCCGGTTCCTCGCAAGCGAGTATCGTGTCCTCGTTGGTGAAGCGTGCCAGATCATCGATATGGCCATCGGTATCATCGCCTTCGATGCCTTTCTCAAGCCAGAGGATCTCTGCGACTCCGAGCCCATCCCTGAGCTTTTGTTCGATTTGTTCACGAGAAAGATGTGGGTTGCGGTTAGGATTTAGGAGGACAGCCTCTGTGGTGAGGAGCTGGCCGCGGCCGTTCACTTCGATGGCGCCGCCTTCGAGTATCATTCCACCCTCAAAACGTGGGAGATGTATGGAAGCTGCGATTCTTTCGGGTATGGAGTTATCGAGGTTCCAAGGCTCGAATTTCCCGCCCCAGGCGTTGAATTCCCAATCGGTGATAGCGATTTCGGAAGTGATGGGATTCTTTACAAAGATTGGCCCGTGGTCCCGGCACCAGACATCGTTGTTGGGGTGATCAAAGAGCTCGAGATTTGATAGATTGGCTCGCGCACGGTTACAGACTGTGGAAATTGCACCGTGGCTAGCGGAGGGGGCGTTTATTCTTACGTGTTGAAAACGGGAAATCGCGGCTGCGATCTCAGCAAACTTTCCCCAGATGATTTCGCGTTTTTCACCACCCCAATGTCGTGGGTCTTCTACTGGCCAAGACAGCCAAATAGCGGATTGTGTGGTCCACTCGGCTGGCATGGAAAAACCTTTCTGGGCTGGAGTCATGACGGGATCTTTGGATTTTGGCACCAAAAGGGCAATCTCAAGGTTCGATGGTTATGATAGATCTTTGAAAATTCCATTGCTTTTTACGGTCGATACGATTGATATTTCCAGCCCCGTGAAATGTTTTCTCTATAAAAATAAGGCCTTGGTTCAAGGAGTTTTGATAATGCTCATAATGAGTGGCTTCGCAATTGCGGAGAAGTCCAGCAGCGAGCCAGCTGCTGTTGTCGAGCCGGCTAAGAAACCGGCTGCTGAAACTCCTCCTGAAAAAGAGGATGACGATGTTGCCGCTGAAGAGGCGGAAGCCAAGGAGGCTGCTGTTGCGAGACCGGTCTCGTCTGCGCCTGTGCAGGTATATGGGTGGAGAGAGATAGTTTTAATAGAAGGTCTAAAAAAAGAAATGACGGCAAAATTGGATACCGGAGCTCTTACAAGCTCCATCCATGCTGAGGAAGCGGCATTGTTCGAACGCGACGGCAAAAAGTGGGTGAGGTTTATCGTCACGGATCCTCGGACGAAAAATTCCCCGCGTGTGCGACTGGAAGCACCGCTAACACGCATGGCCAGAATCAAGGAGCCTGGCGGTAAGTCGGAAACCCGGCATGTGGTGAAACTGAATTTCAAGATTGGTGAGAGGAAACTGCGTGGCGATTTCACACTGAATAATCGGCACAATATGCTAGCTCCGGTTTTGATTGGTCGGACCATGCTCAAAGAGCTAGGCTGGGTTGACCCGAATCGAACGAACCTAGCAGATGAAAAGATCATGCGCTGAGGCGTTTGCCTGTTTCAAAAATTCATGAGCGCTCAAGTAAAACTCCTGACAGCAGTTATTCTGCTATGTGTGATCGGCGGAGGCCTGGCATCTTATAAATCTCAGAAATTGGGTGTTCCGTTCTGGCAGGACAAACGTGTTGATGAATGGCTGGTCGAGGCCAAGCTCTCATTCCTAGCGACAGGAAATGACGTCGAAGCGCGGCTCGCTCTACCGGCAAAGGCAATCGACGAGAAATCGGGCCAAGAATCCGGATCACTCGGCTATCATTACCATGTAGAGCCTTCTGGTGGTGAATACACAGCGCTATGGTCGGCTAAGAATCGTGAGAACGCGCAAGCACTTTACTATCGGGTCCGATTCAAAGCTGGTTCTGGCGGCGGCGGTGGCCCGATTGCGGCAATTGGCGTACCTCAGGCTTCGGAAGTTCCCAAGCTCCCAGGTTCGCTCGGTGCCGCGGCGGAAGGTTTGGCATCTTATGCAAAATCCGTGACTTCGAATCCTGACGCATTATTTGTTCGTTTTTTTGAGCGAATCAACGATCCAGAAAGTTCGCAAGAGTATGCGTTAGTAAGGCGCTACTATGAGAAGGATTATTTCATCAGTCCCGATATTGCTATGGGAATTGACTTACTGGGAATGGCAGGAGTCCCTGCCCGCATTGCCTATGGAGTAAAGCTCAATGAAGACACTGGAGCGCAGGAACCGTTGCCGCTATTGGAGTATTTCGATGGATATGCTTGGAAAGTTCGCAATCCGGCGGAGCCGACAAAGGTGATTAACGGAAACGAGGTTTTTGTCTGGCAGCGTGGGGGCGGGTCTCTGTTTGAGGTCACTGGAGGAGAGAACTCCAACTTGTCATTCACTGTTGTCCGCGATCGTATTCCTTTGGCTTCCCTGACTGATCTACAGGATTCTCCCGTTCTGATAGCAACGATTCTCGCACTGCCTGTTTCCGAACGTTCGGTCTTTCGTTATATCGTTCTAATTCCCCTGGGTGCGTTCGTGGTAGTGCTGATGCGCAACATAATCGGTGTGCCGACGTTGGGCACTTTCATGCCAGTGCTACTTGCTCTGGCTCTGCTTGAGATAGCACCGGTGAAAGGTATCCTGATGTTCTCAGTGCTTGTTGGTGCCGGGCTATGGTTCCGTTTCCTGCTTTCACGTATGAATCTGCTTGTGGTCCCTCGGGTCGCCGCGTGCGTGGTGATCGTAACTCTCCTGATGATGCTAATGAGTGTGGTCAGCTATCAGCTTGGCTTCAGCGTCGGGGTTAAAATTACATTGTTTCCGATGATCATTATTGCTTGGACTTTGGAGCGTATGTCGTTGATTTGGGAAGAAGAAGGCAAGCGGAGCGCGATCATCCAAGTTGGTGGCTCGCTAGTTGTTGCGGTGTTCGCTTATTACTTCATGAAAATCTCGCAGATCCAGTATTGGGCGTTTTATTTCCCTGAGATGCTTTTGATATTGCTTGCCGGGATTCTGCTGATCGGCCGTTTCACAGGGTATCGCTTGTCCGAACTCATACGCTTCAAAACTTTCTCCAATGCCTGAGGCAACTGTCATCAAGATTAAGGAGGGCGAGTCGGATGCATCGCAAGCCCGCTGGTGGCATCGCTGGTTTCGGACACCGCAGGAATTACGTGAGCTCGGCGTGGTTGGAATCAACATGCGCAACGCACGATACCTTCTGCCAAATAATCCGCGTCGGCTTTATGAGCTGGTGGATAACAAGCTGCGCACCAAGGCCCTAGCTGAAGAGCGTGGAATGACCGTAGCTGAGACATACGGGGTGGTGCTAACGCCTCACGACGCCAATCGGATCGAGAAGATTCTTGCCGGGAAAGACGCATTTGTGATCAAGCCAACTCGTGGCTCGGGTGGGAAGGGCATCATGGTCATCGATAAGAAATCCGGAAAAAATTATATCAAGCCGAGCGGTGCGGAGGTGACTCCCGGAGATTTAAAAAACCATGTTTCCAATATTTTGGCAGGTTTGTTCAGCCTTGGTGGGAAGCGTGACTATGCGCTAATTGAATATCGAGTTCAGCCGGCGAAGTTGCTCACGGATATGAGCTTCCAAGGCGCGCCTGATATTCGGGTGGTGATGCTGCATGGTTATCCGGTGATGGCGATGCTACGTGCTTCGACCAAGCAGAGCGACGGTCGATCGAATCTACATCAAGGTGCAATAGGGATCGGTATTGATATTGCTACTGGGATGTCGGTTCACGCGATACACCACGGGAAGCCTGTGACGCATCATCCAGACCTTGGAATAGGCCTCATTGGGGTGCAGATCCCACAGTGGGACACAATTCTCAAGATGGCGGTGACTTGCCAAGAGATGACCGGACTCGGGTATCTGGGAGTGGACATCATGATCGATGAAACCCTTGGCCCGTTGATGATTGAGGTGAATGCTAGGCCGGGTCTGGCAATTCAGATGGCTAACGGTATCGGTTTATTGAAGCGCTTGGAGCCCATTGTTGAGCAGCACCGCTGCAAGCCCGAAGCAGATTTGACAGCTAAGATCGCGTTTTCAAAAAAGTTCTTCCGAGCAAAGCTACCTAAGCCGCGGGATTAAATCCAGCAAGTGATGGAAATTCGCGCTTGTTTGGAAGGCTTAACAAATTCAGCCTTCTAAGACATGAGTGGGTTGGCAACGAATTACGAGGTGTGCATAGCAGGAACCGGCAGCTACGTTCCGGAAACGGTCGTAACAAATGAGGATCTTGCGAAGCGAGTTGATACCACTGATGAGTGGATTTTTTCCCGTACGGGGATCCGTGAGCGAAGGATTGCAGCAGAGGGTCAGCATACTTCTCACCTTGCCAGTGCTGCTGCAAAGAAAGCACTCGAACAAGCCGGACTAGATGCTTCCGAAGTTCAGTTAATCATCGTTGCTACCATCACTCCAGACACCCTCACTCCTGCGACAGCTTGTTATGTCCAGCAGCAGATTGGGGCAAGCGCTGCGGTTGCATTTGATATTTCCGCAGCTTGTTCCGGGTTCCTGTATGCGATGAAAATCAGCAAACAGATGATCTCCGCAGGTGCGTTTGAGAATGCTTTGATCATCGGTGCTGAGAAGCTCTCGGCTTTCGTAAACTGGGAGGATAGATCGACTTGTGTTTTGTTCGGTGATGGCGCGGGAGCGGCGGTTCTGCGTCGTGCGAAACCAGGTGAAGGTTCCATTCTCGCGACTGAAACGGGAACCGACGGTAATCTCACTCACTTGCTCAACATCCCAGGAGGAGGTTCGGCTTGCCCAATTACTGAAGAAAACGTGAATTCGCATCTCGCTACGCTGGCGATGCAGGGGAAAGAAGTTTTTAAACATGCGGTCACTCGCATGAAACAGGCAGCGGAGAAGGTGATCGAGCGTGCGGGATTACGTGCGGAGGACATTGCCTGTGTGATACCGCATCAGGCGAATTTGCGAATCATCGATGCAATCGCGGATCGGCTTTCGGTCCCCGAAGGACGCGTTTTTGTGAACCTCGATAAGTATGGCAATACCTCGGCTGCAGCTGTGGCAATAGCGCTCGACGAAGCAAACCGAACTGGAGCTTTTAAACGCGGCGACAACATTGTGCTGGTTGTCTTTGGTGCAGGCCTAACGTGGGCCGCGGCAGCGATACGCTGGTAGTGCGGCTAAGCGGTTGGAGCTCCGGTAGCACCTTGAAAGGGGGCTGTGTCCGTGAGTTCTTTACTATGGTCGGAAAATGCGTCGAGCACCGCCTTAGCGCGATCGGGTCTATCTTCTGATAAGATGGCGATGGCGTTTTTGAAGTAGCTGAGCCGTTGGTCGGCCTCGCCCTCGTGGCGATCGAGTCGATCGAGGAATGCCGCGAGGTCGATCAAGCGTGCGCGTGCGTCGATAAATTGGAGGTCGAGAAGTTCTTTTTTGGTAAGCATTAGGATTTCTTTTAGTGAGAGGTTAATAGCAAGTAGCCAAACAGAAAGGAGAAATGCCGGAGTGATTTCTCAGAAATGCAAGGAGCGACAAAGGAGTGGTATTAGCGCTCGGGAAGATGATGCGAACAAAGAAAAACCCTGTGATAAATTTTACTTTATCACAGGGTTTTTAGAAAGGTGGGCCGCCGTCGCTCCGAACCCGGTTGTTACCGAATGCTGAGCGGTGGCCGCCCGGGAAAAACTAATACTTCATGAACAGCCAACGATACGCAGCTACTCGCAGACGGTCTTTCAACGATCTTTAAAAAACTGCAATTTTCAGGAGTTTTCGGAAGAATTCTCGATGATCTGGGTTTTTGAACCCGTGGGCCGAGTCCCGGAGTAACCGAGCCCTGGAACGACTTTTCGAACCAGACGCGTCAGGCCGTTTTCAGCACCTTCCATTTCAGTCTCTGCTTGGCGAATCGCTTTCTCCCAAGCCCCGGCAAAACCCGGTGCTTGCTCGCGCATGGTGCTGATCGCCATTTCCTGCATGCGGAACTGGCGTTGTTCGCTTTTGTCCGGTTTGTTTTGGAGGGCGGCGAGGTTTACGCGGAGTGTTTCATTCTGATCCTTGAGACTGGAAACCTCTTTTGTGAGTGAGTCGCTTCCTGTCGCGGTGATCTTCAATTGTGTATTGAGGTGCGATTGTAATTCATGCATCTCTTTCTCAATTTTTTTGATCTCACGATTGAATCGCATTCTAGTGCCAATCGCATTTTTCAAAATGAATCCAGCGATCAGTAATCCGAGGAGTAGACCCCAGACGAACTGAGATGAGATAATGTCTTCAAAGGTCATGGAAGGAGGTTAACTCGAGTTGTTAGAAAAAGCCAGAGGATCCCGGAGCCTGCTTTAAGAATCAGATTTCGTAAACTGGCAGTGCGGCAACTTCTTCGCGGATTTTATCGGCTAGTGGAGTCGATAGATAGCGCTCGCTGGAGGAGCAGCCAATAGTGACGATGCGTTTGCCTTTGAATTCCGGGCGTTTCGCAATTTGCATGGCTGCCCAGACATTGGCGCCGGTGGAGATTCCTGCTGGCAGACCTTCTTGTTGAGCGAGTGCCTGTGCGGTGGCGAAGGCGTCTTCGTTACTCACAAGAATCGTTTCGTCGATGATATCGAGATTGAGGTTACCGGGGATGAATCCGGCACCAATGCCCTGAATCATGTGTGGCCCGCCCTTTCCGCCAGAAATAACTGGGCTGGCCTCGGGTTCAACCGCGAAGCTCTTCATGTCGCAGCGGGATTTGAGAATTTCGGAAACACCGGTGATCGTGCCACCTGTGCCGACTCCTGCCACGAAAGCGTCGATTTTTCCGTCTGTATCTTTCCAGATTTCTTCAGCAGTGGTATCGCGGTGTGCCTGTGGATTGGCTGGGTTATCAAATTGGCTTGGGCCGAATGCTCCCTTGTTCTCCTCGATCAATTGCTTCGCAACCGCGATGGCACCAGCCATGCCTTTAGCGCGTGGAGTGAGCACGATCTCCGCACCCAGTAAACGCAGGAGAACACGGCGTTCGATCGACATGCTCTCTGGCATAGTAAGGATGCAGCGATAACCTTTTGCCCGCGCTACAAAGGCAAGGGCGATCCCGGTGTTGCCGGAAGTTGGCTCGATAATGAGGCCGCCCGGCTTGAGTTTGCCGTCGCGTTCTCCGGCTTCGATCATGGATTTACCGATGCGGTCTTTGACTGAGAAAAGAGGATTGAAAAATTCACCTTTAACGCAGATCTCGGCTTCGAGATCTTTGGTGATATGGTTGAGACGAATGAGAGGGGTGTTGCCGATGGTGTCGACCATGTTGTTAGCGATGTTCATAAATTTTTTTGGTTATTTGCTGCCGGAGCTTAACTTGGTGCTTGTTTACCTGTCAGCCCAAAACCCCTGCTTGCCAAATAATTTCAGAGATTTCTCGAGTTATTTGATTTCTCGAGTCGACCTAGCGAGTGCACCCAGGTCCGCAGGGTGGCTCGGATGAAAGCTTTCTGGGATTATGAACCGACGTTTTTGAAACTCACCCTCTCGATATTGGGTTCATTGATTTGCTCGATATTTTCGAACTCTTTGATGTGATCGGTAGTTTTTTTAATAACCTCATCGATTTCATTGACGATTTCTTTTGGAAAGTCGTTGCTTTCTTCAGCATGCATTTTGAACAAAGTCATGTTGTTCAGAAAGTTGAGCAGAATGTGATTCATGCCCCTCAAGGTCGAGTGATAGACGGCTTTTTTCTCCAGCAGCATTCGATTAGCGTCGACAGCAATATCATGGAGTTCGCTTGATTTAATTTTCTCTTCGTCAATCAGCACGTCATCGTTTGCGGCAAGACGAAAGCTCTGGTTAAAATAAGCCACGTCTTCGCGCAAATTCCGGAACATGAACCCGATTAAAAAGTAACTCAGTGCGATTAGAATTCCTGAAATGAGTAAAATTGAGAGGACTTCATAAAAACTTTCCTCTCGCAGATTGGCATGCATCAGCGCGATTTGTGAATCGAACGCGTCGGTATACAAACCAGTTCCGAATAGCCATTTCCATTCAGGAATTCCTTGGGCAAACGTTATTTTCGGGCGTTCGATTCCAGTCTCCGGCATTTTCCACCAGTATCGGCAGAACCCGCCTTGTGGGTTTTCAACGGCCTTTCTAATTTCTTGGAAAACAAGGTTTCCGCGTGAATCGACATAGTCCGATATATTCGTCCCTACCATTTCTTGCTGAGCGCCGTGAGACAGGACAGTTCCAGAGTAATCATTGATAAAGAAGTATCCGTTTTCTCTGAACTGAATCTTTGCGACTTCTTTAATGAGGTCGTCTTTCAGTTCCGCTTCGACATCCTCCAGATAGAGCCCTGTTCCCAAAACGAAATTATAAGGCTCAAAGAGCATGGCGTAGGATATTTTATCAATGTCGTTATCTGGAGTGCCTGGTTTGCTCCATTTGTATTCATAAGAGCCTTCTTTCTTGCGCTTCACGAGATCGATCAGGTCTTCTAAGGCTTCCTTCGCTCTCTGAGACTCCAGTTCCTGAACGCTTTTTCCCTGGAAATCTGGACGACTTGCGTTGCTCATCACCTCTCCGTCGAGAGAGATGATGAAATAATAGCCAGTTCCTCCGTCAAATCGTATGCCTTCGAGTGCCGTCACAATCAGCGCTTTGATTTCGTTAGCGCTCAGTTTATCTCGGTAAGCCTGATAAATATTTTCAGCAATGGAATGAGCCCTGTAGGTGCGTTCCTTCGCGTATCGAATAGCCTTTGGGCGGAGCTCAGATTTCCGTTGGTAAACTGATTCAACTACGCTTTGCACTTCACGTCGTGTGATGTTTTTCTGCAATTCCAGTTGTGATTCACGTATCGCTTTTTCTTGAGCTTTTTCTTCGAAATACAGATTACCAAGGCTGAGGGTGATCAAAACCAATGAAAACAGAACAATACAAGAAAGGGTAATTTGGCGTGCAATACTGACGATACTCGGCCTTTGGCGCATGCTTACGGTCATTTTTGATGGGTTATTTACGTTGCTGATTCGTTTGGCTTCCAGCTACTGAATCAGAGATGGGCTTCTTGAGTGCTGGGCCCTTTCTAGCTAATTTAACCGAAAATACAGAGCGAATTCAACTGTCACTTTTTAGGCGAGCAAAACCTTCGGATTCAGAACTTTCAGCGAGAATTATTACTACCGAATTTACTGCTCCGATCACGACTAAATCTGGAAATCAGAAGTGCCAGAATTGAGGTGGAGTCCACATTCAAATTTTTCGCCATTGAAGCGGGTGCCGTTGGCTGTACCGTCGGTTGAGGGGCGTGTGCTGTGCCAGTCACCCATTGTGACGTAGCCTTGCGCGGCGAGAGGGTGGCGAGGGAGATCGTTTTGGTTAAGGTAGAGTTCCACCTGAGCGTCTGCCCAATCGACGATGGGATAGACTTTAAGGGTCTTTTTCTGCTTTTCAGCGAAGCTGCGGTCAGCGCGAGTATTGGATTGTGAGCGACGCAGGCCACTGATCCAAATATCGGAGCCGATGTCGCGTAGGGCGCGGTTCATCGGTTCGATTTTGGTGAGAGTGGCGTAGCGTTCTGCCCCTTCAGAGCCGTTCTCCCAAAGGTTCCCCCACAGTGCCTGCATGCGCGCGGCGGAGACAGTCGGGTGGTAGGTGCGGATATCGAGGCTGAGGCGCTTGGTAAGCTCTTCAGCGTATTGATAAGTCTCAGGGAAGAGAAATCCTGTATCGATGAAGATGATAGGGACGTCGGGCGCGTGCTCGTGAATGAGTTGGAGCATGACGGCTGATTGCAGTCCGAAGCTGGTGCTTGCAACTAGGTTGCTGCCAAATCGCTTGCGGAGCAGCGCGATGCGCTCGCCCGCTCGAAGCCCTGCGAGCTCTGTAGAGAAAGCAGCAGGATCGACGTCTGGTTCGGCGTGGAATTTAAGAGCTGTGGACATCCGTAAATCGAATCGTTTGTTATGCGTTGGTAAAGGCTTCCTGCTTGATGTTTTTGTGGAAGTCTTTGCCTTGCTCAGTGGCCGTAACGTAGCCGGCACGAATGCAGAAATCGCCGAAGCGCTCGCCCTCGTTCCGATCTTTCGCATATTTACGAATGATTGGAGCGAGCAATTCTTTGATTTCCGTGCCCGGGAAATTTTCGCGATACATCTTGGAAAGTCTTTGTCCGGCAAATCCGCCGCCAAGGTAGACGTTGTAGCAACCGGGTGAGCGGCCGACGAAGCCGATCTCGGAGATGTATGGGCGGGCGCAACCGTTCGGGCAGCCGGTCATGCGGATTGTGATTGCGTCATGGCGTAAGCCGGCCTCTTCGATGACTTCTTCGAGCTCGGTGAGAAGGTCGGGGAGATAACGTTCTGCTTCCGCGAGCGAGAGGCCGCAGGTTGGCAGGGCGACGCAGGCCATTGAGTTCAGGCGTAGGGCGCTTTTCTCATGGCTGTCTTTCATTCCATATTGTTCCAGTAGTTTTTCGATCTCCGGGCGCTTCTCTGGAGAAACATTGGCGATCATTAGATTCTGGTTTGCAGTAATACGAAAGTCGCCTTCGTGGACTTTGGCGATTTCGCGAAGTCCGGTGCGCATCGGGTAGCTAGGGGTGTCGAGCACTCGGCCACCTTGGATGAAGAGAGTGAGGTTGGACTTTCCGTTCACTCCGTCAACCCAGCCGTAACGATCGCCGTTGTCTTCAAATTTGAAGTCACGGGCGGGTTCGATGTCGTAGCCGAGGTATTCGTTGAGCTTGGCCAAGAACCAGTCCGGGCCGTGATCATCCACAGTGTATTTCAGGCGGGCGTGCTTGCGCTCGGTGCGGTCACCAAAGTCACGCTGCACGAGGACGACTTTTTCTGCGACATCGTTGACCTGATCTACGGTGCAGAAGCCGATAATATCTGCAAGGCGCGGGTAGGTTTCCTCAGAGCCGTGGGTCATACCCATGCCGCCGCCGACTGCGACGTTGAAGCCAACAAGCTTTTCGTCTTCGACGATGGCGATGAAGGAAAGGCAGTTTGCAAAGATATCGACGTCGTTCGAGGGGGGGACGGCGATGGTGATTTTGAATTTCCGTGGCAGGTAGGTCTTGCCGTAGATCGGCTCGATTTCCTCCTCCGAGGTCTCGATCTTTTCGCCGTCAAGCCAGAGCTCGTGGTAAGCGCGTGTTTGCGGGGTGAGGTGATTGGAAATCTGCTGTGAAACTTTTAGCACTTCCTCGTGAACTGAAGAAAGGTAGGGGTTCGGGTTGCACATCACGTTGCGGTTCACATCACCGCAAGCAGCGATCGTGTCCATGGCAGCCTGATTGATTTCAGCGATCGTGCGTTTCAAGTTGGACTTGATGATACCGTGGAACTGGAAAGCTTGGCGTGTCGTGAGCTTAATTGTGCTGTTGGCGAACTGAGTCGCCATGCGATCGGTCTCCAACCATTGCTCCGGAGTGGCTACGCCGCCGGGGACACGAATGCGTATCATGAACGAATACGCTTTCTCAAGCTTGTGTTTGCGGCGGTTCTGACGGAGATCTCGGTCGTCCTGTTGATAAGTTCCGTGGAACTTCAGTAACTGTTGGTCGTCCTCGCACATTGAGCCTGTCGAGAGGTCGGCGAGACCTTCGGCGATGGTTCCACGCAGGTAGTTGCTGCGGATTTTGATGCCTTCGTTTGCTGCTAATTTTTCTTCAGCCATAGGTAAAGTTTCTTTCGGTAATTTTTTATTAGTAAACGTCGCGCTGGTAGCGCTTGGTTTTCTTTAGATTTTCGACGTAGGTCTCAGCTTCTTCGCGAGATTTGGCGCCATAGTTTTCGATGATGGAAATGAGTGCTTCGTGAACATCGGCGGCCATGCGACTGGCATCGCCACAGACATAGAAGTGGGCTCCGTCTTCGAGCCATTTGAAAAGCTCCTCGCCGTTTTCGAGCATTTTGTCCTGCACGTAAACTTTCTCCGGTTGGTCGCGCGAGAAGGCGAGATCGAGTTTGGCGAGATTGCCATTTTTTAGGAAATCCTGCCATTCGAGCTGGTAGAGGAAATCGTAGGTGTAGCGTTGGTCGCCGAAGAATAACCAGTTTTTACCAGCTGCGGCAACTTCGGCACGATGCTCGACGAACGAGCGGAACGGCGCGACACCAGTGCCAGGGCCGACCATGATAATGGGAGTATTGCCATCGGCGGGGAGTCGGAAGTTTTTGTTCGGCTGAACGAAGACTGGGACGCTCTCACCGGTCTTCGCAACATCTGCGAGGAAGGTTGAACAAACTCCTTTGCGCTGCCTGTTGTTGGTCTCGTATCGCACAGCTGCGACGGTGAGGTGAACTTCGCCAGGATGAGCAAGAGGGCTTGATGCGATCGAGTAGAGGCGCACCGGAAGTTTCCGGAAAATTCCAGTCAGGACTTCGGCTGATAGGCCCTTTGGAGCGAAGTCAGCGATGGCATCCACGATTTCGCGGCCATCGATGTATTCACGGAGTTTGTCTTTCGAAGTTTCTTCGAGTAGCTCCGAAAGTGTCGCGGAATCGATGGCAGCAGCGAGCTTCTTCAGCACTGCTTTGGAGAGGGCTGTGATGTCGTAATCTTCACGCAGCGCGTCTGCCAAAAGTTTTTTACCGAGACCTTTGACTTCAATTTCCTCGGTGCCGGTAAGTTTCGCGGTATTGAGGATGTCCTTGATCATCGACGGGCAGTTGGTTGGAAGGACCGCCAAGGCATCGCCTGGTTCGTAGTTCAGGCCGCTGCCCTCGAGGGAGAGTTCCACGTGAACCGTCTCTTTGGCAGAGCCTTCGCCGTTCAATAAAACATTGTCTGAAACCTCGGATGAGAAAGGATTTTTCTTTCCGTAAACTGCGGTTACAGGGGCTTCAAAGGCGACTTGCTCAACTGCTGGGGCAGCAGGGGCGAGTTCCTTCATGGTGGCGCTGAACCATTCAGTGTAAGTATCCTCGTAGTCGACATCGCAGTCCGCTCGTGGAGTGACACGCGCCGCACCGAGTGCTTCGAGGCGAGTATCGAACTGTTTGCCGATCTCGCAGAATTTCTCATAAGAGGTATCGCCGAGTGCGCAAACGGAGAATTTCACGCCGTTGAGTTTGACGGTTTCTTCCATGAAGTTTTTGTGAAAACTGACGGCGGTTTCAGGTGCTTCTCCATCGCCCCAAGTGGAGACGATGACGAGCAGGTTCTCGGTCTTGGCCAGATCCGCCGGAGCAATATCAGCCATGTTTTTCATCACTGCTTTGAAGCCTTTTTTCTTCGCATCCTTTATAGCGCGCGCTGCGAGTTCTTCGGAATTGCCACTTTCGGTTCCATAAAGAACCGTCATTTTACCCGCTGAAGCAGGGGCTGTGGCGATCGGCTGAGTTGCAGCACCAGAAGCAAGAAATCCACTGAGCCAACCGCGCTGTAGCGGGTTGAATCCAGTGAGTAGAGAATCCAGTGCTTTGCGCTGGTCTGGGGAGAACGGGGAACTGTCGGGAAGCATAATCCTTAGTATTTTACCTAGTTTTGTCAGGTTTCGATCAAAAGTTGCGCTTGAGTCACTAAATAAGCAACTTTTATTTCGGAAAAATAAATGGCCTGCTGCGCTGGTGATTACGCTGAAATTACTTCGACCCTGTGCTTTGCTGTCTCGTGCAAGGCAGTGAAAGCGTTCAAAATTTCAGTGGAACGATCATTCAGGAGGCGTTCTCCGAAAGATCGAAAGACTGCGACCTTTTCTTGGTTGGGGAGATGTGTGATGAAGGGAAATCCGTGGATGCCGCGATAGGCTTCGGTTAGGCCGTCGAGGAGTTCTGACTCTTCCTTATCGAGTTGGTGTAGGCCGGCTGTCTTCCTTTCTGCAAGAAAAGCGAGGCTCGGATCATTTGTGTCGGAAACGGCATGCAGCTCGGGATGACTGAGCAGAAGTTCGGTTTTCGCAGCTTGGTCGGAATTTTCGAGAGCATCGCGCAGGCAGTTGGTGAGTTGTTCGAAATCAGCGAATGGCCTCGAGCCCAATGCGATCTCGGCGATCCAGTCACCGTTTTCATAAACTTCATCGAGGGCGTCGATGAAATCGTCTTCCCGCATGGCGTTCAGCTTGGAAATTTCCATGTCCTGCTAAAGCATGTGGTTTAGCACCTTGTCCACCACCTTCGTTATAAACCGCTTGGTATTGAGATTTGGAGGGATATCCTGAGGACATCTTCAAGCGGTTTCAAAGGATGAAAACAGGGTTTCAAATTAAGCAACGCATCGAAAGCTTCCGGCATGCCTTCGCTGGCATCTACGCGGTGTTTCGGACTCAACCCAACGCCTGGTTGCATGCGGTCGCCACCCTAATGGTTTGTGCGGCTGGATTTATGTTTGGCGTTTCCGCCATCGATTGGTGCTGCTTGGTGTTTGCGATGATGACCGTTTGGGTTGCTGAATTCTTCAATACCGCTTTCGAGTTTTTGGCTGATGTGGCCTCGCCGGATTTTCATCCGTTGGTGAAAAAGGCGAAAGATATTGCGGCAGGTGCGGTGCTTGTCTCCGCGACTGGGGCCGCAATTGTCGGCGTAATTGTTTTCTGGGCCGATCTTTTTGAAAGTTCTTTTTTGTAGCCAGTAAAATACCGTTCAAAACGTCTTTTGAATTTTATATACCGATGTTGAGCAGCTTTACAAAACCCGAATGGATCAGAACTTTGCTGGTTCTTGGTTTATTGATCGGTTTTGTTGGGGCCTTCAAACCGGTTGTATTTAATGGCGGTAGTCCGATGGCGAAGTATATCGCAAAGCAGAGCCAGCTTGAGATGATTGCGGAGGAGGAGGTGGAAGACTACTTCGAAGCGGCACTCTATGGTGAGGGGGAAATTCAGCAAGACGTCATCGAATCGGTAACAGAACCTGAGCGCCAGGCGGTTGTTGAGAGGATCTTTCTGTTGGACCGTTGGATTGTCGGGCTCTTGGCCGCATTCGCTCTTCTATTGCTGTTCCCAAAATTGCTGAATGAGACAGTAGTGCGTCATGTTTTGCCGGTTCTAAGCTTGTGGCTGATTATTCAGGCGATTGGCACGACGTTGAACGGAGGAAAGAAATTCAGCGATCTTGCGGTGTTTGCCCATGCCACGCGATGGGCACTGCCAATGGTTCTCTGGCTCTTTGTTCTGAAGCCAGATAACAAGAAAAAGAGTCTGGGAGCGGCGTCAGCACTCACGCATTTCATTGTAGTCTGCACATCGGTGACCTTCGCCATTCATGGATGGGAAGCGCTGATGTTGAACCCGTTTTTTCAAGATTTGATCTACGGTTTCGGGAGCAGGTTCAATTTCCATACCCCCCCAGATGTCATCGCTGCCTTGCTGAGAGTCATCGGCTGCATGGATTTGATTCTGGCGGTTCTCATTCTGTTTTACCGCAAGCCCACGGTATTCCTGTGGATGGCGTTCTGGGGGCTGATCACCGCGCTCAGCCGTCCTTTGGCGATGGGTGTTGATGCTTGGCCGGAGGTCGCGATGCGTGTTGCTAATTTCGGTCTGCCGCTCTTACTGTTTATCATCTACAGAACTCCGGGGCGATTATTTCCTCAGAACTCAAAATCCCCAACAGAACTAACTTATGAGAAAGCTTAGTATTGCTGCAATTTTCCTTATGTTTTTTAGTTTTTCTGCTCACGCGGAGAAAACGGAACTGACTAAAATTATCGAAAAACTGACGCCTCTCGAGGGAACTGTCCCAGCCCAGTGGAGGATCACTTGGATCGGAGATACGACTACGGAGGCGACGATATCCTGGACGACTGCAGAGGAGGGGAGCACGCATGAGGTTCACTACGGAACTTCTGCCCATGGGACGGACGTTTCCAAATACAGCGACAAGCAGGTATGTCAGAAAAATGGCAGTTATGACCAAGGTAAAAGCGGAGCTTATTACCATCACGCTGTGATCAAGGGGTTGAAACCTGCGACGGTTTATTACTTTGTGCTCAGAAGCGACGGTGAGACCTCCAGACAGTTTTATTTCGTCACTGCGCCTGAAAAGGCCGCGAAGTTTTCAATCATTCACGGCGGTGATTCCAGAAGCGGTCACTTGGCACGTTGCCGGGTGAATATGCAGATCGCGGAAACGGTCAAAAATAATCCGCGTATCATCTGTCTCGCACACGGTGGTGACTATATCGTCGACGGTAGGATTTGGAATCAATGGCGCCTTTGGCTGAGCCAGCATGAACTGACCACAGGTGAAGATGGCCGGGTGCTGCCTGTGATTCCGACCCGCGGGAACCATGATCCCGGTCCGATTTATCAAGAGGTATTCAATATCGATCAGGGCGCTCCAGACTGGCACACAACGCAACTTGGGAGTGATGTCGCCATGGTCACTTTGGATACCAATGTCCCTGGTGGCGGAGCGCAAAGCGAATGGCTTGAGGAAGAGTTAAAACGACTAAGGCCGAAATCGACTTGGTTGCTCACTCAGTATCACCGACCGCTATACCCGGCTGTGAAAAATGCTCCGGCCCACACCAAGATTTTCGCTCCACTGTTTGATCAATACAACGTGGACCTCGCTTGCGAATCCGATGGTCACTGCATCAAGAGAACCGTGCCGATCCGCGATGGAAAGGCCGATCCGACGGGAGTGGTTTACATCGGTGAAGGTGGTTTGGGTGTTGGCGCTCGCACACCGAAAGCAAACCTCTGGTATTTCGATGGTGGGAAAACCGGTAAGGGCCATCATTTCATGCAGCTCGACTTCGCTCCAGAAACCCTTCGGATTCGCACCATCCTACTCGGTGGTGAGGTATTCGATGACGTTGAACTCAAAGTGCGAAATTAACAGTTTCCCCACGTGTGCCATGGTTTGGGGTTCCAAATTCATTTCGCAGCGCTTAAACCTGCTCCATGCCCACAGTCCAAGTCGCCCTCGGTAATCGCTCTTATCCTGTTCTTGTCGAGAACGGCCTGCTTTCCTGTGTGGCGGAGATTCTCGAAAAGCAAGGGCTGTCAGAGCTCAGAGCTGCCATCATTTCCGATGAGACAGTCGCCGGTCACCATGCGGAAACGCTGTTGGCCGGATTCGGGAATGCGAAGCCGACCCTTCACACCGTGCCAGCGGGTGAGGGCTCGAAATCGCTCACCCAAGTTGAATTACTTTGCCGGGAGATGATCCGTGCCGGCCACGACAGGCGCTCGCTCATCATCGCGCTTGGTGGGGGGGTAGTTGGTGACTTGGCGGGCTTTGTGGCTTCCGTATTCTATCGGGGAATCCCGTTTGTGCAGATCCCGACAACGATTGTCTCCCAGGTCGACTCGTCCGTCGGCGGCAAGACCGGAGTGAATGTGGCGGAGGGCAAAAACCTGGTGGGAGCGTTCCATCAGCCCAAATTAGTCATCGTCGATCCCGAGACGCTGCGCACCTTGCCTGCGCGTGAATTCCATGAAGGTTTTGCCGAGGCGATCAAGCATGCGGCGATCCGTGATGCGGAGATGTTTCCGGAGTTACTGGCGATCGATCCGGAGAAGCGGGAAGTGCCTGCGGAGCTGTTGGCGCGTAATATTGCGATCAAGGCGCGGGTGGTGGAAGCGGATGAATTCGAGACCGAGGACATACGTGCGCTGTTGAACTTTGGCCATACGATCGGTCACGGTATTGAAGCGTCATTACCGTATGGTGAAATGCTGCATGGCGAAGCGATTGCCTTGGGTATTCGCGCTGCGCTGGTTATTTCTGAAAAACACTCTGGTCTCGCGCCCGAAGCTTCTCGGAGTGTTCTGGATCTCCTCGCACATTTCAATCTCCCGCTGACTCTCTCCGAATCCATCCAGACCTCCACAGTCATGGAGAAATTGACGCGCGATAAGAAATTCAAGTCGGGGAAAATTCGTTTTGTAACGCTTTCGAAGCTCGGTGAAGCGCAGGTGGTGGAGACAGTTCAAACGGCTGATTTGGAAGCTGCGATTGAGCACTTGCGTGACTGATCAGAGGGGAACGTCTATGCAACTTCTCCACGGTGACTGCCTGAATCTTCTTCCCACGCTGGAGGAGAAGGATTTCGATTTGGTCGTCACCTCGCCGCCGTATAATCTTGGAATCGACTATTCGTCTTTCAAGGACACCGCGCCGAGGGGCGAATTTATTGTGTGGTGTAAAGCTTGGGCGACAGAGGTGAAACGCGTGATGGCAGATGATGCCTCATTTTTCCTCAATATCGGCGCAGCGCCATCTAACCCCTTGCTGCCGCATCAACTAATCTTGGCATTGACTGAAGGTGACGAGCCATTGTTCGTGCTGCAGAACACCTTTCACTGGATCAAGTCGATCAGCATCCAGAGCACGAATGGAGAGCAAACTTCAGTGGGACATTTCAAGCCCATCAATTCAAAGCGCTTCGTCAATGATTGCCACGAATATGTGTTTCACCTGACTAAAAACGGTAACGTTCAGCTGGACCGTAGGGCGGCCGGCGTGCCTTATCAGGATAAATCAAACATCGCCCGCTGGGGCCATACTGAGGGGCGCGATTTGCGGTGTCGTGGGAATACCTGGTTCATTCCTTACGAAACGATTCAGTCACGAAAAGGCGAGCGACCGCATCCAGCTACCTTCCCCGTCGGTCTGGTTGAGCAATGCATAAAACTTCATGGCAAGGGTGAGAATTCCCGTTTGCTCGATCCCTTCCTTGGTATCGGCTCCTCTGCGATAGCAGCGAAATTTCAAAAAATTCGGCATTTTACTGGGATCGAGTTGGATTCCGGCTACCTCGAAGTTGCAAAAGAGCGCCTCGAAGGCTTTGTGCCGGAATAGTTTAGAGCTCAGTAGTCCAATAAATAGAGGTGTTTGTTACCGAAATCCAAGTAGTTAAGGTTTCCCAAATTTCAAGCTTCCCATTCTTACGAAACCTCCTTATTTTTAAAAAGTCCCAAGGAACAACGAAGTTTTTAAAGAAGAGCCCTTAATATCCACGACTTTAGCCAAGTTTGGATCGGTTCAGATTTAGGAAAATCGGTGTTTCTTCCATGTCCCAACATGAACCCTACAACCAGCCAACATGAAAAACATACTACCGAGTGCCTCTGGCACCCCGGCGATAGCTGATGCTGATCGCCTTGCCGACTTCGTTCTGTTCACCCAGAGAAGTTGTATTTTGAATCTGTCCGCAGAACTCCACAAAGGGAACGTTTCGTTCCCGCAGTTCTTCCTTCTGACCTATCTCTCCAGCGAGGAATATCTGACCATGTCGGATATCGCCAAAAAGATGGGGCATTCGACCGCAGCTGCGACCGGTTTGGTCGACCGCTTGGAAAAATTGTCCTATGTCGAGCGAAGCAGCGCTGCAGAAGACCGCCGCAAGATTATGGTGCGAATCACTTCCAAAGGAGTGGAACTCGTTTCCAAGATGCGTAAAGAAATCGCAGTGGACCTTGCTGGCATTCTTGCTGGTATGGATGAAGATGAAGCGGAAACCGTAGAACACACTAATCGGGCGCTCAAAGGCCGGGTTTTAGTTTAATTGATTGAACCAAGTTGGAATATCCAGCTTGGCGATTTTCCCATACCTCCGTTACGGTGTCATCCGTGACGGAGGTATTTTCATTTATAGAACCATTATCCAATTTGGGTTTTACCAAAGCCGGATGGCTTGGACGCCAGGCGGGAATTGAGGTTGCAGTAGAGCGAGAGCAAGCGCTGGAGAATTTAGCTCCACATCATGATCGCTTGATCGCTGATAAATTTCCGGAAATTCAAACACGTCATCACGCCGAGCAAGTGCATGGCAATCAGGTGGCAGTGATCACACAAGCATCTGATGAGAAGTATGTGATGCACTCAGGAGTCGACGGGCTGATCACCCAGATCAAAGGGCAATTGCTTGGAATTTACGTTGCGGATTGCGCCGCCATTTATCTGGCCGATCCGGTGACGAAATCCATCGCGCTGCTTCACTCGGGGAAAAAAGGCACCGAGGGTAATATCCTCGGCGTGGCAGTGGCTAAAATGACATCGCTGTATGGTGTGGATCCTGCCGATCTGCTTTGCGTGGTCTCGCCTTGCATTCGTCCGCCAGATTATGAAATCGATTTCGCCGCAACTATCGCCGTGCAGGCAACTGCATTGGGTATAGGCAACTTCCATGATTCCTGCGAAAACACAGCCACAGATCTCGGAATGCATTACTCCTATCGCATCGAACAAGGCAAAACCGGAAGAATGCTCGCACTCCTTGCATTGTATTGATCTCTTTCTAAACAACCGCTTATCCTTCCAACGTGCTCTCACCTGCAAAAATCAATCTCTCCCTTCGTGTGCTTTCCAAGCGCGCAGACGGCTTCCATGAAATCGATACCCTGATGACCAAGTTGCCCGGCTTGGCCGATGATCTGGTAATCACTCCGGCGGATGCTTTTTCCTTCACTTGTTCAGATCAGAGCCTGCCTACGGATGGCAAGAACCTGGTTGTCAAAGCAGTGGAAGCGTTGGAAAAAGCTTCCGGTGAAAAGTTACCGTTCCAGATTCACTTAGAAAAACACATTCCAGTGGGGGCTGGATTGGGTGGTGGATCCAGTAATGCCGCCACCACTTTGCTCGCGCTCAATGGACAGTTGGAAAATCCACTATCTGTGGAGGATCTGCATGAATTGGCTGCAGAGCTTGGTTCTGATGTGCCGTTTTTCCTCTATGGAGGTGCAGCTCGCTGTACGGGAAGGGGAGAAAAAATCGAGGCGGCTCCAGCTCCGCCTGATTTGCCCATCGTTTTATTTAAACCAAGTTTCAGTGTCTCAACTGCGGACGCCTATTCCAATTGTTTAGATGCCGAGGAATTACCGGGAATACGTTATGACGAATACCGCTATGCTGGGTTGAAATTAATCAATGATCTCGAGAAGCCGGTCTTCGCGAAGCATCGCTATCTCGCTGAATTGAAAGACTGGTTGCAGAATCGGCGTGATACCAAAGCGGTTCTGATGTCAGGCTCCGGCTCCGTAATCTTTGCAGTGCTCCGGCCTAAAGGAAGGCCCGAAGGTTTGATAAACACGGCACACAGGTATTTTGATTCCTCTCTCTGGACTTGGCACGGGACGTTATAAACTCGGAACCGCATCGAGGAACGAAGGAAACTTAGGCTCCCAACCGGTTTTTTGAAGCTTCTCGCTGGAGACAGCTTTGTGTGTCCAGCCGCGTTTGCGGTTTAGGTCACGAGGGCCGCTGGGAGGAAGGTCTTTCCCGAGAATTTTCGCTAAGCCCTGATATACTTCCAACTGGCTGAGGGTAGTGACGTCAGTGACGTTGAATACCTGTCCGGCAGGGAATTTCGGCAGAGTTAGTAGATGGCGGACGGCACGTGCGGCATCCAAGCGGTGGATTTGGTTGATAAAGCGTCTTCCATCTTCTTCGATTACTGCCTCGTCATTTTTAAATTTTCTTAAAAGGACGCTACGATCCGGCCCGTAGATTCCTGCAAGCCTTGCGACCACGCCGCCAGCGCCCGTTACGATTTCTTCGGCGGCGAGCAAGAGTCTCCCGGTTTCCCGATCCGGGAGAGTTTCAGATTCTTCGGTCACGGTCTCTCCATTCTCTTGAGCATAGACCGAGCTACTGGATGTGAAAATTAAGTGGGAATCTGGAAAGCGGCGAACGAGATTTCTGCAGCCGTCGACATAGACGCGTTGATAAGCCTCAGGACCGCCGCGACCTGAGGCGGCGCAATGCACTACTGCGTCAGCATCAGGTAAGGCGTTGACGGCTTTAGGATCGCTGACGTCGCAGGAAAGTAGGCTCTCGCCACCGCTCAACGTAGCTCCGTAAACTGTCCAGCCATCTTCGTTGAAAAGGCGCATGATTTCTTCGCCGAGGTATCCGGCGCCGATGACGAGAAGACGTTTCATATTTCAGTCTACGACGGGGTTCTGGGCGATCAACTTCTCAATCGTTATTGCGTGCGACATACCAGAGAAGTAACCCACCGACGACGAGGCCACCGAAGAAAATCAACCAGAACATGCCTTTGATGAAATCGGGTAGGTTAACGTTCATTCCGAACAGGCCACCAAGAGCGACCAGTGGCAGGAAAAAGCCGGCTACCAAATTCAGTTTAAAAAGAATTTTACCCAGCCGGTCAGAGGATTTCGCGTGTTCTTCCGAGGCTTCTGCTTGCCAGTAGATCAGAGTTTCCCGTGCGTCATTTTGGAGAAGTTCGGATGCCCGTTCGAGTTCCTTTGCCCGATCTCGGAATGCGCGGATTTCTCTATCGTCAGGTTCCTGAACCAGCGATTGCTCCAGGGCTTGGACGATGTTTCTCGTGCTTCGGTGAAGCGGTCCGGCCTGGCGGAGAATTTTAAAAACTTGTTCGGTGGATTCGGTGGTTTCGAGAAGAGCTTCGTTCTTGTCGATAACTTTGGCGTAGCGGTCGAGGAGCGCATTGAGTTCGTCGATTCCAGGTCCACCGGGTTGCAGCCAGCGGCCGTCATTTCGTCGCCAGAAGAAAATTGCCTCCCGTTCGGGTATCCCTGCTATCGGGACTTCATGTAAAATTAGTAATAGTTCCGAATTGCCGACGACGCAGCGCTGGTGTCCGGCTCTGCCACTGAGCTGCTCGCTTATCTCCGGCTCGATTTCGTAATGCTCGGGTAATTTCAGGATTTCTTCCAACATCTTGAAAAGGTTTATGGAATTTTTCCGTAATTCGCAACTCTCTCTAAGAGTATTGTTCAAACTTGCTTTTCAAGCAAAGTTTGTTCAAACGTCCTCCACATTCATGAAATACTTCCTGCTTTTCATCTGCCTGAGCTTCGTTGCCTCATGTGCATTCGATTCTGAACCCGGTTCAGATTATCTCACTGGTATTCGTAATCCAGTGCCGCAGCCGACTGTGGAGCACCCGGATCAGCCGAAACCTGCCATACCGGATGATGTGTCGTATTGGGATGGTGAAGGCGTAAATGGTAAATCGATGATAAAAATTGACCGTCCGCAGCAGAAAGCATTTTTCTATAAAGGCGATGTTTTGGTGGGTGTTTCTCGGATTTCCTCCGGAAAAGAAGATACCGGCACTCCAGCAGGTAACTATCGAGTGACTCAGAAAAGTAAGGATCACAAGTCCTCACTCTATGGAGTGATCAAAAACATCGAAACGGGTGAAATCGTTAATAAAAATGCCGATATCCGTATTGATAAAGTGCTGCCGGGGCAAATTTTCTACAACGCACCGATGCCAAACTTTTTACGATTTAACGGCGCGATCGGGATGCACACAGGTTATCTCCCTGGGTATGCAGCCTCCCATGGTTGTGTGCGTATGCCGCATGAGATGGCAACGAAGTTTTTCGAGAACGTCGAGGTGGGCACACCAGTGGTCGTGAAGTAAGAAGTCAGCTTTCGCGTAAGGCCCAAGCGAGGTAGCTTTTTTCTACTTTTTCAGCAGGCAGCCCGACAATCTCTGGGGTTTCATACGGATGCTTCTCAAGTAGTGCTTGTTCGAGTTTTTCGAACGCGGCTGAGGCGACTTTAAAAAAAGCGAGAGATTCAGTTTCCTGTTCCACTTTTCCTTTCCAGCGATAGATAGATTGCACCGCGGGAATTAGGGTTGCGCAGGCGGCGAGATGTTCGGAAACAATTTCCTGACAAATTTTCTGTGCAGTTTCCTCGTCCGGAAATGTGCAAAGCACGACCATTAAGCCCGAAAAAACGGGTGAGCTGGAATTTTCCTGCTCACCCGTTGGAAGTTCTTGATTCATAAACGTGTGAAAATGAATCGATGGAAAACTTACTGGTTCGATTTATCGAATGCCGCGTCGAAGGCAAGATTTGATCCTGGGAAATCGACACTGCGGACGAAGGCTGCGGCTTCGGTTCCGCCGTGGACGCGGTCCATACGGATATCCTCCCACTCGACGGAGAGAGGACCGGCGTATTTGATGTCGTTGAGAGCGACCATGATATCTTCGAACTCAATGTCGCCGTGACCAAGAGAGCGGAAATCCCAGAAGCGGCGTGCATCGCCAAAATCGGTGCAGCCGCCGAAGACGCCAACTGAACCGTCACCGTGGCCCCACCATGCATCTTTCATGTGGACGTGGTAGATACGACTACCAAGCTCGCGTATGAATTTCACGTAATCGACCCCTTGGTAACCAAGGTGCGACGGGTCGTAATTGAAGCCGAAACGTTTGTGGTTCTTGACGGCTTTCAGGGCGCGTTGAGCGGTAGCAATATCGAAGGCGATTTCGGTTGGATGGACTTCGAGTCCGAAATTGACGTTCACTTTATCGAAAGCATCGAGGATAGGGATAAAGCGCTTGGCGAAATCTTCGAAACCTTTGTCGTAGAATTCCTGACTGGTCGGTGGGAAAGCGTAAAGACCGTGCCAGATCGAGGAACCGGTGAAGCCGTTAACGACTGCCGGGAAATCATCTTTGCTTTTCCGGCCCGGCTTCGCATCGAAGAATTTGCGTGCCGCTTTACCAGTTTTGATCATTTGTTTGGCGGCACGTTTGCGCACGCCTTCCGGATCACCATTACCCCATACCTCTGGGGAGAGAATGGCTTTGTGGCGCTCATCGATGTTGTCGCAGATCGCTTGGCCAACGAGGTGGTTTGAGATGGAATAAGAGGTCAGGCCGTGATCGGCGAGAAGCTCCCATTTTTCCTTCACGTAGCTTTTCTTAGAAACAGCTTGGTCGACATCAAAGTGATCTCCCCAGCAGGCGAGTTCCAAGCCATCGTAGCCCATTTCGGCTGCAAGTGGTGCGAGTTTTTCGATCGGAAGGTCGGCCCATTGGCCGGTAAAAAGTGTGACTGGACGTGACATAGTTTTCAGTGAGTTGATTCTTGTTTCGGGGGGTATGTTGGCTGATCTGATCTGGTGGGTAAAAGGAAAAACCTTAAAATTCCTGGAGCGGAAAGTATTTAGGCTCCGCGCACCATTTGTTCGAGCCAGAGTTTACGGATTGTGGTGAAAAGCGGATGGGTTTCGTAAGTCTTGCCTTCCAGAGCAGAGACCCAGATCGGGCCCTTGGTGGAAGAGGTGAGAAACATTCCATCGGCCTTCACTACGTCGCTTTTACGTAGCGGTTTCACCTTGCAGCGGATTTTATGATTCCTCGCAAGACCGATGATGAGTTCGCGTGTGATTCCCGGAAGGCAACCGCTATCCAAGCTCGGGGTGAAAAGGTTGCCACCGCGTATGAGGAATACATTTGCCATTGCCGCTTCACAAAGCTCGTCAGCGGTATTGTAAAATAACATTTCATCGAAGCCTTCGCTGCGTGCCATATCGAGCCCGATAAGATGTTCCGCGTAGTTCCCGGTTTTGAGCCCGCGGAGCACACTTTCGTTGTCTTTCCTCCATGGAGCGGTGGTCATCCGGATGCTTGTGCCGCTCTGTTCCATCGGGCTCACAATCATCCACGCCCACGCTTGGTGGCTGTCAATTTGATTCAGGGGGCCGATACCGAGGCTGACGGCGAAGCGGATGCGTGCCATGCCAGTCTCTAGTTTATTCCGCTTGAGCAGTTCTGCCATCGCAGTGCGAATGCCGTCCTCAGCAACCTCTAGGCTTCTCACATTCAAGCGTTCGAGACCGTATCTCAATCGCTGTAGATGTTCACTTAGTAATCGTGGTTCACCATCTACGGCGAGCATGGTTTCGAACAGGCTAAGGCCGTGACATAAACCACGATCGAAAGGAGAAATCTTGAATTCAGATTCGTCCAAAAATATTCCGTCCCGCCAGAGAATAGCCATGCCGTAATTAGAAGGGCTTCTAGTGAGTTATCAAGCGCGTAGGACCTGAATGATGGTGGGAATTCTTTCCAGATGAGTGATCTGGGTAAAAAAAGAGCGGCTCGACGGATTATCCCCGGGAAAAACCCAAAAACCCAAAGGGACGTTCAGTCGAGCCGCCTTGTCTTGCGACGCCGGTAAAGAACACTAGTTTCTCAGATTGGTCAATGTATTTTCATAGATAAAAGCAAAAAAAATTCAAAACGGTCGTCGATGGCTGTGTTTCAGTCAGTTAGGTAATTTTCATCGCCAGCGAGGGTGCTTTGATGGCTTATTAGCGCGGATGGATAGGCGTAAAGACGACAGTAGGCGACGGGGGAAGCCGTTTCCTAAGAAGTATGCGAATGGAAACCAAGCGTTTGCTGGTAAGCGTTCACCAGCACGGGGTGCATCAACTCAAAGTAAAGACCAAGGCTGGGAAGGGGTGGCTGGGTGGTATGATAAATTGGTCGGAGCCGATGGCTCGGATTACCATCAGAATGTGATTCTTCCCGGAGTGTTGGATTTATTGGAGATCCAGAAAGACGATGCTGTCTTAGACGTCTGCTGCGGACAGGGAGTTTTGGTGAAGCACTTGCTGGCTGCTGGAGCGGGAAAAGTTCATGGTATCGATGCCAGTCAGAAACTGATTTCAGCAGCAAAGGAGCGCTACGGCTCGGAAATGGCCGTCAGCTTCCAGGTGGCAGATGCCTGTGCGGAGGCGGATTGGGGGTCTTACGATAAGGCTGCCTGCCTTATGGCGGTTCACGATGTGCCGGATGCAGCGGGGCTGATGCGCAATATCGCTTCTGCGTTAAAACCGGGAGGTTGC
>Ga0307933_1000566_pt1 | contig 34146 bp, 45 predicted proteins | sample OrgLakmetageno88_FD_201811 | JGI IMG/M metagenome (GOLD analysis project Ga0307933, IMG submission 201811) | Saline water microbial communities from Organic Lake, Antarctica - #88 | ecosystem: Environmental > Aquatic > Non-marine Saline and Alkaline > Saline | place: Antarctica: Organic Lake... | reverse complement strand
GCTTACTTTTTCCCCCAGAAGTTTATGCCACCTGCTCGGTAACGTCCGTATAATGCTCCGACTGCTAGTACTACCGTGATTAGTGCGGCTGCTACTGAGTCTGCGTCGTCTACTCCTAAAGCTGCTAAAAGTGCCACTAAAATGTATGTTAATGAATATTGCATATTAACTTAATTATACCACGCTACATCATCATAACCGCTCCCCTACGAGCTGCTTGGGCTGCTGCACCACCTCCTGCGTCTGTAGCTTCCCAGAATGAGCCGTTGGCGTTTTGGTTGTTGTATTCGGTGGTTATCCAGTTGGCAGTAAGCACACCTCTAACTTGCCATTCGTCCATTTCTCCAGTGTAAGGAAGAATTGGAGTTCCATTGTTGTTAAAAGCACCTATAATTGGGTCAACCGAGAAATCAGCCGCAGTGTCAACTGTCCCACCACTACCATCAAGACTTAAAGCTGCTCCATCTTTGTACATCAAAATGTTAGTTGCAGAAAATACGACATCAATCTTATGCCAAGCGTTGTCGTTAATACCTATATTTGTATCAAGTCCCCGTGTAACTTGACCACTATTTGTGGTTTGTTCTAATCGTATTTTACCAGCTCCAGCACTTACTAGACCATAACCTAGACGTATATCAATTCGTCTAGTGGCGCCTGCATTTTTTCCGCCTAGTAAAAAAACGTCACTGTTTGTATTAGTCTTCATCCAACCAGACCAAGTACGCTCTGTTATTCTGCCTAAATAGTTCGTGAAAATCCAGTCACCTGTGCCGTCTAAATGTTGGCTGTTACCTATTTTACCAGTTCTATTGTCTGGTAAACTACCACTGTAAGTACCGTTATTATTTGCTGAACTGTCTGTTGCTGTTGAACCGCTACTTTCCTGTAAATGCCACACACCATAAGTATCACTCCACACCGCATTCCGCCCATACGTATCAGTAACGGCGTAGTCAGACCGCACGCCGTCATAATCACAATAGTTCACATCGGTGTCGGTCAACGATTCGATCAGACAATGAATTTCACCGACCGCAACAACTTCACGCGCACGTTCAACAACTTTTCCGCTGTCAGCATAAAACCGCGACGAATCAACTTCAGCTTGTGTTGTCATTCCTATTGCTGAAGGATCAATGAATTCCGGAAAATCCGCGAGTGTCGCGGCTACCTTCCCGGAAACTACTGTTGAAGATTTGAACGCCATGATTTTAATCTACATATGACGGATTAAAAGTGTCCATAACATCTTGACCAAGTGCTTTCATTTGATTCATCAAATCTTCACTAGGTGTCAGACCAAGACTTTTTGCACGTTCAGCCCGTTCCATGAACGCAGCAAGTCTTCGATCTTTTTCCGTCCATTCAGCTTTTGCTTTTGCGAACGCAACTTCTTCAACACTTGGTGTCGGTGCAACTTGCACTTCAGGCAATTTCGGTTCATATGCTTCACCATTTGGGGTTACTTCAAAATCAACTTGTGTTTTGTTCATTCGATTCTCGATCGAAATCAGTGTCTTGTCCATGAGTTCTTTTGATTCAATCGTGAACGGGATCGTCACTTCTTTTCCTGTTCCTTCTTGTGCAAGAACCGCCGTCACCGCGAGCATTAAGCGTTCGCCGGGGATCTTTGCGTCGATGTTCATCTTTGCGTCTACTGTTTTTGTTTTCCAAGCCATATTGTAAAAATTATTATGCTTCTTCTGCGACCGCGATCACGTCCCACTTTGTGTCGGTTGTATTATAAATCAATCCAACATAAATTGTTTTACTGATCACGGTTGTTGTCGGAAGCGTCACGCCGATCTCGCGATAAATTGCGTTCCAAGTGAGCGCGCGCGCTGTTCCGTTGTCTTTGATTCTGATAATTAAGCGTTCGCCGTGTGTTGGTGTTCCTGTGGGCACACCGAACGTCGCCGCGGCCGCAAGTGCCGTCAACACATACACGTCGGTTGTTGATACGTTCGGTGTCGGTGATGAACTTGAAGCGGTTGTTGTCACCCGGCGGGTGATTCGTTTGTTTGTGAGCGTTGCCGTCACTGAATCGTAATATGTTTTGATCCCGGCTTTGATATTCGCCCACGTCACCTTCTTCAAGACGTTTGCGGCCGCTGAATCGATCATCGCAAAAGTGTCAGCGTCAACCGGTGTTGTTTTTGCTATTGCACCGTGAACGCTCGATCCGACATTCGCCGCGTCGGTCACGTCCGCACCATTTTCGACATTGAGTGCTGATCGAAGTGCTGAAGCGGTGATCGAGCCATTAAGACCCGCCACGGCTTGCACCGCGTCTGTTTGATCGTGCTTTGACCAATTACCCGCGTACACCGTTGTTGAAGCGTTGTCAGCCTTTGCAACGATGTTGTCACCGATTGCAAATTCAATTCCGTCAACCGTTCCGGCTACTGATACATAATAGAATGCACCGATTTGAGATGTTCCACTTCCCGGGAACGTACCCGCTGAAGCGTCCCAATCGCCCTTGTACACCATGCCGTTTGCAAGTGCGGCGATATCCGATTCCATTTGATCGAGATCAACCGCTTGCGTGACGGTGATGAAATCGAGCGTGTTTTTGTACGCTGTGGTGAATTCTTCACCGGACAATGCGAGCGTGAGCGTGTTCCCTGCGTCGTCATACGTTGCGGTGATACCAACGCCACCGACAACCAATCCGTTTACGATATCTTCAATTTCTTCTTCAGTGAATCCGCCGGTACTTGTGACTTCAAGTGTGTATGTATTCAAAGCGTCGTCGTGAACGAACGTGATTCCGGAATGTGTTCCAGCGTCGAAGGCACTTGCGATCGTGTCGCGCACCTGTTCCGCGGTCAATCCCGATCCACCACCAGTTGATTCACCTTGCGGGGACACAACGAATTTGATTTCGCCGAATTCTTCGCGAAGTTTTTCAAAGTCACCTTCAATTGCAAGAAAACTTTCAAGCACTTTTCGAAGCCCGCGCACGTCACCGATCTTCAATGCTTGATTTGTATTCTTCAGTGAACGGATCTTCTTGACGATATCTTGTGCGGAATCGGGTGATCCGTTTTTTCCGGGAACACCCTGTTCACCCGGTTTTCCGGCCGGAATCTGTGCTACTTGTTGTGCAATAGATCGTGAAACGTCCGCAATTTGCTTCCGGATTGATTCAGACACTTGAAGCTGCGTCGGGTAGTCAACACCTTCACGCGGCATTTTGTCGAGAATGAATTGCTCGAATGATTCAAGATCTTGTTGTGTGAAATAGTCTTTTCCGCGAACGGGTGTGTACCCGTCTTGCCCTTCGATCTTTTCAAGCTGTTCAACATCAACGCCCGAAAGAATATCGAGCAATTCTTGTGTTGCTTGTTCAAATTCTTCGAGTGATTCAAAGATAACTTTTTCCGGATCGAGTAAAAATTCTTCGATCCGTTGCGTTCGTCCTTTCGGACTAGTTTGCTTTTTTTCGTTTTCCATATTTATGCAATAATTTTACCATTAAATCGGCGTTTCTGGCGGCGCGCAATGCCCGGCCGAAATTATTTGTTACCTTCAGTGTTTGTTTGTTTTTCATAGTTTTCAAGTGTTTCTTCGATTTCGTCTCCGGATAGTTCCCCGAGTTCGTTGTCGTCGATGATGATTTCAAGTTCTTTTTCCATAGTTTTTATTATAACCGAATAAATATTTTCCTATCAGTCGGAATACTGTCTTCAAGTTCCGACGCAATCACCCCTTTGAATCCTCTTTTTTTCAAAACGGAATTGAGTATATTTGCCGCTTGACGATATGAATCAATAAGATTTTTTGAATTCGGCCGGAAATTCTGTGTCAAAAATTGATAATCAGCTTTTGATCTGTCAAACAAGCCCATTGTCAATTCGATATCATCAAGCACCTGTTTTGCTGTTTGTTTTGTCTTTTTTGCAAGTTCTTTTGCAAAATCAGCAACGATATCTTTTTCAATGAATCCGGTTGCGTCATAAAAATTTGAAGTGTCTATTTTTTCACCTTTTACATTTCCGTATTTTTCAGCAACTTTTTTTGATTCAGCAAAATATGTACCGTCACCCCACGCCGCGGCTTTTCCACCTTCTTTTCCACCTTCCCCGCGGAACACTTCAATTTCAACATCATCAATCGATTTTTCAACCGCGCCGCCGGTAGTTTTCGCGTTTCCGATCTTACCTTCCGACACGATTTCATCAATGAATTCATGCGTTCGCGGTGATAGTTCTTTTAGCTTGTCGGGATTCAATCGATACATTGCATATGCTTCAGCAAAGACTTCTTTTTCAGCCCGGACGTACTTCACAAGTGCCGGCCGTGGCTTGAAGTAACCAACACCAGGAACAACCATTGTTTTTCCTTTGAACATCATCATCAATTGATCGTCAGTGACACCGTAAGATTCAACCGTCGGTTTCATCATGCGTGCGAACCGTTCGAATGCGAGCGCGTCGCGTTCGGTTTTCTTGATTCCCCAACCGGTATTTCGAACAAAGTCTTGTACTTCACGAACACCACCGGCCGCGCCGTAATCTTTCGTGAACATACGCTTTTTGTAGTCGATTGCATGACCGGTTTCGTGATAGAAAGTTTGCATGATTCGAGCCATTGACCAACCGTCACGGGGAACAAACGTGATCCCGCCGGTGTCCGGTGAATAGAATGCGACCGGTTGTTTTGGACTTTTCCGACCGGTTCGCGTTTTCATTGTTTTAACTTGCAATCGGAAATCTAAATCGTTAAATAACTTTGATTCGATACTGTTCAACGGAAGTTTTGTTCCAAAGAGATCAATTTCATTTTCGGAAATCTTGACCGGTTTCGTGAAATCAACATCAGCTTTGATATCTTGATCACCGATTGATTTTAGAACTTCCGAATCCGGGGAAGTGCCGAACCCTGTTCCGCGATCTGCAAGATCTTCCACAACATCGTCCGATTTTATCGGCGATCCACCTGTTCGAACCGGTGCGTCAACATTTTTCCCATACAGGAACATTTGTCGGATTAGTTCATCTTTGTCGTTCATCGCCTTCGTGACTTCTTTTGTGATGAAGCCGCCCGCCGATCGAGCTAAGAAAGCCGGACTGAACGCACCCGCTGCGAGATCAGCCGCACTTGTAACATCGGAAATGCTTGAAGCAAGCCCGTTTCCTTTTTGTGCTTCGAATACCGCCCGGTGAACAACGTCGTCTTCGATCTTCTTCAGATCGGCATACTGCGCTTTCAGATCTTTGAATGAACCGCTTCCAAGATCATCAACAACATCATCGGTCAGCTTTCGAAGATTGTTGACCAATAGGAAATCAATCACGTCGTCCGCGTTTGTTCGCGCACCGCGGAATTGCGGCTGAAGCGCAGCGTTCAAGTCAGCGATCAGATCTTGTGCGCCGTTTGCACTCACTTTTTTGACGATGATATTCCCGTCGGGTGTTTCGACAATCAATTCAGATTTTGCACGCTCGATCGCTTTTCGAAGTGGGGAACTGAATGAAGCCCGTTCGGTTGTCGCGAGTTTGTCGAGTTCATCAACAATTGATTGAAGATCGATTTCACGTTTTGCTTTTCCAGCCGCTTCAAGGCCTTCTTCGATCTGTGAAAAGATTGCTTTCTTTTCGATACTGATCACACCGGCGAAGTCTGCAATGTCTTCAACATCGTATTTCTTCGCGAGTTCTGGAACAAGACGTTTCACCGCTTCATCGATCTGATTGATATTTGCGATCGTTTTGTTTTTCTTCTTCACACCCGGAACAATCCCGGTTTTGTATAATTCGAGAATGTTTTCAAGTGCTGTTTTTTGATCACTTGTTGCGATTCGAACAATCCTTCGATCGTTTGCACCTTGCACACGATTCGCGATCGCAGCCGGTACGTTTCGCACGTTTTCCGCGGTTTTCATAACACCTTCAATCGCGCCGTCTGATAATCGTTCAACAATATTTGTCGCACCAGCCGTAGCGCTGTCAATTTGCCCGAGCGTTCCTGTGAGATACGCTTCCGCGATTTCAACCGCGCCGTCCTGATTCACGGCTTCATCAATATTTTTGATATATTCTTTGAAAAGAATTTGATCTTCCGGTGTCAGATCAAAATCGTCGAGCATTGGAAGAACTGAATCTTCAAAATTCCCGTCCCGGATCATTGCTTTGAGTTCATCAAGCCGACCCGTGACATCGGTGTTCGCGGTTGCATTCTTTGTGATCAATTGCTCGATACCTTTGAAACCTTCATCGATCTGCGTTGCGACCGGATTGTTCGGTGCGGTTGTTTTGAAGTAGTCAGTCAATCGACCCGCCCGACGTGTTGAATCGATCCCCTGATCGACAACCCTTTTTCCATTTGAAATGATTGTATTTTTGAGCGACTGCGCGGTTGCCTTGCGGGGAAGTGCGGTCAATCCGAACAGATCGAGCAAATTGACTATTTCGCCGGGTGCGCCGCCGTTTCTTTCATTAAATTCCGATCCTTTTTCGACAAGGTATTGACCGACATCTGAATTCACCGCGTCCGATAGTACCGGCGCAAGTGATCCTGAAACAGATTCCCCGATGAGATCGTCGGCTGTTTCAAGAAATGCAAAACCCGCACGTCCGATCCCTTTTCCGAACGCTGAACCGTATGTCAACGGTTTTTTGTTGTCAGCATATTGTTGACCAAGGCGCGCGCGTTCACCGCCGACATCGGGATCAATTGAAGGATCAGCGGTGCTTTGAAAAATGTTTTTGTCTTTTTCATACTGTTCTTTCGCACCTTTGAATGTGAACGCGTCAGCCACACCGCCGGCAACTTCATTCACAAGCCCGCCTTTTCCGAAAATGATTCTGTCCATTCCTTCGTTTGAAAGTGGGGAATATTTTGTGTCACCGGTTTGAAGTGCCAAAGACAAAGCCCGTTCCGGCGGCATACCTGTAGAACGATACGTGTTGTATTGCTTTTTCTGCTTTTCATCAAGCGGCTTTGGTTGTTGTGTGTTTGGATTCATATTTATGAAAGAAGAAGATTTGCTTCGCGCATTCGACGTTGCGCTAGGCCGCTGTTATATACCAGTTCACCCGATTGCGGATCGGTGTGTTTGTTGAAGGCCAACATCAATCGTCCGGCTTTTTCATTTTGACCGCTATTCACTAGCGACAAGATCTGTCGGCCGGTCGGTGTTTGCCACACACCCGAGCCGAGATTGTATTCAAACGAAGTCAGTGCAGCGAACTGATTTGAAGTCATTTCTGAATCGATCGATTCAGCAAAATTTGTATAGTTTTGAACTACACTTTGTTGCATAAGTGTTTCGGCCTGTGTTTCCGTCAATCGATCGCCCGGTTGTACCGGTCGGCCGTTGATTTGTGTGTTACCGATTCCGATTGTCCAGACGCCCGCTTGATCTTGATACGCTTCAGTTCGAAGCCCTTCTTCTTCACGAAGAAGATTGAACGCGGTGTCGAGATTCCCGGGATTCTTGATTTCTTCTTCAGCATAGTTTTGAGTTTCAGACAACGGTGTTTTTTTCAGATCTTGATATAGTTTTTCGATCGTATCAAAGTCTTCTTCGTTGTCGGCGTCCATATTCACGAAACCGCCTTCAGCGTACTTTTCCGAACCAATTTGTTCGGCGATGTATACCTTCATCGAAGCAACACGCAAGGTTTCCATTGCGGTTTTGAATTCACCTTCATCAAGATTTGACTTCCCGCTTGCTTTTCCTTCACCGTTTTCAACCGACCCGAGCGCGATCGCTGCGCTTCCGAGAATTGCGAGTTCTTTTTCTGAAATCGCACCGAGTGTTCCGCCGGCTGCTTTCAGTTCAAGCAATTTGTCGAGTGTCTTTTGTGAAACAAGTTTTTTGAAGTTTGCCCGGAACTTGTTTGATTCTTTTCCGAATGAAAATCCCGGAATAGATAAATCCATTCGGCCGAACGCACCTTCACCGACTGAAGTTTTCAACCCGGCTGTGTCGTCAAGCATTGCTTCGATCAGATCGATCGTTGAATTTGCTGATTGAAGATTTGTGCTTTTTATTTTGAACGCTTCTTGTTGTTCCGCTGTCATTGTATTTTTTCGATCGTTGAATGTTGTGAATCGATCATACGAATCATCGTCGAGATACAACGCAGCGTCTTCTTCACTCATGTTCGTCCAATTGGACGGGGAAGAATTTTCATATGACATGCCGAGCAATTCGTCGGTTGACATTTCTATCATTCCCGACATACCCCGGCCGGACTTCGCAAATTCCTTCAAAAGATCGCTTCGAAGCGCGTTGTCAGTTTTGCTCGCGTCGAGCATAAGATCATATTGAAATTTCTGAAATTCAGCCGCTTCTTTTTGTTCAGCCGTGATAATATCAGCATATGCTTTTTGAACGGTTTCGAGTTGACCGACTTTTTCTTCATAGAGATATTGATCACGTTCATTTTCACCCTTCAGTTGTGAATCAATGACTGCGAGATTCGTTTCGATTGTGTCAGCTAGTCGGGACGTAGATCTTGACGCTGCAAGTTGTTCAAGCGCGTTCTTTTCAAGTGCCGGCCGTGTGAGTTGCCCGAATTCAGTTTTTGTCGCTTGTCTTCCCCGTAGTTTTTGCCGACCTTCGATCGGGATTTCGAGTTCACGATCTTGTGCAACACGAAGATCGTCTTTCAGCTTGTTCAGCGTCCGCATATCATCAAAGACCCCGGCTTCCTCATACGCGTCGGATCGGTTTTGACCCTGCATTGACATCTTTTCTTCAAGCGTTCGGATCTCGCTTGTCAGTGAACTTGCTGTGTCTTCAAACGTATTTGATCCGGCCGAATCGGGAACAGACTGTTCTTCCGGTGCAACAAACGTCCCGGTGTTCTGAAATTGACTAGCCGCAGCAACAAGCCCGGGATCACGACCCCCGATTTCATTCATAGTTGACTGATCAGCCTTCCCGGAAAAAGCGATTGAAACGTCGCGAAGATTTGATTGCGGGATCGTTACCGGTTCAACTTCTTGAACTTGCGAAATATCAGCTTCACCGCGTTCATTGACAACACTTTGAATTTGCAACGCTTGTTGCTTGATTGATTCGAGTTCTTTTTGAATTTGTTGTGGTGTTTTTGCCATATTAGGTGATTTGTGAAGTGAAGTATGATCGCAATTGTTCGATTGATCGACCGAACATTTCCGGAACTGTCTTTCGAACGATTTTTGTGATTTCTTCAGTACGATCGAGCCTATCGGCTTTGATCATGTTTCGGATTTCCTGTTTGTCTTCATTCGAAAGTGCCATATGTATATTCTAGCATTATGCGAGTGTGTTTCTTGATAAATAACTGTACGCATACCACGCGGCAATCACCGAAAAACCGCGCTTTGATACGAACTTGAATTGAATTTCATTGAATTCCGGAAGTGGGGAATCGTCCGGAAGCTGCGTGATCATATATCGTTGTTCCGGAAGACCTTGCGTGTCGGACGCGTATTCAGTATCTTGATCGCGATTTTGATTCACATTGTCTTTGACCTTTTCAGCCGTGACGTTCATCAATAGCGTCCAACCGTCGCGTTCTGATACTCGATAGTACACATCAAGTTCTTCACCGGTCACGGGATCGGAAGCGTCGTCGGTTTGTTCATAAAGTTTTTCAAACGAAACCGCGAACGCGTCGAGTTTGTGCAAATTATATGAATTGTTCAAGAAGTTCGTGATGTATTCAGTATTAGTGAACGCTTCATAATCATCATAATCCTCATCGGTAGTATATTGTCGCAGAATCAACGCTTCTTCCGCACCTCCACCGCGGTGCGCGTACACTACCGCGTCATAGAATATTCGAACAATATGAACGTCGCCGTATGTCGTGTCGTCCGGTTCAGCAACAACTTCAATCGCGCCGTCTGATCGAACTTCATAAATAAAGTTTTTATATAGTTCAGCATTCGCGGTGTCGTCATTTTTCGTGACACTGAAAATCATTTTGTCACTTCCGACGTGCTGCCCTGTTTCGTCTTCGTAATCAATTGAACTGTCACACTTGATCGAGTTCAGTTCGACAAATTTTTCTCCGTCATAGACTGAAGAAACCATTCGCGATTTGAATTCTTTCGGATTCGAACCGTTCCCGACCCCGGTGATGAGTATCACCCGGCCTTCAACAACACCACCGGCGATCAGTTTCGAATTCTTGATCAAAAGTCGTTTGTCAAAAAGATCGGTGTCACTTTTATCCCAAAGAAGAACAACAACGTCCTTCCCTTGTTGTCCGAAAATAACCATTTGGTCATTGTAGAAATCCACAAACAACGGCGTCATGCCAAGATTGTTGAATTTTACAAGCGGCGCGTCGTTGTCAATTGAACTATAGATTTCATTCGAAGACAACCACCAATAGTACAGACCGTCAAAACCGGCGATCCGTGGCCTTGCGTCAGTAAAAACACCGTCGCTGTCTGGTGCATTACTATTCTGGTGATTGATACCCCGCACTGTATCGTCATCAAAACAAGCTCGAACACCGGATTTACCCATTGTTCCGCATTCATAATCAAGACCCGAAAGAAATGTGTTTGATTCACTGTTTGACCCGAGATTATAGAATCGAGTGTTCGAGCCGTCTTCAACAATCACTTTGATATCAAACCTGTCTTCATCTGATCCGATAATGTCATAAATTCTTTTTGAAGTAAGTTCTGTTTGACTTGGATTTATTTGAGTAAAATCAACAGTCGGGAACAATCCTTTTGTTCGTGCATTGAAACACCTTTTTCGAAGATACGCGAAACCTCCCGATCGCTTGTCGATCGTCATTGAGTTGAAAAATTCGATTTCGCGTTTTACGTCCGACATATTATCTGTAGTTTCCAGTTACTTCATCATCATTCACGAACGCTGAATTCAGCGCACTTTCGCGCCCGAAATGATTGTTGAATAACGCCATGACTTCATCGAGTTCGTCTTTGAGATACGCGGATCGATCCTTCTTGTATTTTCGCGACGCCCGGTGTGCCGGCTGCAACCATAGAAGATCGTGCGCGAATTCTGGAAGCCAATCCGGTGAAGGCCACCCGGAAACAAGATCATAGTCAGCGACCGTGAATTGTGTGATCGCACCGCGAGCGTATGTGACCCGAAGTGTTCCGGCATACCCTTCTTCAATGAAGATTTGTTTTGAGTTTGCCCAAAAACGCATTTCACCGAAGTTCACGCCGGCGATCAATCGCGACTGATCGAACGGAACTGATGTGAATGCTGAAGAATTTTCGTGCTGAAAATCAACCCGCTGGATCGGTGCGTCGTCGATCGTTCGTGCGAATGTATTTGATCCGGCAACAACGGTGAATTCTTCACTGTTATCTTCCGCGGCACTGATCGGAACTTTTGATCCGATCTGCACCGTCTTTTCAATATTTCGCAGATAAAAAGAATTGACGTCAACAATCCGATCCGCGACCGAATATGTATTCGCTTGAACGTCGGATTCCTTCAGAATTTTGTCAACAATTTCTTTTATGTGCATATGATCGAAATATTATTTTGCCGGACGTTGTGCGCCCTATAAGTCAACCGACGAATCGGTTGACTGAAGGATTCACTACGCTTGCAATCGAGTTGATACAAGTGTTGCAACATCGGCGAAGATCCCGTTCTTCCCCTTTGTTTGTGCGTACATATACCAAGTCTTTTCGAGCATTGCGTCACCGTGAGTGATATCAAGATCGTCTGATCCAGAACCACTGTCGCCGTCGTCGTAAGTTGTTGAACCGACGTATTCGCCCATTCCAACTTCGATCATATCTTCACGGAATGCCATTGCTAGCGCACCCCCTGTTCCGTAGATCAGACGTTTTGCGTTGTCAGCGGCACTTCCCATGTTGATAACGGTCACACCATAAGGTGTTTCAACCATTCGTCCTTCGATACCCTTCAGTGAAGATTGTCCAACGATTGAAGCAACCTTTGAAGTGATGTTCACGTATGCGTCCCGTCCAGCTAGAACGAATGCTTTTCCGTGTTTTTCACTTCGCTTAATTGTCGCACCGTCAACTTTTTGCTTCAGACCAACCGCAGCTTGTTCCGCGTCGGCTGCAACACCTACCAAGAAAGTTTGCACAAGTGCATTTGTTGATAGATCTTCAGTCCCCGCAACCACCGTTGCGGCTGCAACAAAATCTGCACACGCTTGTGTGTTCAATTTCTTCAATACTGAAGCGTAGAGATCACCACGGATTTCACCTTGGATATCCCACTTCGCGTATGAAAGTTCTTCTTCGTAGTCAGTGATCGCATTTCCGATCTTTCGATCAAGAACTAGTTCATCGACTGCGAGTGATAATGTACCAAGTGGTACGCGTCCGTTTTGTGTGTGTGCTTTCGCAACGGTCACACTTGTGTACGGTGACACAATGTTCTTCGCCTTTGAAATCAGTGTTGTTGCCACTGGAGCGAAGATATTCTTCGATTCCACGACAGATCGAAATTCCTGCTTGAACATGCCTTGTTTTGCGGCCGTGTCCTTTGTAAGTGTAATTGACATAGTAAAATAGTCTAAATTCGATTAAATTCGAACCGTGTGACTATTCACTGATCGCCAATGATTATCGAAGCGCAGACATATTCGAAAGATTGTCATCGACAAGTGCTTTTCGAATTTCTGGATCTTCTGGAACTTCGCCGGTTGCGCGTGCGTTTGCAATCGCTTCCTTTTTTGTGCGAAGTTTTACATCATCGGGATCGTTTTCGTCGATCACGGCGGTTGCATTACCGTCAGCTTGAAGTGCTTCAAGTTCTGCCTTCACCGCCGGGTGATCAAGTGCTTCCGCATAATTCTTGACCTTCCCGTTTTCGACATACCATTGAAGAACTTTCTGTTCATCGGAATCAAGTTCAAATTCAGTCTTTCGTGAAAGTGTGAGCAAATCGCCCTGTGCAACTTGCTTTGTTTCACTAGATTTGTCTTCCGGTGCATTATTCGAGCTTTCAGAATTGAATGCTTTTTCTTGCGCTTTCTGTAATCGTTTGACTTGATTATCGCGAATCTGATCGGGTGACTGTTTGTTTGATTCCTTCACTTGAACTTCAAGTTTTTCGGCATGTGCGGTGATTTCGTCAGTTGACATTGATTCAAGTTCCGTTTCTGTCAGTTGTTTCAAGTCATTTGAAGAATCCGCATTCTGATCAGCATTCTGATCAGTGTTTGGATTTTCGTCGTTTTGATTTGTCATAAATCGAAGTTTTAAGAGTGTTTTGATTATTTGCCGGGATTCCCTACCCCGGTTCTAAATAAGAGATTTCCGCTTTCACGTCTATCAATAAACCTTGCTTGAATTATAGCACACCGATTCCCGGGTGTGTCTACAGGTTCGGCGCAAGTGTACGTTCCTGTTCTTCTTGCGCTTCTTCGAATTCTTCTGTGTGTTTTTCTTCTTCGAATTCAGCTTGATTTTTTGCTTCAAGTGCTTCCGCTTTGTTTTCTTTTTTGAAGTTTCGCAATCGAGCGTATGTGTTCAACAATGCCATTCTGATTCGTTCATCGGCCATTTGTGACACCGCTGTTTCAATCGCATACGCTTCACGATCTGCAATACTTGCTTCGATCAACTTGTGCGGAGACTTGAATGTGATCCCGGCTTCATTCGGTGTGTGAATCCCGAGCATTTTTCGCAGCAACAAAAAGTCTTCCGGCGTTTCGAACATTTCGTTCAATCGCTCGAAGTCTTTTTCAGTGACTTCATATTGATCAGAATACAAAAAAATCGAGTTGATTTCTTTTTGCTGATCTTCAGTCAACGAAAAATCGGGTGTTTTTGTTTCTTCAATCATAAACTATGCTTGTGTATTTGGTTCTGGATCTGCTTGATTTGATTCGCCTTGTGGCACACTTTGACTTGATACTGGATCAGCTTCGACTTCATTTTCGACTTCATTTTCGATAGTGTTTTCATTTGTTGGTTCATTTTGAATTGTCGCTTCATCGACAACCGGTGATTCAGCTTCAGCAGCTTTTTTCATTGCGCCGCTCCCTTGCACTGTGAATGATTCTCGATCGACGATTCCGTTTCGGATATCTCGCGCCATTTCCTGCACAATCACAATGTTGAATCCGGCTGCAATAGCGGTGTCAATTTTGTTTTCATCTTCTGATAATAGAATGTTCGCCAATTCTACCTTTCGCGGATTTGCGAGTGCTGATAGAAATTCGGCTTCTGTTCGTGAATTGTTTCCGTTCATAAGACTTAATTTGAATTATTAAATACAACTTGAATTATATCACCTATTGTGACAGTTCAACGAGCAAGTTGTCAATTTCGATCGGTTCAAGACCGGCTTCGAATTCAGCTTCTTTTTTGATAAGTGACACAAAGAACGGATCTTGGAATTGCTGCGGATTATTTTGATACTGCGCCCGAAGTTCACGAATGAATGCAACCGTCTGTGCTTTGTTGACTTTTTCACCGGTGATGAATGTTCTGATCCCTTGCACATCTTCACGAAGTTGCTGAAGAAGATCGCCCGAAACAAGCGGCTTGCCTTTCATTTCACGTTTAACTTCTTCTTTCGCCAATCCCATATTGAACGGTTCGTTGTTGATCACGGCGTCGATCTGCTTTAAGGCGACCATGTAGTTGACGACGTTCTTTTCAACCAACTTGATATCGTTCTGATCGAGATAATCACGAAGATTGTCAGCGGAATCAAACACGCGCAAAAGGTACGGTGTGAATCGTTCTTTGTATACGATACCGATGAAATTCGCATATTTCTTTTGAACTTCTTTGTGAACTGAAGATTGATTTTCAGCAAGAAGATTTCCGAGTGCGCCGGACGTTCCGGACGGAAGTGTTTCACCCTGTAGTGCGTCACCGACGTTCAAATCAGTTCCGACCGAATTGATAATTTCCCCGAGCTGCGCGTTGATCAAGTTCGCTTGCTTCACACCGCCGGTATCAAGTGCGCTGATCGGATTTCCCTTGTGACCAAGAATCGCAGACGACTTCATTTTGATCACTTCTTTTCCGACGTATGAATCACGTTCATTATCCATTTGCTTTTGAAATGCAAGAACCGACGCAATTTCCATGACACGATCCATTCGTTCACGGTTCACTTTTGATTGCACAAGTCGATTGAAGATCGATTCGTTGTACCCGACACCGAGCGCGTCCGGGAATCCCTTTCGTTTTTTACGATCGAACTTGAAGTATGAAACAAGCTGCGTTTTTGTTGTGTGCGTATAATAGACTTCTTCACGATCAAGATCGACGATTGAAATTCGTTGTCCACCGTCCGGAAGATCTTCCGTTGTCTGATAGAAGGTGATTTCGTTTTCGACATCATTGATAGCGGTTTCGTTCTGAAGTATCAATCGAGCGTCGGCGTCATACTTTTCATTACTGAAGACCCACTTGCGAGATTTCCGCATTCGTTCCGCTTTCAATCCGTCTTTGAAGTTGTATTGATTGAAGATCATGTTCAACGGATCGATCGATTGAACTTTCAATTGTTTTTCAACTTCCCACACTTTCAAGAATCCCGATCCAAAGTCAGCGGCGTCGTCAACCACTTCATCAAGATCTTCCGCGAAATCATTGTCTTCGAGCATTTTTCGGTTCGCAGCTTTCGGAATGAATCGGCCAAGTGTTGACGCGCCGGGGATATTGAAATTCAGATCGACGATATCAAGTCGGATCTGTTCTTTGATCTTTTCGATTTCGCCGCGTGCTTCATAGATGAAGGTATTTCGGTTGTTCTTCCCGAGTAGATCGGGATTCTTCACATCGACGCTGTTCAAATATAGAAAAATAACTTCAAGAAAAGCCCGCGTCCGGAATTTATATCCCATTGACGCTTCAAGTGCGCCTTCGTTGTAATCGGTGATCGTTTTTTGCGCTTGCTTCAAAACTGAAGTTTTTGTTTCAAGATCAATCATATTGTGAAATTATTATACACCATTACCGAACAGAATCTTGTTCATCGGCAAAAACTGAAGCGACAACACTCGCGATTCGTGCGTCTGATACCTGTGACGGCCGATCAATTGAAATATGACTGGCCTTGTACAATCCGACAATTCCCGACATCAACAAGTCGAAGTGACCGCCGCTTCCGTCTTTTTGAACAACTTTCAAAACGTCGTCTGAAGGATATTCAAGAACTTGACTGTACATTGCTTTTGATCTGATTGTGATCAATTTATCGACAAGCAACCGTTTCCCGTGTAGGAACATATCCGGTTTTGTCTTCAAGTTCGTATTGACCCCGTATTCATACGCCGGCGTGCCGTCAGCTTCAAGCCCTTTTTCGATCCGATAGATGTTGCTATATACCGGACGCATGAATGCGATGATTTCATTCCCGGGGTAGTTGTTTTCGGGAATGACGATCGCGGTGTTGTAGCGTTGACCGAGATTCGCGAGAATCTTCGCAAATTCTTCCGGCTTCACCTTCTTTGATTTGAAGTTCGCAACTTCTTCATATCGCAAGCCGGACGTCTTCCACACCGTCGCAGACGATTCATCTGCGCCGACACCTTTCGCGCCATCAACACCGATCACGTACACTTCGTTTGAAAGTGCTTCTTCGAGAATCAACAACCCTTCAGCGGTTCGACCTGATTCACCGATCAATCGTTCTTCGTCGATATACGCGAGAATTTGATCGTCAAAGTACACGCTCGATCGTTTCGGATTGTTCAAATATTCAGTTTCAAAGTTTTCGGAATTGCGTTGAATTGATTCGATTGATTTCCGAACGACACCTTGTTCGGACAGTTCACGTTCTTCAACGTCAGATCGACAATACTTCCCCGGCCAAGTTGGATTCCCGATCCCGTCGAGAATCGGAATGTCGAGAATAAAAACACCGGGATCATCTTTGTACTTCCGCAGCATTCGAGCGACATTCCCACGTAGCGACAAGAAGTTCCCGAGCAACAACCAATACCCGGATATTTGATCCATACCGTCGATCGTGGCGTTCATTACGGATTCAATGCTTTGTGTCGCAGCAATTGATCGAACGGTGTTTTCGTTTTCGATATCATCGAAGATTGTTTTCTTCGGACGTTTGTTTTCAACTTCCCCGTATTCATCAACGTCCATTTGCACCGCACCACGTTTCGACTTTCGAGCTGAAGACGCAGAATATGTCACGCCGGTTGTTGTCGTGAACTTCGACATCGTTTGTGATTCCTTCTTCTTGTTTGTTGTCGCTTGTGAAATTGTATTCGGGTGATACTTCGCCACCTTCGAGAATGCAAATGTGTTGAACATATCCATGTTGAACTGATCGGACGATGAACCGTCTTCAGATACGACGTTGATATAATCGATCACATCTTTCAAATACAACGTCAAATATGTTTCATTGAATTTGACGCGTGTTGTTTTTGCACTTTCACGAAAACCAACAATGATCATTCCGTGATACCGGGGACGACCGAAATTCAAATATGAATGAACTTGTTCGGCGTGCGCTCGATCGATCTTTTTGTGATCATCGGAATCTTCAAACTTCAGTGACGCATAAAACTTCAACCGAATGAAGATCCGGATTTTTTCGTATATCTGATCGACCGAATCAGTCTTCAGCGGTTCAAGAACTTTCGCCACGGTTGCGGCCGCTTCGAGATCACCTTTTTCAGCGGCGACAATGACCGGTTTCAATTTATCCCTATTCATTGCTTTCGAGAATATCGGCTGCTTTTGCTTCGACAACGCCGATCTGAAGTTTATCGTTCTTTGTTGTCAGATCAGTTTCAGTTCGATCGACCCACTTGAAATTGTTCTTCAAGTTGAAGATGATCCCGGTGACTTGTGATTGACGGTGAAGCCCTTCTTCATTGTAGTTTTCAATAATTTGCTTCGCCTTTTTTATAGCGTTGGAAAATTCCTTGCGATCTTCCTTGTTTTCGTAGTCGAGCAAAACGTCGCGACTTGTATCAAGATGAACCGCAAGCCCTGTGACGGTGAACGGACGAATTTGTGTATATGTAAAATTACCTTCGCGGTCAAGAATTGGTTCATCAATGAATTCATCTTCTTCCCCGATTTTCACTTGTCGAAAACGCTGTTCAAAGCATGAATTGAAATATGACTGGATTTCATCTTCGAGATCAGCGGGATCTTCCCATTTATTCGGACGACCAACACGGCGGATCTGCGGAATAGCCATTGCGCGTTCATACTCGATTTTTCTTGACATACCACAATTGTATCACGCCGGAAGGCACTGTGACACGATTTGAAACTTGTTTTGTGAGCAATTGAAGGTGTCACACTTCAAAACGTGTAAAAATAAGGCTATTTTGGCTACTGTCACATTGAAGTGTGACACTTGTGACACTAGTGTGACACCAATACGTTGAGGAACAAGGCTGAAATCTGCTGTCACAACTGTCACTATACTTTTATATAAAGTATATAATATAAAAGTAGACACTTCCCTGAAAGTCTTGAGATGGTGCTGTGACAGTGGGACAGGTGTGACACCCCCGAAAAAACCTTGTATATAACGCTATAATCAAAAACCAGGTGTCACACCTATGTGGGACACCTGGTTTAATGTGGGACACTTGGCGTTTCACGTGGCACATATGCCACATAAGACAACTTTATTCTTCAAAGTCAAGATGTTCCGACGGCTTGTACGGAACAGCCGCGTCTGTTTCGTGAGTAGGAAACCACTTCCGAACTTTTTCCCCGTCACGCCTACGTTGTGAGTATTCCAGTTTCAACACCCCTTTCAAAACCGACTTCGCACGCCATTCAAACGGCCGATCAATCACCGGCGATCTTCGATCTTCCGGAATGTTTCTATATATATAGTCATAGACATCGCGAATACTGATCCCGTCTTCCCGATAGTCTGGTTTCATTGACTGATACATAGCGATCACGTCGTCTTCAATAGAATCGGCCATTCTCGATCCTTCCTGAAGTTCTTTTGCTCGATCTTCCGGATATTCCCATGTCGTTTCTTCCTTCCGCGCGTATGCTTCAGCAAACAATTGATCCCGGTTCGCTTTCAACCATTCTGTGTCAGCCTTGTGTTCTTCCGGCATTTTTACGATCAACCACCGGCGATTCCCGGTGTCGTCCTTCAGATATTCAGTATCGTTCGTGGTCATACAGAACACACATTGACGCGGGTGTTCCTTGTCGCTCTTAGCATATGGTGCGCGATACTTGTCATGCGTTCGCGTGATGATTGCTTTCAAAGCCTTGGTTTCCGATCGATTGAGCGTTTCCCCTTCAGAAAATTCCACAAACACCCGGCCATCAAATTGCATGAGGAAATCTTTTGAATCAGCCCGGATCGTTGTTTCAACGTGATACTTCCCGCCGCCGAGAATAGAAAACGCGGTCGTCTTCCCTACCCCTTGCCCACCTTGCACAACAAGAACGTGGTCATACTTTGTCCCCGGCCATATCAGACGTTGCACCGCAGCTTTCAGCCAGTTCGCGCCGACCTTCTGGTGATATTCATCATCTTCGACACCGAATGTTTTCGAAATCCACGAATCAAGCCGTGGTTCTTGATCCCATTCAAGCCCGGTCAACCATTCGACCGCTGAATTAAATTCACAATCCTTCGCCCGACGGTTCACCGCGTCTTCAACAACCGATCGGGAAATACTGTTAATTTCAATTTCACGTTGCAACCACATCTGCGCGGTGACAATATCTTCCGCTTCCATTTCTTCACCTTTGAACAAAATTTCCTTCCGGAAGGTGTCATATTTGAATGCGTACTTCCAGTCGGAATGTGATTCAAGCGCGAACACGGCATTGGTCACATCTTTATATGCGCCGGCTTTGTTTCCACGAAGCCGCATTTTGATCGCTTCAACGTCGGAAACTTGAAGCGGCGATTCGATCAACTTTTTCGTTTCTTCGACGTTCACCCGGTTGGATTTTTCCTTTGTAGCGATCGATTCAAACGTGCGCTTCAGTTCAGCGTGATCAAGTGGCGGTGAGTATGTCGCGTTGATTTTTTCAACCACTGGCCACACTTGCGAGATCCACAATCCTTCCGGGACGGTTGCCAACATCGAGCCGATCACCTTTGTGATTGAATCGTTGCGCCCGCCGGACGTGACCCCGACATTATCATTCAGTGAGAATGAACCGATCGAGCCGGACTTCTTTGAAGTCTTGCCGCCGTTGAACATTTTGATCGGGAACGGATTGTATACGTCCTGATTTTCTTTTCGTGCCGTGTACGTGCTTGAAGGCGGTGCGACGACATACCCGCCATCGTTTCGAATATCGACCCCGGGAAGATTATCCCACCCGCGAGCGACGTTCTTGATTCCGTCTTGATAGTCATAATATAAATGTGAACCGCCGGACGGTGTATCGACCGTGTGTGTTGCCGGGAAAATCTCCGGTGACATATGCGGCGTGTCTTTCACGTCGATATCAACCACGGTGATATTTGAGATTTTCCCGGTCACGATTCCGATATTTGCATTCGGCCATTTCTTGAACCACGCTTCAATTTCTTCTGGTTCGGCGATCCTGTTTTCAAATTCACGCCACTTGATAAGCGGTACTTTGTCGCTACCGACGGGTATCACCGAAAAACCTTTCGTCATTGCATATTCTAGTGCCTTGTTTTTTACCGCCACACCAACGGTCGATGATTGCTCTTTCATACTCGCAATTGTAGCACACGCTTGTTCACCGGATTGTACACACTCTGTGAACAAATCGTTCGCGCGGTATGTGTTACAATATCCACATGAAAGAATATGAACGCGACAAACGCGATGAGTTGATTTGGGCAATCATCGAACAGGGATACTCACAACAATCAATTGCTCGAATGTTTAATTTATCAAAAGCCCGGGTGTCAGTAATAGCAAACGATCGGCCGGGTGATTGGAAGTCACCGTGGGTGAAACTAAAAGTGAAATGTGTATGTCAGAAATAATGCAACCGCCGATCGCGGAATTCAAAGCTACCCCGCGGCCGGCGAATTGCGGCCTATGGATCGAGTGTTATTTGCACACGTTCAAAGATCGAGCAATTGCAAAAACTGAAATCGTTGAAGCCGCTATTTCACGAAACTATTCAAGCGATCAGATCAAATACGCAATGAACTATATGAAGAAAGCGGTTGAAAAGAATCACATCGCCGTGTACTGGATATCAAAAGACACGAAAGAAGAATCCCGCGGTGAATACTGGCGTTGGTGCGATATGACGATCGAACAACATGCGAGCCGCGTCGATGATTTCCTGTGGTTTGAATCACTTCCCGGATAATATGTCAGTCAACAAAATTGACATCAGCGTTGTGAACCGACGAACCGAAATGAAACGCGAGATCAAAGCAATCCCGCGGATCGTGAATCGAAAAGGCCAACACTTCGCACATTTAGTCGCCGTAATAAAAAGAAAATATGAATAATTTCAAAGCAAAAAGAAATACCGACGGGGAAGTTCAACCGGAAACAATCGGGATCACAATTTTTGCGATTCTACTGATCGGCGGATTGATTTTCTTTTCAATAAAAAATGCACCCGATCCCGAACCGCAAATCAGCACGTGGAATTCGTCACACTGTTTGAAGACGGTTATCCCGGCCGACGGTGGTGTTCTCGAAGAAACAGCGGCGGGGAATTATTCATATATATTGATTGCTCGATCAGACGGAACGGTTGCCGTTTGGGAAGATCGGCCGTGTGAGTAAGTGCAACGATTCGTCCGGCGGGACGTTATAAACTCGCAATTCAATTGAATTTATCAAATAGAACATATATATGTCAAAACTCTATCGTTGCCCCGGATCCTTAAAACAAGGATCAGCGTGTGCAAATCAAGATCTTCCGGAAGGTGTTGAAAGTTGTACAAAATGTACTGAAGCGAACTATGACGAAGCAGCCCGAACAACGGCAATCGAAGTTGAAGCCGAACGGGTGAAAGATTTGCCAGCCGATCGTGTGAAAAAGTCACAAACGATCAAACTAGAACAATAATTATGATACCACTTAAAACCAACACAATTATCGATCACTCGAATCAACTTCGAACGTCCCTTGGATCAATCGAAACAGCGATCCGGGAATATGTCGAAGCGGTCAAGCACGCGGAAGATCAAGAAGGATTCAACCGTGGCGAATGTACCGCACAAGCCATGCTCGCATTACGTCACGTCGAAGACGCTCGAATGAGAATCGGAAAAGTTATTCAGTACGCAGACGGCGGTGTGTCAGTCTACGATAAAAAATAATCATATGATCATTTCAAAATTTCATTTGTTCGAAATAATGCAATCAGCATTTTCAACCCACCACCCGAAATTCCCTTTCCCGAAGCGTCACGATCTTGTCGATCAGACACCGGAATTTCAAGCCGCGTTTGAAGAATTTTCAGCGCATGTTCAAGAAATCGCCGCGGAAGAATCGATTGAAGGCCGAAAGATTGAAATCAGACACGCAGAAAAAAACACCCTTCGACTTGAACAGCAATTGAAAACCGCCCGCCGCTGGAACCTTGCGACCGCTGTTTTACTTGGTGCGATTGTGTTTCCGTTCATTTCCGGGATCATCATTGCGGTGTCTACAATGTAATAATGGCACTGTACGCACACCAGCAAGAAGTTGTTGCCGAAAAAGACCGCGCCGATCGTGCGCGGTTCGGCAATTGGCGCGGTACAGGATCGGGAAAAACCCGAACGAACGTCGCGATTGCTGAAGGTGTGACCGTGGTTGTGTGTCCAAAGACACAAGCCGATGAAGGGATTTGGAAAAAAGAATGGTTGTTTCAGAATCGAGATCCCGATCAATTACGCGTTTGGTCAAAAGAACAATTCAAAAAACAAATGTCGATCGATCCGTCGAAGATCGCCGGAATGCTAGGCTGCGACACACTGATCATCGATGAAGCCCACACTGTCGCCGGTGTGCAACCGCACACGTATCAAAAGAACTACATTCAATACCCGAAGACGTCGCAGATATTCGTTGCGATCAAACAGTTCATCGACACGTATGAACCAAAACGGATCCACCCGTTGACCGCCACACCCGCACCGCACCCGATGGCCGTGTTTGCGCTTGGTCGGTTACTTGGTAGGAATTGGGATTTTGTGCAATTCCGGCAATGCTTCTATTTTGAAAAGAAGGTGCGCGGCCGCTACCTGTGGTTGGTCAACCGATCAGATTCGAACCGGGAACTGTTACTGAAAACCATTCGGTCGATCGGGTACACCGGGACGTTGCAAGATTGGTTCGATGTACCGGAACAAACATTTCACACTCACGTTGTCGGCACAACGTCGGCACAAGAAAAGAAGGTGCGAGAACTGCGAATGTTATACCCCGACCCGCTAGTGCAAGCCGGGAAGCGTCAAATGCTCGAACAAGGTTTGTTTGAAGGGGAAGCGGTGAAGGAAAACAAAACCGAAGCGATCGAATATTATCTCGATCAATTCAAAAAAGTCGTCGTGTTCGCAAGGTATACCGATCAGATCGAAATGTATCGCGCCCACTTTGAAAAAACCGGCGTGAAAGTGTGCGTGTTGACCGGTGCGACGAAAAACCGGAAGGAACTGATCGAGGAAGCGCAAGCCGCGGAAGAATGCGTGTTCATCGCGCAAGTCGCTATTTCGTCTGGTTGGGAACTTCCCGACTTCCCTTGCATGATATTCGCTTCAATGGATTATTCATTCGTCAATTACGATCAAGCGATCGGCCGGATATTGCGAGCGAATCATCTGAAGAAAAACTTGTATGTCTTTTTGATCGCCGGGGACGGTGACGAAAAAGTTGTGAAAGTGGTTCAAGCGAAAGAACATTTTTCATCGGAACGGGCATTTTTATCAAAATACGGAAAAGAACTTTCAAAATCAAACAAGCTGCGAGCGATCAAAAAAGAAGATCCCGACGGCTGGCCGGATCAAAAATCGATCACTGATACTGTTATTTCAAACACAAAACTATGAAAAAAGAAGAAGCAAAAGTAACCCCGCGTGTGAACAAGTGGTGTCAAAATTGGTTGCCACAATCGACGCCTTTCGACGTGAAGCACACCCGCGGGAAGGATCGATTCGATCTGCGTGAAATATACGATCATCAACTTGACTATATGCTCGCAGCAACGACCGATCACGGCTTCAGTTTCAAGATTGAAGACGCGGGATATTGTCACCCGCCGTGTGACACTGTGATGTATAAAAAAGCGAAATATGCGGGATTTGTGATCGTGTTCCCGGAATTCACATGCTATTTGCGAGCAACCGTGATCGAGCAAATCACCACACCTTCGATCACGGAAAACTACGCAAAAAAGATGTGCGAAAAATATATCCGCAACGATAGGCTTCCAACGTGATATAATGGACGTGTCATTTTGAATATAAAATGGTTGCTCTACGTTGTACGAAAAAACACCCTTGCGGGTGCTTTTTCTTTGTTCACGATATCGTGAAGCGAAGTGATCAGTGTGCAACTATTGTTGCGGTGCTACTGGCGCAGCGGGCGCAGCGGGTGCAGCGGGTGCGGCCGGTGTCGGCGCACTCACTTCTGCGGCCGGTGTAGCGGTCGGCTGTGCTGATTCAAACGGCAAGTCGGTTGCTGCGGCCGGTGCAACGGGTGTTGCAACTACTGGCGCAGCCTGTGGTGCAATGTCTCCACTCACTTCAACACTGGACGCTGTTTGATCAGACGTGTTTGAAGTTTGTTCGACCGTTTTTTTGTCGATCGTTTCTAATTCAAGCACGGTTTTTTGTTCTTCGTTTTCCGGAAGATTTTGACCATAGAACTCGAATTGCTTCGTTGGATTATGGCCTTTTACTTGTGGCGGTAGTGATTTTGCAAACACTATTTTCACCGGATCGTTCAATCGCAAATGGTTGGTTTTATCAAGTACGAAATCAACATATTTGATCCCGACGTTGACGAATTCACCTTCCGGTGTTTCGAGCGTGATAACACGCTGATTCGGGAAGTCGCCCGATCCTTTCTTGAAGAATACGTCACGAATGAACCCTTGGTAAGATTGGCCGACTTCAGTGAATTTTGACCAATTTTCCCACGCTTTGTCGCGCGGCTTTGTGATTGATTCGAGATTGTCGAAGTTTATTTCTGTCATATAGATGATATTTGATTATGCACAAACAAAACATATTTGTGCGGTTGATATTTGATTTTCAATGTACTGATCACTTCGCTTTTGCTATTGTATCACACAAATCAAGTCGTGAAATAAAGTTTTCAACAAGTCACGGATTGTGTCACGGAATCATTGTGCTATTATAAAAATATCACAAGGGATTGTGAGGTAATACAAAAATTATGAATTCATTATTTGATCAACTTGATCGACAACCCGATTCGTATGATATCGGTGTCGATTATACATTCCTAGCCGCGCACGATGTTGAAGTGATCCAACATCAACCGTGGCAATTGGGATTGTTGCACCCGGACTTGATCGGGAAGTTTCTTTGGTATCCAAACGCGGGAACACTTGTCTATGAAGGCGACCGCGGTTTTTTGCGTATCGGTGAAAAAGGTGACTTCCCGGGAAGAAAAGATACAACCGAAACTGTGTATGAACATATAATGGCGAAGATAATCACACAACAAAATGTCTAAACAAAAAACAAACGCGTATCTTGAAGCTGAAATCAAAAAACTTCAAAATGAAATTCAGTATCGGGACGAAAAGATCGGTGATCTTCAATCAGATTTGTCAGCAAGCCTGACGTTCCGACAAGAAGCAATCAATGAAATTGCCCTTGCTCTCGATAACCCGCTTCGATACGAGAGTCGGAAAACTTCATTGCCGGAAGTATTATTCAAGATCGGACAATTGATCGTATACAAGCAAGAATATTTCGAACTGAAAGATCGAATGTTACCTTTACAAAAAAGTGAAGTTCTAAAATCACAAATCAATGAAAACCGAAATTAAGATCCCGGCCGCACCGAACTTCTTGCAAGTTTCCGTCGCCGGTGAAGAAGTGAAAGTTTCAGTGACAAAAATGACTGAAGAAGATTTGAAAGAAGTCGGCCGGAAGTGGACGTTGCAACTTTTATCAAATAGCAAAAGAGTAACACCCGAACGAATATGATTGCACTCGATCTTGAAACAAGCGGAATCAATCCAAAAGAAAATGCCATTCTATCAATCGGCGCGGTTGATATGAGTGACCCGTCAAATACGTACTACGGTGAATGCCGACCGTTCGACGGTGCTGTGATCGAAGATCAAGCCCTTGCGGTGAACGGCTTCAGCCGGGAAGAAATCGCGAGCCGGACAAAAAGTGAATGTGAGCTATACCGGGAATTCATGGATTGGACGCAAACAGTTGTGAAGCATAAGCCAATTATGATCGGCCAAAATGTCAGCTTCGATCGCGATTTTCTACTCGCGGCGGGTGAACGGTGCGGCCGAAGATCTTCATACAACTTCCGCGTTGTCGATCTTCATTCCGTTGGTTGGTTTTATATTCAAGAACGGGGAAGCCGGCCGCCGTTGAATCTTACATTGAACAAGTTGCTTGAAATGACCGGTGCGGGACGTGAACCCGATCCGCACAATGCGTTGACCGGTGCGATGTGCGCCGCTGAAGTTATCAGTCGAATGCTACACGGGAAGTCGATGTTTCCGGAAGTATTCAATAAAGAATAAATATATGAATAATATACCAAGCGTAAAAGAGAGTAGTAAAGCACTTTTTCAAATTGTGCGTGAGGAGTGGCCAGAAGGAGAACCCCTAACCAATAAACAAACCAATACCTTTCACGATGCGTTCATAAAAGCCCTAACCGCCGAACGTGAAGCAGGTGCTAGGGAGGAGAGGGAGAAGTGGGTCAAAGCCGTCGGTGAGAAAATAGATAAGACAACACGAGAGCTAATGCTGTCATCATTTCAAGAAGGAGTGGCAAGAACGAGGGAACAGTACGATGAAGCAATTAAAGCCCTAACCCCACCCACTAAATAACACTTATGAACACCGCCGACCGTACCCCCCCCTACCCCACCTTGCACACATCGATATTGACACTTTTGTGTGCAAAAACCGTTGGTCGATAGGGTAGGGAAGTGCAACGAGCCTTGTTTATAGCCATATTCTTATGTGACTGAATTGAACGATTTTGTTCGATATTTCAGCCGGGGAAGTGGTATTTATCAAATAACGTCTATCCGAGATTATGAAACTAGAAGATTTCAGAACAAAACGACCAAAAGATTCGATGATTCAATATTACAGTTTCAAGTGTGATAACGGCGATGAAATTTGTATTGAACCATTGCTCGATCAATCATTCTACGTCGCCCGATATGATAAAAATCAATTGTTGATCGGGGAAAAATTACAAACAACAAAACAATTCGGATTCGGCGTTGCCGAAGAAGCTATTGTACTAGCAAATACCCTACTGTGAACAAATCATTCAAATTACTGAAGCGAAGTGAAGTCGGTGACACGTTCACCGGTCGGTTGTTCCGTTGGATCGGAATTGCGATCTTGATCCCCTTCTTGTTCGTCCCGGCACTTTTTATCGGTGCGGTTCTGGTCGGAATCGCCGCGGTGATTCTCGCAATCGTTGTCGCATTATCAATTGTACTGATCCCCGTTGCGATCCTATTCCGGTTGCTGCGGCTAGTATAATAATTCTATGAACGAAAAAACATATCAAGAAATTGAAGATTGGTTGAACAAAGTTGTGTACTTCGATGAAGGTGTCCGACGGCCGATTCATTTCGATGACCGCCGGAATCGAGTATTCTTTTTTGCTGATCCGCTTGACTTCGACAAAGACGATCAAAAAGTTGCTCGATACTGGATCGATGAATGTGAAGGGTACAACGGAAACTGGAACGAAGACATCATCAAACATTGCGACTGATCAGATTGTGCGTCCTTCACGGCCGGGATCAGTTCTTCCGACAATTAAATTACTTCCAGAAAAAACTAGTGACAACAATCCCACCCTAAACGCCCGGTCGTGACGGGGACGCAATCAACAAGTCACACAATGTGTCATATATTATGTGATACTATAAAAGACATATAAAACTAATTTTTGCAAAAGTTATGAAAACATTTCGAATCATCATCGCCGCACCGTTCATTCTGATCGGCGCACTATTTTACAAGATCGGGGAACTGATCAGCGGGGAACTATACACCCGGAACGAAACAACTGTTCGCGAGAACGTGATCTTTGAACACAATATGTATCAAGCGAAGAACTACGGTCGAAAAAAGGGATCAAATCGCACCCCGGCGAAGAAAAAGCGCAAATGATATGCAATTGATTCTTCCAAAACCATATCTTTCACACTCGCAAGTGGAATTGTGGGTAAAATCCCCGGTTTCATACCGTAAGACGTATTACGGCGGCCAACGGTTCAACGGCAATATGTACACCGATTTCGGGAACGAAATCACACTCGCAATGGAACAGAATGCACCGTGGACGGCCTTCATACCGCGCTTCAGCGTGTTTGAACGCGAATTCACTGTGGATATCGACGGAATACCATTCAAAGGTAGTATCGACCAATTTGAGCCGGCTACAGGCTGTTTTGCGGAACAAAAGTCAGTGATGAAGCGTTGGACTGATAAGAAGATTGCCGATCATAAACAATTTGACCGGTATTCGCTCGCAATTGAGATCATGGACGGATTCGTGCAAGATCTTGCGTATTTCATCGACGTTCGAACCGGGAAGCGTAAGAAGACGGAAAAAGTGTGCGGTTATATCGTTGAAGGTGATGATGAACTGTACTTGACCGGGGAATTCAACGTGATCGAGCGCATTGTCACGGCTTCAGATCGGGAACGCGAGTATCAACAAATCAGCCGCGTCGGACGCGAGATCGCGGAAGACTTTGCGGCATACAAACATTTGTATCAATAAAAGAAAAACCGGCTTGAAGGCCGTTTTTTTTTTTTTTTATACCAAACAATGCGGATCGATCGTCAGCGTTCCGTTATCCGTCCGAAGTCGCGATTCGGTGACACTTGAAGTCCGACAATCAATCCGCACCATTCACTATAGTGCAGTGACAAACCATCCGGTATCGTCTGCGAGAGTGCGCGAATCAAATTCACCCCCGGTCAGACGCCGCAACACGTACCGTCCCGGACGCGTCTTCAGCGGCCAGTCGTCACGTGAAATGGTTGTTGATTGACCCTTTTTCAGATCTTTCAGTTGCGCGATCAAGAACGGATTTTCAAATTTCCGTCCCGGACGTTTTGTTTCAATTGGTGCTTTCATACGGGTAGTATACATCAAAATATATGTTTCGATATAGCGTTGTCAACAAGTCACACATTGTGTCACGATATGTATGTGATATTATAAATGAACTAGAAATAATTTTGAACCATATGAATGAAGAACACGTCACACAAGAACTTGAAGTTGTCGCGCTCGATCTCACTTTCAATCCGGAAGTGTTCGATCCGAACAAAGACACGCTTCGAGCGATCGCAAAAGAAGTAGCACTGATCGAAGCCGACCCGGAAAAAATGGACAAAGACACGCTTGAACTAATAAACGTGACCAAGAACAAACTAGTCAAAGCCCGCACCCGGATTCAAAAGATCGGAAAGGCGCAGCGAGAACCGGCGAATGCGTACGCAAAAGAAGTGTCAGCATATGAAAAAGAATTACTTGCGATTCTCGCACCGGAAGAAGAACGAATGAAGGAACTTGAATCGACCGCGAAAGAACACGCGATGAAAGTTGAGCGACTGAAGACACTTCCGGAATACATTGAAAAGTTGAACGGAATCGGGGACGCGGGATTGTTCGCGCCCGAATCGGCAATCACCGAAGATTTCCTTTTGACACTCGATCCGAATCAGCGCGATCAGTTCTACAATGAGCGACTAGCGGCGAAAAATGAAGCTGATCGAGCGGCGATTGCTGAAGAAAAGCGACAAGCGGAAGAAGAAAAAGCGATTGCACTTCAAAGTTTGATCACCGCCCGCCGGGAAATCATGTTTGAAATTGGCTTTGTTCGAAGTGACAACGGAATCACTTTGTACACGATTGACAACGGACAGATCAACGCCACCGACGAACAAATTTACGCCATGAGTGAATCAGACTTTGCAAAGCAATCTGATCTGTGGCGAAAATCAGTGGAAGCAAAAAAGGCCGCTGATATTAAAGCAACGCAAGAACAAGCAACAAAAGAAGCACAAGAAAAAGCACAAAAAGAAGCGGCCGCTGAAGAATCAAAGCGTCAAGCCGAACAAGAAGCTGAAAAAAAGCGACAAGAAGAAGCAGCGGAAGCAAAACGAAAAGAAGAAGAAGCCCGCCAAACAAACGAAAAATATCAACAATGGTTGAATGATCATCAATACAATCCGGAAACCGATCGGTTGAGCGAAGCTGGTGATCAGATTGAGTTGTTCCGATTCGTTGGTTCATATAAAAAGTAGTTGAATGAAAAGCCGCTCGACGGATCGGGCGGCTTTTTGTGTGTCTGTTCCACACCGTCAAGAAGTGATCACTCCCTTTCGTGTTTTTGCCGGCGGGACATACAACGGACAGCCCCGATCTGCGTTCGCGCACGACGGCTTGCAATAATACTTGCCGTCAATTCTTACGGATTGACCGCGTTTTGTATCGTGCGGCTTCTTACAATTCACACACCGTTCCATGTGCATTTCACAATCCTTTCCGATTGAGCATTGCGATGTACCAAGTATCACGGCAATCTTCGCAACAAAAGTGTTCTTGTTGTTGAATCGAAGTGTCGTCGTAGAATGTTTTCACGACGGCTTGTGACAACGGAATCATCTTTGTGCATTGACCGCACGTTGTGTGCCCGAACAGTTCAAGATCGGACGACGGCAAATCAAGTGACATTTGCATTGCGCGTTCCTTTCTGAATTGCGACAAGATCCATTCGTGATAACGCATTTTTTGCTTCCCTTCTTGCTCGCTTGCTTTCAGCGCGATGTTTCTTCCGCGAATCGAGTTGTTTCTTTGTCAGATTGTATTTGTGTGCCATTGTGGATCACCCCTTTCTATAAAAAACAGTCCATATTTATTATAGACTGTTTTTCGATCAATTATCCCAAGTTGTGCAATTGAATGAAGCGTTCACGTGATATTGATCCCCAATACCCGCCCGAGTAAGTGTTCCCCGGGAATTCCCGATCAAGCCATTGTTTCAAAGCTGATCGTGTCTGTTCACCGAAAAATCCGGTTGCGCCGGCCGGAATTGAAAACCCTTGCGCGATCAAGTATTGCTGAAGCAATGTTGAATTGGAATTGTTTTCGCCGAACTGTGTATCAACGCTCGCAAGTCGAGCGTACGGAAACGGATTTCCCGGATTCGGTGTTGGTGCGGGTGTCGGATTCGGTGTTGGTTGCACCACTTCATTTCCAATCTGAAGTTCAACAAATCGAACTTGAATCAAACCATAATCAACCAATCTTTTCTTCAAGAATCGCCACCCGGCTTCGCTCGAGCGATATGCGGAATCAATGATTGCAAATCCTTCTTCACCGTCTTCCCACGTCGAGAATGAAGCCCGAACGCCGTGAACACTGTGACCGCCGGTGCGATTGAAGTCATACTTCCCGTCGATCTTGCGTACTTCCGGCACTTTGAATCCGAAATACTTCAATGATCGGTTGAAAGAAATTGAAACTTGCATTTCATAGTTCATCGGAAGCGTCTGATCGAGCCGCACCGCGTCTTCATACTTCCACACATATTCAACTTTTCCGGTTGCTTTTATGCTCGAAAACATTTCAGCGTTGTCGATTGCTTTGTTGTTTTCAAGTGCGACAAGTTCTTTGTCTTGATCAGTCATTGACGGTTGCCACGACGGGATCGGGAATCCTTCTTTTGCGAGATACGCAAACGCTTGATTCATTACCGTTCCTGTTTGACCCCGGCCGTATTTCGTTTTGATATACAACGGATCAATGGCCGTCACTTCAAGTGGCGGTTTCAAACCCCGGCGAACCATTGCTGTTCGAAGCATATTGTTCATTGTGAACGTACCGCACCGATATGTTCTTCCCTGTTCAAGACCCTTCCAAATTGGAAGACCGCTTTCAATATCTTCGAAGCGGGGAAGGGAAGTCGCTCGATCTTCCAAAGATTCATCGGTCAACGCCATTTGTTCGCCGCGCTTCATCGCCTGTTCCTGTTCTTCACTGATCGGTTCGATCACGCCTTTATAAAAAGTATCATCAACTATCTTATACCCACTTTCAAATAATTCGTACAATCCGAGATTCACAAACCGTCGTGAAAATTTTTTGACCCGTGGGTATGTGTACGTTCGAAAGTGTTTTCCGCCTTCGCCGTGAAGCCAACGCGATAAACTTGTTCCGGCTGATTTTATTGCTTGTATCATATTCTAAATTGTAGCACGTAACGAATCAACTATTGACAAGTGATCTTTATATTTCTGCGATTCGATGAATGAAATATCAGCTTCTCTGATCAATCCCCGGTTGTATAAGCTGATATTGACCCCGCCACGAATGCGATCCTTCCCGGGATATGCCGCAGCGAGCCGCACCGCGCTGTATATCAGATTCTTCTTCAACCACCCGGATTCGAGATCTGTTCCAACTTCGTATAAAAACCCGTCAGCGTTGAATCGCGTCATACGCTTCATTTCGCATTCAACATCATGCACAAGGTACGCGAGAATCATTTCCCGATCATCGTGTGCGATAAAACCGCGCAAGAACCACGGGATCGATCCTTTGTCCGTGACAAGTCCATCCGGGACAACAATCGGAGCGGTCGGTGTGACGTAGAAAAGAAGATCTTGCGGTGCTTCAAGTTGCCAGTATGGTTTCGCTCGATTTGAGTATTCCGGCAAATACCGCATGGTGTATTCCGTTCGGGGAAACCGTTTGAACGAATGGTTCGTTGATTCATTCCAATATCTTTTCACGTCACTTTTTGAAATATTCAAAACGCGCGCGTGCGTGTCGAAACCAAAATGTGTGATCTTCAGTTCGTTGATTCTTTTGAGATATTTTTGCGCGTTCATAGTTATTGATTCACTTTGAATGGTTCGGTGATATAAAAGTCGCGCTTTTCGTACCCAAGCGGCGTTGATCCAATTGACACCCCTTGCAAGTAGCACGTTTGCGCTGATTGATCCGGCGTGTCAGCGGTGTATTCCCAAAAAGAAAGTTCTGATTCATCAAAGTTTCCGTCAGGATCGAGATTCACCATACCCATTTCTTTTGCTTCAGTTGATTGATTCGCCGGCCAATATTGCGTTTTGTATTTTTTGACCGATTCTTTTTGAAAACAAAACAACGTATCTTCCCACCGGATATCCATTGCTTGTCGGTATTCAATAAAAGAATTGAACTTCAGAACTTCACCGGTTTTGTATTCGGTTTTTGCTGATCGCACGGCGTAGTATTCAAACCACTTTTCGTTTGTTGAGAATTGTTCGTATAGATGAGTTGAAGCAAGTATCACCGGTGAAGTAATCACAAAAATAATTACTGCGCCAATCAATGATCCGACGATTTTTTGAGATGAAAAATAATTGTTGATTCGTTTTTTCATTTTATTTTTTAAGCATTCCTGTGAAGATATCGAGCATGATCGAAGCAAACTTGTTCAAGCCGGCCATTCCGGAAACCGCACCAACGGCTGATAGTAGGATCACGGCCAAGAAGTTCTCACCCCACACGAACAGTGCGCCAAGTCCGAACAGTGCGCCCGATCCACACCCAATTATCATCAAAATGAAGAAATCAATCAAGTCAAAATCGAGCGTCTGTTCCCGATGAATTTTCAATTGTGAAGTCGCGTGTACAATCGCAAAGAAAATCACAACAAGTGTTGCGATTATCAATTGACTGAATTCAACACCTTTTTCGATCATGACTTCATTCTATCATTACATGAAGGCCAAGAAGTTGCTGTTCTGAACCGGCGCGCCGCCTACGTCAGCCCATGCACCACGGAATGCGGAAACGTCGTCTTGGTTGTTGTATTCGGTGGTTATCCAGTTGGCAGTAAGCACACCTCTAACTTGCCATTCGTCCATTTCTCCAGTGTAAGGAAGAATTGGAGTTCCATTGTTGTCAAAAGCACCTATAATTGGGTCAACCGAGAAATCAGCCGCAGTGTCAACTGTCCCACCACTACCATCAAGACTTAAAGCTGCTCCATCTTTGTACATCAAAATGTTAGTTGCAGAAAATACGACATCA
>Ga0307933_1000558_pt1 | contig 34323 bp, 25 predicted proteins | sample OrgLakmetageno88_FD_201811 | JGI IMG/M metagenome (GOLD analysis project Ga0307933, IMG submission 201811) | Saline water microbial communities from Organic Lake, Antarctica - #88 | ecosystem: Environmental > Aquatic > Non-marine Saline and Alkaline > Saline | place: Antarctica: Organic Lake... | reverse complement strand
TCAACCCCTCCTATCTTATCAAGGTAATTGGCGCGATATCTTCCAAAATTGGGAAGCGTTAACGTTAAGTTATCCTTCATTTATTGAGTCGGTTATCGCAAAATTTGTCAACGCGTCGACACTAGATGGTTACAATCCATATCGCATCACTAAACAAGGTATTGATTGGGAAATTGAAGAGCCAGATGACCCATGGAGTTACATTGGTTACTGGGGCGACCATCAAATTATTTATTTGCTGAAATTGTTAGAATCTTCTAATAATTTCCACCCTGGAAAATTGGCGTCTTTACTCGAGCAATCAGTTTACAGTTATGCCAATGTGCCGTATCGCATTAAACCCTTGCACAACATTATTGATTCGCCCAAAGACACGGTTTTATTTGATAATGAACTTGCTGAAGACATCGAACGAAATATCGAACGCTTAGGGTCTGATGGCAAATTAGTGCTAGATGCTCAGGGTCAAGTTTATCAAGTGTCCCTAGTTGAGAAGCTATTTATTCCGTTGTTATCAAAATTGAGCAACCTAGTTATTGATGGTGGAATTTGGCTAAATACCCAGCGCCCAGAATGGAATGATGCTAACAATGCCTTGGTTGGACAAGGTTTGTCGATGGTCACATTGTGTTATCTGAATCGTTATTTGACGTTTGTAACACAATTACTCGTCTCAATTGAAGACACCGATAAACAATTTGCCATGACGACAGAAGTCGCCGAGTGGTTAACAGGAACGACACACATTCTGCAAAGTGCAGGTGCGCAGATAGAACAAGGTAAAGTATCAGCAAGGTTACAATTTTCTACCTTACAAAAGCTAGGTACATTGGCTAGCGAATACCGCGCAAAAATGTATCAGCACTCAGGTAATTATACTAAGGAAGTTGTCAGTATAGATGAACTCAAGGCCCTGCTTTTTAGTGCCAAGCCGCTAATAACTCGCAGTATTGAAGCTAATTATAGCGAGTCAGGTTTATACCATGCTTACAATGTGCTTAGTATTAATCCAAAATCCCTAAACGTGAGTCATCTTTACGACATGCTCGAGGGGCAGGTAGCGGCACTAAGTTCGGGAGCATTGAGCTCTCAAAGAGCGGTTGAGGTCATGGACACATTGTATGCAAGCGACATGTATAGAGCGGACCAAAAAACGTTCATGCTTTACCCTGATAGAAAACAGCAAGGTTTTATCAGTAAAAACTGTGTTCCAAAGCACGCTGCAATAAATCACCCACTATTAGCGAAAATGCTCGCACAGGATGATAATCGCCTGATTAAACTCGATGTCCTAGAAAACTATCGTTTTAGTAGTGAATTAACAAACGCCAACGCTATTAAACAAATTTGGCCTCGCATAGCACAGGAATACCCAGACTTAGCAACCGACAGCGCATTAAATATGATCTTAGATATTTATGAATCTGTCTTTAATCACAGCGCCTTTACCGGTCGCTCTGGCGGCATGTTTGGATTTGAAGGATTAGGATGTATTTACTGGCACATGGTATCTAAGCTGCTACTTGCGGTGCAAGAAGTGGCAATACGAAGTGTTTATGAGCAAGGTAAATCAGCAACATCGCAAGCATTAATCGCCCACTATTATAATGTGCGCTTGGGTATCGGATTTAACAAAACACCACAAGAGTATGGCGCTTTCCCAGCAGACCCTTACTCACACACACCAAAACATGCTGGTGCTCAACAACCGGGTATGACGGGTCAAGTCAAAGAAGAGCTATTGACAAGAATGGGCGAGCTAGGCTGTTTTGTGACTAATGGTAAAGTTAGCTTTGACCCTTTCTTGCTAAGAGCACAGGAGTTCACCACGCAAGCAACAACGTTCCGTTATCTAGATATCAATGAGGCATGGAAGACAATCGACCTCGACAGTGACAGTTTGGCTTTTACATGGTGCCAAGTGCCAGTTATCTACTCAATAAGCAATAATGATGATGCACAAATGACTATTTATTCTGACGATGGCGAAAAGCACACAGCGATGGCAAACGAACTGGATCAAGAGTTCAGTCAAATGCTATTTGCTCGTTCAGGAGGGATTGTGCGAATTGATGTATCGATTGGCAGAAGCAGACTTTATAGCGCGAGCTAGTTAGTCAGTATTTTCAGGTCTGTAAAATATTGCTAAATAATATATTATTTCAGCGGATGCATCCTTGTATCCGCATTTTTTCTAGCCTTTGGTCTTACTCTACATTTAGAGACGCGGGACAATTCACTCACATTTATTAATGCCGCTCTTGAGCATAAGACCTGTATTGCCTACAATAGCGAAAATTTTATTAACGATAGACCCCGACCATGACCGACAATACATCTAAACCAGCTTTACCTGATCGCCTTAGCGTAAATCCGCGCAGCCCACATCATGTGGCAGAAATCTTTGAGCATGAAATTGGAATTATGTTCAATGGCAAAGAAAGGGCTGATGTTGAGGAATATTGCATCAGTGAAGGTTGGGTAAAAGTCCCGTCGCACAAAGCATTGGACCGTCGCGGACAACCGCTTACGATGACGGTAAAAGGCAAGGTTGAAGCGTTCTATCGTTAAGACCAATTAATAACAGGTGTTTTAGGTTCTGATGCCACTGTAAATAGTAATAAAACGGCGTAAAGGAATTATTTACTAAACACTTTACCGCCGATCATTTTAAACGCTGGAGTGCCTCTTATTAGGGTTTCTCTGGCAAAAATAATATGGCAATTCGGGCAAGTGCACGGTAGTAAAGTGAAGTCCTTACTGATGCGCTGTTTAAAGCATTTAACCAACGATCCTTTGCCGCCCTTGCGGTATTTAAATAACGGTGCCTTGCATTTATTGCAGTAAACATCCACGCAGGACTCGGGCGCTTTTTTATTAGGCTTTGCCATTTTTTTTAGCCTGTGTTGGTGTACTTCATTTTAAGAGCATAGCTGACTGGGTTATTAATTGCTAACAGGCTCGACAGACAATCGGCGAGCGTCCAAGGCGTCTCTTACTTCCCCTGCTTTTTGTTCAGTAATTGGATACCAATACACCATTAATATTGCAATGGCAGAGCACAAAGCGGGAATGAAGGCATCAAAGATGCGCATTAGGTAAATTGTTTCCGCAGCTTGGGCGCCACCTAATGCAACATCAAAGCCAGTCGCATTCAACAAGAAGCCACCCGCAGCGAGTGCAGCAGCCATTCCAAGCTTTACAACCCACCAGTATATAGAACCAAACATGCCTTCACGTCTTTCATACGTATTGAGTTCATCCATGTCACACACATCTGCAATCATAGAGCCCATTAGGGTGAATAAACCACCAAGACCAAAAGCAATGAAAGGGACTGGTAATAACATTAATAGAGGATAATCAGGAGTGTAGCAGAACCATTTCAATACATAACCCAGCACTGATATACCAATAGCAAAAAAGAAGCCTTTGCGTTTGTCAAAGCGGGTAGAAAATTTGGTTACAATAAAGATGACGCAAAAAGTAGATATAGCAGCTAACGTACCAGACCAACCTGCATACTCTGCTCCCATTGAGGTATCACCGCCAAATATATAGTAGATAATGACGTAGGACTGGAATGATGCAACCATCATAAAACCATTAAATACTAAAAAGGTAGCAGCACACAAAAATAGAAAAGGCCTAAACTTGACAGTCGTCGCGAAGCCTTTAAGGAAGCCTTTTACACCGGGTGTAATAAATTGTTCGCCTGGGATCGGCCCCGCTTGAACATGTTTTATGGGTTCTTTGAGAAAAATAGCGGGTAAAACTCCAACGCATATTGTGAATGCACCAATGATGACGGCTAACCAAGCAGCACCTGCCATCATGTCTTCAAATAAGAGATCATTTTGCATAAACCATAAAAACCATGGTGCAATTAAGTAGGCAATTTGCCCCATAAAATTCTGTGTTGCCATGAGTCTTGTGCGCTCATGGTAGTCAGGTGTTAGTTCATAACCTAAGGCCACCCAAGGCGTTGCAAACATAGTGTAGGCCAAATAGAAAATAAATGAGCCGATGAGAAAAAACCAAAAATAGTATTCTTCGCTTTTGCCTTCAGGGAGTTGCCATAAAAGCGAAAAAATAATACCTGCTGCAATGGCACCGCAAAAAATATACGGTCGACGGCGACCCCATTTACTTTTGGTATGGTCGGATATGTAACCCATCAATGGGTCGGTTATGGCGTCGGTTAAACGCGGTAGTGCACTGACTAAGCCAACTAAAGCGGGGTTCATTCCAAGACCTAAATTTAGGACAATAACCATGCCACCAATAGCAGCAGATAATAGATTATTGATGAGGGCACCAAGGCCATAAATGATTTTTTGAAGGAAGGGGATTTTTTCGCTTGATGCAACTTCTGCGCTCATTAATGGGCTCATGTTAAATAATTGTAAAGTTAATTCTCTAAACTAATGTTGCTAGGTTAATTTAACAAACAATATGCGATAGCTAGGCCTTGTGCTGCGTTAAATAGGACACTATCAAGCATAATTATAATAAAAGCTTAATAAAGGCATTTAAAGTGTAAAAAGAGGGTGTAACAGATTTTGTGTAACTGCTTATCATCTTGACACTCAGTGTCAGCTTACCCCAGTGTCAGCTTACCTCAGTAGCAGTCCGCTTTGTCTTGTTTTGCTGGACTACGCTACTCTCATGTTTACTCTATTTGCATTATGTATCCTTGGTGAACTTATGTGTGGCGTCGTTTGATTGACTGGCGCTTTCAGCTATTTCTAAACCCAATTCGAACAAGAGCCTTTATATGTCCCATTTGTATTCTCCTGAGATTATCCGTCAAGCTAAACAGTTACTCAGTAAAATGACATTAGACGAGAAGCTGGGGCAATTGTCTCAAGTATCAAGTGCCGGAGCCCACATACCCGACGATTTAGCCGATGCAATAAGACACGGCAGGGTTAGTTCTGTTATTAATGAAGTTGATTTAGCAACCAATAATGAACTTCAGCGTTTAGCTGTAAGAGAAACCCGCTTAGGTATTCCTCTGCTAATTGGGCGCGATGTTATTCATGGTTTTAAAACTATATTCCCAATTCCCCTAGGGCAAGCGGCAACGTGGTCACCTGAGATCGTTGAGAAAGGAGCAAGAATAGCAGGGGAAGAATCCGCAACTGTGGGCGTGAATTGGACGTTTGCTCCTATGATTGATATTGCGCGTGATCCTCGCTGGGGACGAATAGCTGAAAGTTTAGGTGAAGACCCATTTCTATGCGCCGCATTATGTGCATCTATGGTTAAGGGTTTTCAAACTGATGATTTGTCGTCGCCAGGCGCTATTGCGTCTTGCGTAAAGCACTTTGCTGGCTATGGTGCTAGCGAAAGTGGTCGAGATTATAATACGACGAATATCCCTGAAAATGAACTTCGCAACGTTTATTTGCCACCGTTTCACCAAGCAGCTAAAGCGGGTGTAGCCTCTTTTATGGCCTCTTTCAGTGATTTAAATGGAGTGCCCGCCACTGGCAATAGATGGCTGTTGAAGCAGGTATTGAGAGACGAGTGGAATTATCAAGGGTTAGTAGTTAGCGATTGGGAGTCAATAAAAGAACTTCAGGTACATGGCTTGTCTGCTAGTGAAAAAGAGTCGGCTTATTTAGCGGCTAAAGCCGGCGTTGATATGGAGATGGCGAGTCATTGTTATATCAACAATATGGCGGACCTAATTGCCGAAAATCAGCTTAACCAAGCCGAAACCGATCAAATGGTGTTAAATGTTTTACATCTAAAATTTGCGCTAGGCTTATTTGAAAACGCATTTACAGACTCTTCAGTATTACCGCAATTAATGAACGCTCAGAATCTGCAAGTAGCCAAAGAAGCAGCGCAAAAAAGCTGTGTATTATTGCAAAATAAAAGGCGTCATGGCGATACCCCTGTTTTGCCTATCAACAGGGGATCAACTAAACGTATCGCGGTGATTGGGCCAATGGCACACGATGGTTATGAACAATTAGGTACTTGGGTATTCGACGGTGAAGAGAAACACAGCGTCACTTGCCTCAGTGGTCTAAAGGCGTTAGCAGGGCAAGAAATTGCAATTGAATTTGAATCTGTACTTTGTACATCAAGGGATAGTAACACTCAGCATTTTGACAAGGCCCTTGAACTGACTAATAATGCTGACATAGCGATTTTATATTTAGGCGAAGAATCGATTTTGTCAGGAGAAGCTCATTGCAGATCAAACATCGACTTACCGGGAGCACAGCTAGAACTCATTGAGCACTTATCGCAATCAAATACGCCAATTGTATTGGTCGTGTTAGCCGGTAGGCCGCTGACTTTGCAACCCATACTCGACAAAGTAGATAGTATTTTATATGCGTGGCATCCGGGCACGATGGGCGGACTGGCTATTGCTGAATTACTCTTTGGTGATGTATCTCCCTCGGGGAAGCTGCCGGTGTCGTTCCCCAGAGTTGTGGGGCAAATTCCGATTTATTATGCGCAAAAAAATTCAGGTCGCCCGCCGACCGAAGAGAGTTTTATTTTTATTGACAATGTCCCTGTTAGGGCTGCACAGACCTCTTTAGGGATGGCGGCAACCCATTTGGATACGCATTTTTCACCCTTGTATCCGTTTGGCTTCGGATTGTCCTACGCTAATTTTGAATATCATCACGTCAATATTAGCCCGCATGAAATTAAACTAGACTCAGCATTTTCAGTCACATTGATGTTAGAAAATAAAAGTGATGTGGATGCTGAAGAAATTGTACAACTCTACATACGAGATTTAGTTGGTTCGGTTACCCGACCGGTGAAGGAATTAAAAGGCTTTAAACGTATATCAGTAAAAGCCAAGTCAAGCGTCAATGTTATGTTTGAAATGCACACCGATGACTTGGCATTCTATGATATTTGCAATCAATTAAATGTCGAAATAGGTCATTTCTTATTGGGTGTTGGAGCAGACAGCTCCGTTGAGCTTAGCGTTCCTTTTACATTGGTAAACTAGCTCATCACCTTGTTTTGGCTTGTGCAGAATCATAAATATTTTGCAGCGACCTCGCGCAATTTCACTTAAAAAATAGAGTTCAGGTGTGCCTGCGCACGCACTGTTATCTGCACCGGTACTGGTCAAGACTGCAGCAAAGGCGATGACCAAAAGTTAAACAAAAAAGCAGTCTGTTTGCAAAATTAAAGGAATGGGTCTAATATCTTGAATCAAGTGAACCGAGGTTTCTCATACAATCTGAGTAGTCTGATAGATGTTCGCTGATAACCTAAAACTGATATAAAACAGTGGGTTAATAAATATAGAAATATTAAATATTTCATTCTAACGGAGATCAACACATTGAAATTCAAAAATAATAAACTAAGCAAGGCAGTGCGCATGGCACTTGTAGTTGGAGTTGCTGTAAATTAGTTGGAGTTGCTGTAAATGCAATTCCTGCAGCATACGCACAAGATGATGAAGAGAAAGTAACGACGGAAAAGATCGTTGTTACTGGTACGCGTATTTCACGTGACGAGTTTGCCTCTGCATCACCCATTCAAGTGCTTAATGTTGACGATGCTAAACAAGCTGGTATTACGAATGTAGGCGATATGCTACAGCGTATTTCCCTGGTTAACGGCACACAAATAGACAACACAATTAACACTAACTCAGGTAATTCAAACGCAACAGAAGCGCCTCCAGCAGGTGGTGTTGGTTCTGTTAACGTTGGTTTACGTGGTTTAGGTGCCGAGAGAACATTAATACTTCTGGACGGCAATCGATTAGGTGCATCAGGTGTCCGTGGTGCGCCATCACAACCTGATTTAAGTTTGATACCACTGGATATGGTTGAGCGAATCGAAGTCTTGTCAGACTCAGCTTCCGCTATTTACGGAGCTGATGCGGTAGCAGGTGTTATCAACGTTATTTTGAAAGACTCATTTGATGGTGCTCAACTTAGCGTGAATATTACTTCACCGTCTGATGCGGGTGGCGAAGTTAAACAATTATCATTTGTAACCGGCGCTGAAGGCGAGCGTTTTAAATTCATCTTTGGTGGTGAGTATTACGAACGTGAACGTATTGCTTTAGGTGACCGTGTTGACTGTATTGAGCGAAGGGAAATTAACGCTTCTACCGGCGAGCAATATAATTATTGTAGAAACGGTTTTCCAGATAATGCAGCGCTGTCAAGTAACGATGCCTCTGGTAATATTTGGAACTTCTATACGCCAGGCCAATCAAATCTGACAAACCCATTAACTGGCCAACCTGTTCCTAATTGGAGTAATCAGGCTAATATTCCTGATGTATGGAGTGCTCAATACCCGTTCTTAGGAACTCAGGTAGGAAATGACCGCTTTGCGCTTAATCCCGATTACAGTGATGTACCTGATCGTTTACGATCTGACCTTGTGTCGCCTGTTACACGCTTCTCACTGATGTCCAGCGGTAGTTATTTCCCTGAATGGGGTGAACAAGACAACATTGCGATAACATTTGCTACCTCTTACTTCCACCGCCACTTGACAAATAAGGCGTCGACCGAGCAGATATACCCTGGTATTCCTGCATTAATTCCTTATGAGAATGCGCAAGGTAATATTGTTTTAAACGCAGACGGGACCCGGGACTTAGTTCCTAATCCGTTAAACCCGTTTGGAACTGATGCGTTACCTATTATCACGATTGATAATCTTAAGCAGGAACGTGATGTTGAACTTGATCACTTCCGCTTTTCTACGGGTATCAATGGCGATTTACCTGGTCAATGGGCTAAAGACAACGGTTGGACATTTGACCTTTTTGCAAGTTATGACAGAGGTGATGGTGCGGCAAGTCAACCAATAATGGATGAAAGAAACTTAATATTCACAATAGAAACACTTCGCCTAGATTCAAATGGCGAATTGGCTTGTGGCGTTCCTATTGTAGCTAACAATACGTGGGGTGGTATTATTAGTGCACAAGACTGTGTTCCTGTTGATTTCTTTAACACGGGTCTCTATGGCAATTCGGGCGACAGCACTGGCTCACTGACTGCAGCAGAGGCAGGATACTTAATCGGCCAGCGCGTTAATAGAACAGTTGTAACCCAGTCTGTCTTATCTGGTTTTACTACCGGTGAGCTATTTTCATTCGACAATGGTGGCACAGCAAGCTTAGTTGTTGGTGTTGAAGCACGTCGCGATACTATCGATTCGCAAGCTGATTTTAATGGTGCTAACGGTCTGATAGTAGCAGAAAGTCCTGGTACTGAGGGTATTACTGCTGGTGCCCGCACAATTAACGAAATCTTTGGTGAATTGAGTTTGCCGATACTTCGTGAAGTTGATGGTGCACATGACTTAACCGTCGATTTAGCAATGCGCTATACCGATGAGTCTAACTTTGGTGGCGAAAATACCGAACGTGTTCGTGTCACTTATGCACCTCTAGACTGGATGTCTTTTAGCGCGGCTTATGGTACCTCGTTCCGTACTCCAAACTTACGAGAGCAGTTCTTAGGCGATCAATTCGATGGCACAGGTGGTGGTTCTGATCCTTGTAACGCAGCTGCATTTACTGATGGCAGTCCAGCAGTATATGATCCGGGCTTAGAAACACGTACCCAACTAACATTGGATAACTGTGCACTAAGTGGCGCTAACCCATTTACTCTTGGTACTCAAGGTTCAACTACTATTCCGGTAAAAATCGGTGGTGCAGTTGATAACTTGCTTCCTGAAACATCAGATCAGACGACGTTCACATTTAAAGCGCAGCCAATTGATAACGACGATATGAGTTTCGATTTTTCAATAACCTATTTTGATATAGAAATCGAAAATACCATCCAATCTGTATCAGCTGGGTTCATTTTAGATCGTTGCTTCTCCGATGTTCCCGGTCTAGCGAGTCCGTTCTGTAGTTTAGTTGGGGCTAGAAACCAAAATCTATCAGAAGCGACTCGATTTGTTGCTGATGTTGATGCGTCGTTCGTAAACATTGGTGCTGAAGTGTCAACAGGTTATGATTTAAATACGCGTTTAGGTTTAAACTACGACAACTATGATATTGTCTGGACAGTGCAAGCGACATTCCAGGACGAAAGAAGCCAAACTATCATTAAAGATGACACTCTTCCTAATGGTGGTAAAGACGATTTTGTTGGCACATTCGGAACGCCTGAAATACGTCTAGTTACTCAGTTGATGTTCAATATGGGCGATTACTCGTTGGTTTATAGCGGACGATTCATAGATGAAACTTCACGCTTTATACGTGACCCAGCAACTTCTGGCAGTGCATGTCTTGCAAGTAACGCAGGTGCGAGTTCGGCCACTATTACCGGTGACCCGGATGTTTACTTAGATTGTGTCGCTGAATCTGCGTTCTATTCTGATTTGTCTCTAACTTGGACTCCAAATGATACCTTCAGTACTACATTTGGTATCAGTAATATTACGGATGAATCGCCAGCAACAGTTTCTAGTGGTCAAGGAAACGATCGTGGTGGACGTATGACAGGTTCTGGTTATGATCAGGTTGGACAGAGCCTATTCTGGTTAGCGAAGTATAAGTTCTAATCAAGTCTTAATGTAATACGGGTTCTTATAACGTTTAAGAGTCACAAAAAACCCCACTTCCTCTTGGATTTGGGGTTTCTATTTGCCACGTATTAAATCTCAATTGACTTATTTTAGTGCGTCGAGAGCCTCAAGGTGAGCACTATAATTGGAACCGCAGCGTTTAATAAAATCGTCTAATTCATACATATTAATAGACTGATTGCCCCTATTTTGTGGCTTTACATTTTCCTTTGAAGGAAACACACCATATCCTGCAAATAATATTTGCCAGGACACAAGGGGAAAGAAACTACCGCTATCATACTTTTTAATTTCTTCTGCTAAATTATTTGGAGAGGAACCAAGCCAGCTTTGCACAATAGCCATAAATGAAGGGGTCATATTTTGGTTTTCTGCGTTATCACGCCAATATTCAGTATCACGCCTAGAATTCATCCGGTAATGCGCTACGATATAGTCGACTACACCATCAAATCCACGGTCAATAATTTGATTATATTTTTGTTGATTTTGATTGGTAAAATTGCCATTTTCAAATTCAGTTATAAAGTGACCAATGCTGTTATACACAAGGTGAAGCGCCATGGCTTCAATCGGTTCGAGAAACCCCTGTGATAATCCGACGGCGAGACAATTTTGACTCCAATTTTTTTCAAGCCTTCCTTGCTTCCACTTTACAGTCCGGACCTCTACATCCGCTTCCAATAAACCTAAATGCTCTCTGAATTCAGTTTCAGCATCGGCTATCGAACAGTATTTGGAACTGAATACATAGCCATTGCCTGTTCTACTGGTTAGCGGAATATCCCACGCCCAACCATGTTTTAATGCCGTACTTTTGGTTTGTGAATTCAAACTATGTGTATCACTGGGTGTCGCAACGACGACTGCTGTGTCGTTAAACAGCATTTTATCGAGTTTTATATACGGTACTTTTAATGTCTTTTCCAACAGAATACCTGCAAAACCAGTACAGTCCACAAAAAAATCTGCTTCTAGTGATTCACCTTCTTTAAAATCAAGACTACGAACTTCACCATTTTCTTTTTGATTAACACGAGTCACATGACGTGATAAATGTTCCACACCACATTGTTGCGCTTTTTTCCTTAAAAACTTACCTAATAGACCTGAATCAAAATGATAGCCATTAGGATGATCAAAGGGAAAATTATGATTCGCTTTAGGACTCTTTTGATTTTGAGAGAGGTAAGATCCAAGGAAAAAACGGTCTGGATGTGCCTCGACATCAAAATTATGCCTTCTTAATTGACAATTTCGATCAAACTTAGGAAAGGTATGGTTATCCATTTTGGATGGAAAAGGATGACAGTACGTTTCAAATCCGGGGATTGATGTCCAGCCTCCAAAGGTAATGCCATTTTTGTATGTTGCATTGCACTCAGGCATCCATTCTGAATCTTGAACACCTATCTCTTGAAAAAAGTTTTGTAAGGAAGGTGTTGAGCCTTCTCCTACACCCACAATACCAACGTCAGGCGATTCAATTAATGTGAGCTGTATCTCTTTATCCTTCCACCTAGCCGCCATCAGATTAGCGGTCATCCACCCCGCAGTACCACCGCCCAGAATGACTATTTTTAGCTTATTTTGATTCATTTTCTACCTTCCAAAACAAGTTATCCTTTATTAATAAATGGCATCTGCTACTTAACATCAATGTAACAACTGCATTGTCGAAATCGTCTTTGGTGGCAAGTCTATAAGTCACGTATTGACGCCGTACTATGCGATTAGACCGTTCAATACAAATACCTTGAACGCGCCTATAAAATTGTAATGTAGCATTTTTTATTTGATGGTTAAGAGCACTATTATTCTGCTTATTTGATATATTAAAGCCCGTTCCCATATCAAATTGTAGCAGGTTTACTATCCCATTCAATCACTTTCTATAAGGTCAGAATGAGGCTTTGATTGCATATAGATAAAGTATCTTTTGCTTCGGAGACAGAAAACTTGCAGTCAATAAATTTCAGATAGCAGACAGTTGAGTCGTATCTTTGACAACCCTTGTCCGCACTATTCACACTCACAAAAAAATCAAGCCTGTTGAATCGCTCATACTTATGCTTTAGTTTAGTCTACTAGTAGTTTTAGATTCACAAAAATATGCATTAGTCAGCGCCGTCGCTTAACTTAACAATAAGTTTGAGGACAGCCATTTACTATTATTAAATACCGACAACAACATCTGTTCTGGGTTGTTGTCGAAATGGAGGAATAACCATGAATATTAAAACATTACTTTTTATCAGTAGCTTGGTACTGGGTATAATACCATCCTCGTCAGTCTTAGCCGATGATAAAGAAGACTATAAAGCATTAATGGACATGGCAACTAGCAATACAATGGTCATGATGCCCATGCGCGATGGGGTGCGTTTGGCTACCGACGTTTATCGACCTAAAAATGCAGTCGGTAAACTGCCTACAATATTATTAAAGACCCCATATAATGAAAATAAACTGCAACGTGGTAGTCTTCGAATGGCAAAGCTTGCCGTCGAAAATGGTTATGCTTTCGTTATTCAAAATGAACGGGGTCGATATTATTCTGAAGGTGAGTGGCAAATACTAGGTCATCCACGTACTGACGGTTATGACACCTTATCTTGGATCGAAGAGCAAGAATGGTCCTCCGGCAAAGTGGGTACCTTTGGTTGCTCATCCTCTGCCGAATGGCAACTGGGTTTAGCTGCTCAAAATCATCCAGCCCACACCGCAATGGTGCCGGCTGCAGCTGGTGCTGGTATTGGAAAAGTCGGTAGGTATACCGAACAGGGTAACTGGTACAAGGGAGGCGTTCATCAGACCTTATTTAGTATTTGGCTTTACAGCGTGCAGCAAAATCTAGCGCCACGATTTCCTGACGGCTTAACGAAAAAGCAGCTGCAACGCCTGCGTAAATCGTATGACTTATCCGCGAAAATGCCTGAGGTTGATTGGAAGGAGCAAACTAAAAAGTTGCCACTCGAATCGTGGTTTGAAAACATAAATGGTAACGATGGCCCCTTTTTAGAAATGGTAAAACGTGAACCCGGAGATCCCGAGTGGTTAGAAGGCGGTTTGTATCATGATACCGAAGATTTTGGTGTTCCTGCTCTCTGGCTCAATAGCTGGTATGACGTTTCACAGGGTCCTAATCTAGATCTGTTTAATCACGTCACAAAAAATGCATCCGATCCCGAAGTACGAGATAACCAGTATATGGTTATTGCGCCAAATCTGCACTGTGGCTTTTGGCGTATTCCAAAATACGACGATTTGATTGTTGGCGAACGAAACATGGGACGAGTCAAGATGGATCCTGACGCACTTATTATTGACTGGTTCGATTTCTGGATGAAAGATTCAAAGAGTGATTTCAAAAAGAATAATACGAAGGTAAAATACTTCACGATGGGCGCAAATGAATGGCAAACTGCCGATAACTGGCCACCCAAGAGTTCTAAGCCTGTGACACTATATTTAAGCAGTGGCGGCGAGGCTAACAGTCTATATGGTGATGGCAAATTACAACTAACAAAAGCATCTAAGTCTGAGCAGGATAATTACCAATATGACCCAATGAATCCAGTGCAAGCATTAGGCGGCAGTGTGTGCTGTAATTCAGGGGCTTCACCTGGCGGCTCCTATGATCAGAGAGCGATAGAAGCTCGACAAGATGTGCTTGTTTATACCAGTGAGCCACTTGATAAGGATATGGAAGTTACCGGGCATATTGATATTACGTTGTATGTATCATCCGATGCTAAAGATACTGACTTTACAGTAAAACTAGTCGACGTTGACCCTGATGGCGTTGCATACAATGTGGACGACACTATTCAGCGTGCACGTTACAGAGAGGGGTATAAAACACCTGTGTTTATGCAAAAAGGCGAAGTCTATGAACTCAACTTCAGCCCTTTATCAACCAGCAATCTGTTTAAAGCCGGACATAGGATCAGACTTGAAGTTTCATCAAGTAAGTTTCCACAATATATGCGTAACTTAAATACGGGAGGTAATAATTATGATGAAACTAAAGCCGTTGTGGCCAATAATTCTATTCATCACGCTAATCAATATCAGTCGCGAATTGTGCTGCCGGTCAAAACCGTAAAATAAGCGATTAACACTCAGCATAAGGTACGTCATTAAGTTCGTCATTTTTGATATTAGGGGGCCCTTAAGATTAGGGCCTCTTACCACTTAGCTTTTGCGCGACTCTTATAGAAACGCCATACAAAGGCTGCGCCGATAGAATAGGTGACTTCTTTTTCAAACAGTGGACTGTCTTTGTTCGCTGCTAGGCTATGAAATTGTGCCGAACCGCCAATAAATACACGAATATCCTCACTAACTCGAAATGAAACGCCTAAACTTAGTTCTGAGCCTAAGTAGCCCGCCTTAGCATCATAGGCCGGGCGAGCCGCAGTGGCGAATTCGGGACGAACTTCATAAAAATAGTCATGTGTTTGTTCGGTGGCAAAAACAGCACCAAATGAAATATTAAATGCAGTATCTTCGTGTTTGAAGCCACGGTGTTGGTAAGATATTTGCGGTTCAAAAATAAAGCCGCGAGCATTAATGTCACTAAAGTCGGTGGAGAAAACAGCTCGAGCTTGCAGTCGAAAATCGAGTCGGCCTTTGCCAATATTAGTACCTATATTCTCGCCCTTTGCATTCTTATCAAAATCATATTTACCCAACATGAAAATCATCTGTGGACCAATTTCACCTAAAAAATCGAGCTCCGGCATGCCTATGCGTGCACTATTATCTTCACTGTCACTTGGCAATGCTGCGTCAAAGGAAAAGTCGATTTCAAATGTTTCATTTTCGATAATGATGGCTCTTGCTCCGCCACCATCTCCAATACGGAACGTTTCCCCTCGATAAACCACAAAGGGGAGCACTAGACCAAAGACTCGTCCTTCACTTGAGGCTGGGTATTTAGGATTATAAAAAGCGCCTCCGCCGGCGCCAAACTCCCATAGCGAAAGTGTTGCGTCAACGTTGTCAAACCCAGTTAGGCTTCGCTCCATTGGAATGTCGGCTTTACCGATACCATCGCCTAATGGAACACGGTTATTTTTTTCTTTGTCTTGAGAGTTGCTAGAAAGAGTCGTGTCTTGAGTATTTTTAGTTTCTTCAGCAGAATAAGCAACAGATGTAAAAATCAGCGTTGAAGTAATTAATCCAAAAAATACTGGCAGTTTAAGTAAAAAAGGGCGGGTATCAAGTAATGTCATTCGGCTTGCTTTCCTAAAGTCTATTTTCTTCAGCGCTGGGTTTATGATGCGCTAATGATCGAGCATTTAAGTTGACAGCGTACAGAGAGTTGATCCCAATTCGCTATATAAAAACGCACTAAAAACCGATATTTACCAAACAGGTTTATCAATGCGCCTAATATTACTACGAGTCTAGACCGTAAAATGTTTATTCACAGGTAAGTCTCTTATTCGTTTACCGCAAGCATGAAATATTGCATTAGTTAAACTTGGTGCAACAGGCGGTGTACCCGGTTCTCCAACACCACCAGGTATCGCGTCTGACTCAACAATATAAGTTGTGATCAGTGGGCTTTGAGACATCCTCAACACTTGATAGTCGATATAGTTCGATTGCTCGACAGCACCCTCTTTAACGGTGATTTCGCCCATCATCGCTAACGACAAGCCAAATATCATTGACCCCTCTTGTTGTGAGCGAACGCGATCAGGGTTAACTACTGTCCCAGCGTCGATACTAGAATGCATTTCGAGAACAGTTACTTTATTGTCTTTTACACGCACTTTTGTTGCCACTGCAACATAGCTTACAAAGCTTCGATGCGCGCTAATGCCCCATGCCTCTCCATTGGCAGTTGGCTTGTCGGCACCAGACTTAGTAACTACGTCATCCAAAACATTTTTCAAACGTTTGGTGTCGATAGGGAAACGCTCCAGTGTCTCTCCGTAGTTAGCATATTCAAAACCTTGGTCCTTTGGGTTAACAAAGCGGTCATTGCCCAATAACTGATGCCACATTTTGTGCGTAGGCACTTTAGCTGCATGAGCTAGTTCGTCGACAAAACTGCCTTGAGCAAATGCATGCTGAATATTACATACAGAACGAACCCAACCAATTCGAATATGAGCAGGCGCTTTATGCGTTTCACAGGACAAGTTCTCAACATTAAATGGCACGTCGCCAAAGCCTAAACTTAACTCGCCATCGGAGGGCTCATCTGTAGCGCCATCAAACGTCCAACTGATACTAGGGAAGGCGGTTCGTTGTATCCATGCATTCACCGCATTATCGGCGGTTAAGCCAGCCTCAAAATATTGTGAGCTAATAGAGTGGTAATAACCTTGGCGAATATCATCTTCTCGACTCCAGATAACCTTTACGGGCTTTCCTGTGTACTTGGTAAGAAGTGCGGCTTCAATTGAAAAATCAGCTTTTGATTTACGTCCAAAGGCACCACCTAGTAACGTTACATTTACAGTTACATTCTCTTTTGCAATACCTAGTGCAGCGGCCACATTTTGTTGCGTGTTCTGAGGCGTTTGTGTACAAGCCCATACTTCACACTTGCCGTCTTTAAATACGGCAGTCGCCGCGGGTGGCTCCATTGGTGCATGCACGAGATAAGGTACGGTATAAGTTGCTGCTATTTTTTTCTGTGATTGTTGCATTGCAGCATAAGCATCGCCGCCTTGCCTAATGGTCTTACCTTTACCGACAATTCGTTGATTTAATTTCGCCAAGTATTCTGCTGAGTCATGGTCTTTATGAGGACTGTCACCCCATTTTATGTTTAGTGCTTTTCGGCCTTGTGATGCCGCCCAAGTATTCGTTGCAATAACAGCAACACCGTTCGCAGGATTAAAAACCACAGGCGTTGGTTGTTCAGGCATCTTATAAACGTCGACTACACCGCCCGTTTTCATGGCCGCGGCTTTGTCGAACGATTCAACTTTTGATCCAACTACAGGATTACGCTCAATACTTGCGTACAACATACCCTCGAGTTTCACGTCTTGTCCAAAGATAGCATTGCCAGTAACCATGTCGGGTAAATCGATGATTTGTATTGGTTTGCCAATATACTTAAAGTCTTTCTTTGATTTATAGATTAACGAATCGGGGGCTGGGGGTTTTATTTTTGAAGCAGGTTCAGCTAGTGCAGCGAAAGATATTTTTTGCTTGGTATTTTTATTAATAACAAAACTGTCATCAGCATAAACGTCAGCTATTGGCACTGCCCATTGTTCTGCGGCAGCTTGTTCTAATATTGTTCTTGCAGTTGCGCCCATTTCACGCATTTTTGCATAAAAGTTTCTTATTGAACGCGATCCATCTGTGTTTTGACTGCCATAAGCTTCATTGGCTAAGCCTTGCACAACGTGCACATCCTTCCAAGCAACGCAAAGTTCATCGGCAACAATTTGAGGAATACTGGTGCGAATACCTTGGCCCATTTCACTGCGGTGACAGACAATATTAACGCGGCCATTAGTTTCAATCGTAACAAATAAATTGAGTGTGTTATCGCCTACATGAGAAGCATTTCCATGTGCCCACGCTGGTAAGCTAACAGATAACATAGATCCCAAAACAAAGCCGCTAGTGGTCATGCCGGTTAACTTCAAAAAATCACGTCGGCTAACAGATTTTGTCTGCTTAATTGATGCGTTATTAGCGGCCTGTTGAAATAATTCAATCATGCTTTTTCTCCTGCATTTTTAGCTAGACTAAAATCGACATTAGTTATCGACACATTTCTTGCAGCATCTTTAATGGCAGCCTTAATACGAGGGTAGGTGCCACAACGACAAATATTGCCTTGCATTGCATTATCAATAGCGGCGTCATCAGGATTAGGGTTACTCTCAAGCAAAGCAACAGCACTCATTATTTGACCTGATTGGCAATAGCCACATTGCGGAACATTATGCTCCAGCCAAGCTTGTTGAATAGGATGGCTGGCATCACTGGATAAGCCCTCTATTGTGGTGATATTTTTACCCGCAATAGTGGACAGTGGCATAACACACGAGCGAATTGGTGTACCGTCCATATGTACCGTACAAGCACCACATTGAGCAATACCACAACCGTACTTGGTTCCTGTCATATCAAGCAAATCACGCAATGCCCAAAGTAACGGCATTTTTGGATCCGCATCAACTTTAATGGGTTTGTCATTTAAGGTAAAACTAATCATCCCTTTGTCCTCTATGTGTCTCAATGTTGGGGGTTTCAACCCGTGCTTTGTTACGTTTGCGTCTTCGATTGATACGTCAATAAATCTTTCTTAGTATCGATGTCCCGCGCTGCCTCTGGCATATCAATACTGATGATACGTGTTGTATTGGCACGCAATATATTTCTTGCCCCTTTATCGTTTTCTAGTAAAGCGAGCTCGGCAAAATATGCTTTGGGGAAAATGGCCGGTGCACCTAGCTTACCATTATAGAAAGCGGCAATAATCTTGTTAGGATTTTTGCGCGATTCTATAACCATAAGATTACACTGCTCTGACCGAATTTCCACCTGATCAGTTAATCCAATAAAAACATGGGTGATTTCCTTCGCTAAATTCTCTATACCAGCTGCTATTGAAGCACCCATTCCTTGTTGCCATTTATGGGCAATGATGGCGGTCACGCTTGGAAATCTGTTAACGCCTATAGCCGGTTCTAAACTAAGCTGCTGTAAAACGTTTTTAACGTTACTCGCATTTGCGCCTAAAACAACGGTAATTGAGTTAAATTTTGCGTGTTTCAGCATCTCTACAGTGCCAACCAGCATCGGCTTCTTATCAACAAAAGCAAGCTGTTTAGTATCGTTGAAGCGTCTGCTCTCGCCAGCCGCAAGCAATATTGCTTCGATGCAGTAATGCTTATCTTCGGTGGTCATACTGCGTCTTTAGCTTTCGTAGAGTATGCTCAATCATATTAGACCCCTAGAGCTTGGATTCGATTAGTTCGAGCGCCTCAACGAGGATGGTTGAAACTGCTGCACGAGCAGCTTTGTCATCCTTTGATTTTATAGTATTAAAAATGTCAGCATGTTTTTGCACATCAGCGCCGGGAACACCTTTTATTTTATTTGTATAGCGAATGCTTACTCGCAATGCGGTGCCTATAAAGTCGGAAAGTTGAGCGAAAAACCGATTGCCACTGGCATTTAATATACTGGTGTGAAATTCGATATCAGCTTCTAAGGGATCGTCTAAGCCATTGTCTGCATCCGCCATTCTGCTGAGAGCAAACTCTATCTGTGCAAGCTGTTCATCAGTTGCATTCTGAGCTGCCAGCGCAGCCGCTTCGGGCTCAATCGCGAAGCGTACCTGTGTAAATTCTTTAAGTAGAGAAAGTGAGGGTTTACTGCTTAAAATCCAAGTTAGCACATCGGTATCAAACATATTCCAGCTGCTTTCAGGTAACACCCTAATGCCTTGTTTTGGGCGAGAAGAAATAAGTCCTTTGGCGGAAAGCATTTTCACCGCTTCTCTTGTAGAGCTTCGACTCACATCATATTCTACACATAAGTCAGCTTCTGATGGCATTCCTTTGCCAACAGGATATTTCCCATTTACTATAGCAATACCTAGATCGTGTGTAAGCTGATGAGTTAGATTGTGCCGTTGCGGTGTTTGCATGTTAAAATTTCCAAATCTACAATAAATCAGTTATATCATACTTAATTTTATTGCTGAATTATCGTATTTGTTTTTAGTTAGTATAATATGATAATAACCTAAAAGGCGAAAACTGATTACCTTAATAATATTTAAGTGTTCAGCGCTTGATTAATATTCTTCAACACCTCGACAAATGGAGGATTGGGTGACCGATTCTATTGACAAAAACGCGACACAGTATTCGAGTCTCATTGGTAAGGTTGTATTTATAACTGGAGGCGCAACTGGCATCGGCGCTGCAATGGTTAAGGCATTTGTCGGGCAAAAAGCTAAAGTTGCTTTTATCGATATCGATGAGCAAGCCTCAGCAGCATTAATTACTGGGATTGTATCTAAAAATCATGGCGCTCAACTTTGGTATCGAAAAGTCGATGTGACCGATCCTGAAACACTACAACTTGCTATTCTAGAAGCATCAAAAGCATTGGGTAACTTGGATGTGCTAGTCAACAATGTGGGCAATGATGCTCGTCAAAACGTTGAAAATATCTCGGCCTATGATTGGCATAAGTGTATGCAGGTTAACTTGGACCCTGCTTTCTTTGCGTCACAAGCGGCTTTCAAAATTATGCGAGAGCATGCCTCTGGTAGCATTATTAATTTCAGTTCCATCAATGCGCTTATTGGCCCACAGCGGATGACGGGTTACGTGACTGCAAAAGCAGGATTAATGGGCATGACGAAGTCACTTTCTCGTGATTTTGGGGTCGACAATATTCGAGTTAACGCTATTTTACCAGGGTGGGTAGCCACCGATCGGCAACTAGCCAGTTGGTTAACCAAAGAAGAAGAGCAAAAATGGACTGAAGCGATGGCGCTTAAAAAACGCATAGAACCTCATGACGTCGCCAATTTAGCGCTATTTCTGGCTTCAGATAATTCTTCCATGATTACGGGACAAGCCATTAATATTGATGGTGGGAGAACTTAATGCAAAGGTCTTCCTATTTTATTGCTGTAGATTGGGGGACGAGTCGCCTTCGAGCTTTTCTTTGTAAAGTCAAAGCCGATGGCAGCCTAAAACTAGTCACCCGCAGCGCAGGCTTAGGAGTGAGTAAGTCAGCCTTGAGTTTTGACGAAACCTTAATGCAATGTATTTCGCCGTGGGAATCTGAATACGGCAAACTACCCGTCTTAATGGCAGGACAAATTGGCTCAAGTATTGGTTGGAAAGAGACACCCTATTTGTCTAGCCCCATTTCTCCCCAAGAACTGGCTAAATCTTGCGTAAATTTTCAGTGCAACGGTTACAATATTAATGTTATTCCGGGCTTGAGTTGTAAACTTGAAAATAACAATTACGACTGCATGCGCGGAGAAGAATTACAAATTTTAGGTTGGCTGCAATTAGCCGTTGAAAACCAAGTCGGTCGACACTTAGTTTGTTTGCCGGGCACGCATACTAAATGGGTGTTGGTTGAAGATGGCAAAATTAAGCTCTTTAAAACAGCGTTAACTGGCGAGTTATTTGACCTTATTGCAAATCACAGTGTGTTAATCCAAGAAAAAGTGACCGTGTTTAATCAGGGAGTGTTTAATCAGAAAGTGTTTAATCAAGAAGCATTTGATTCCGGCGCTGCTTTTACCCTAAATAGTGAAATGGGTAGTTTAATTCATGGGCTATTTAGTGTGCGTTCGAGGCAGTTATTTGGGCAATTGAGTGCCCATGAAGCAACCTCTTATCTTTCAGGTTTGCTCATAGGGAGCGATGTTCGTGCTTCTATGAATGCCACCGAATGGAGTCTCGCTAAAATGGATAAAGTCAGTATTGTTGGCGCTTCTCACTTAAGTTCTTGTTTTGCTAGCGTGCTAGAGTCACAATCAATTTCAACCGAAATTTGTCAGGTAACAACGACCACTTTATTGGGCTTTAATTCGGTTTTCCAAAGTATAAATGAATTAAATCAAGAAACGGCTTAAGCAGATTTTGTACACTTGAAAAAGAGGATGTAAGCGTGAATAAAACTCAACTGCCGAAAAAAGTGGGCAAGTTACTTTTCAGTATTAACTCACAATGTATTTTAGCCGAATGCGCGCTGTGGAATGAGTTTGAGCAAGTCATTTATTGGGTCGATATCATTGGCGCCAAAATTCAACGCTATTGCCCTAGAACTCATGGTGTTGAAACTTTTGATATGCCGTATCGGATTGGCTGTTTTTCTTTTACGCCAATTAAGAATGAAATTATTGCTGCATTCGATGTTGGGATTGCGCGCTATAATCTTGTTACCGAACAACTTGAGTGGTTGGCCCAACCTGAAAAGAATATAAAAACGAATCGCTTTAATGATGGCAGAACTGACCGACAAGGGCGTTTTTGGGCTGGCACTATGAATGAATCTGTTGCGGCCGATGATGACAGCAATTTGAATAACATTGTTTTGGGCAATCTATATTGTATAAACGCGAATAAACAATGTGATGCAAAAGTAGTCAATGTGTCAATTTCTAATGGTTTATGTTGGAGTAAGGACGGCAAAACGCTGTATCACGCCGATTCACCAAAGCGCACGATTAGCGCTTACGATTTTGACACAAGAACGGCACAACTATCCAATAAAAGAGTGTTTGCAACAACGCAAGGACATCGGTTTCCTGATGGCTCAATAGTGGATTCAGAGGATTACCTCTGGAGTGCACATTGGGGAGCTTCACAAGTTGTTCGATACAACCCAAAGGGCAAGATTGATTTAGTGCTCGATATGCCCGTCAGTCAGCCTTCCAGTGTGGCCATAGGGGGGCCACAAATGGATTGGCTGATTGTGACCACAGCCAAGCATTCACTGGCACCCGAACGTTTAATGATAGAACCACAATCGGGTAATATTTTTATCTATCAATTGCATGGAATTGAAGGTGTTGTAGAACCCGTTTGTGTGATCTGAAGCAGCGGTTAAATGTCACGCCGACGATTTTTAATAGTCGATTGATTAAACTGCCTTTAATTCAAAAATAAGCGTGGTTTGCGGGAAGCTAATCGGCAGTTGCATACCCAGTTGGATTAAAGCTTGCCCACTGATTTTCTGACCGTCTATTTTTGCTAAAATAGACGGTGAATACTCTTTCAGATTCGTTGGCCAAATCTTATTAAACTGATAGGTTTTAGAGGCATCTAAACCGTTAAATCTATATTTTTTAGGGACTGTACGTTTAGTTTCAGTAACGCTGTTATAAGCATACAAAGCGTGCGATTTGTCGCTACTCACAATACCAAAATCGACCGAGTTACCATCCGTATCTAAGCGAATGAGTTGTCCTGAATGAATTAGCGCGCGGTGTTTTTTGTGCAGCGCAATTATATCACTAAGTGTCTGCATTTCATGTTCGCTCAATTCTCTAGGGTCCATTTCTAAACCTAAGTGACCAAAGAAAGAAACCCCTGCGCGCATTTCTATGCTCACACGACGCCCCGTAATGTGACAATCTCGGGGTCCAACGTGTGCCCCCATAACTTCTGATGGAAAGAAGTATGAGCAACCACGTTGAATATCGAGACGGTCAATGGCGTCATTTGAATCTGAGGTCCAAACCCGGTCGGTATGACTTAAAACGCCATAATCAACGCGTGCACCGCCGGATGAGCAACTTTCAATTTCCACCTCAGGATGGGCTTCGCGCAAGTCATCGATGAGTTTATATAAGGCATGAGTTTGTTTACTGACGGCTGGTTTTCCGTGAGCATTACCGGCATGATTAATGTCGCGATTCATGTCCCACTTTATATAACGAATACTTGAATATTCGCTTAGGATGTCGTCAATACACTTAAACAGATAATCCACCACCTGTGGGCGTGTTAAATCCAGCACCAGCTGATTTCTAAAACGTAGTTGCTCATTGCCTTCAGTGTGCAATACCCAATCTGGATGCGCGCGGTATAAATCACTGTCGGAGTTAACCATTTCAGGTTCGAACCAAATACCAAACTCCATGCCTAAGCTATTAACATGATCAATGATCGGAGACAGACCATCGGGATAAATAGCATAATCCACGGTCCAGTCACCTAAACCAGCATAGTCACCGCGACGCCCTTTAAACCAGCCGTCGTCTAATACAAAACGTTCAACCCCTAAGCTGGCAACGCGATCGGCTAAGGATTTTAAGGTATCTACATTGTGTTCAAAATAAATACCTTCCCATGTGTTGTAATGCACAGGTCTGGGCTTTGCTCGCTGTTTTGCAGTCAGAATTTGAGTACGTATAAACTGATGGAAGTTGTTCGAAAGCGAGTTAAAACCTGTTTGCGAGTATGCGCAGTAGAGCGTTGGTGAAGTATAAGCCTCACCATGCTGCAATGTCAGTTCGGACGGCATTAACAACTCACCCATTTGAATGTAGGTGCGTTGTTCTGGCAGTAACTCAATACGCGTGCGGTGATTACCGCTCCAACCTAAATGAAAACCATAACATTCACCTTGGTTCTCGTTCGTATATTGCTCATGTAATATAGCACCTGGGAAGTTATCATGTGAGGTTTTGCCTTTGCGATTCTCGCGCAGTACAGATCCCAAAAATAAATCGATGGTATTGCGATGAAATTCATTTGACCAGCGTCCTTCAAAGGACATCAACTTGGTTATATGATCGGGCATAGGAATTGTTGGTGCTGCGCAATAATTAACCCCAATCGGTGTTTTACTGTGGTTAATTAATGTCGTTGATGCGCTTATTACATTGCTGACTTCGTCGAGTTTAATAAAGTGACTGAGTGTTAGTTTGCGTGCCTCATCAAAAGATTCAAATCGCACTTCTTGACTATTAAGCTGCTCAATTTTTTGCAGCTTGGCGCCTATTGACCAAGCGTTGCTGTCGTTGTTTAGCTCAATACCAGGACCGCCCGTGAAACCTTCCCCCATCGATGGTGTCAGTGAAATAGGCGCTTCAACAATTACGGCGCATTTTGCCTCTTGGCGTGTTAACAAGAGCTTGAGCATGTCAAAAGAGGTTTGTTCATTTAAACGTTTGCCAAAATAGGCGATAGCTGGCGTGTTTGATGTGCAATCAATCACCAGACTTGCTTGGCGACTATCTAATTGAACAAAGTCTGATAAAGCAGTCATGTCGAATAATCCTCGTGATACGTATGATGTTAGCGTGTTGATTAATTAAATTGAAACTGAGTCAACGTTAAATATATCATATAAATACGTTTATTTAAAAGTGATGTATTACTACAATCACGATATTTTTGTTATGTGGCGCATCCATATTCAGGTTTTAATTTTTAGCCCTCTATCAGGCAAAACACCCGTCATTTTACCTTCTACAATAACGAGTATGCCATTTACAATAACAAAATCGATCCCTGTGGAGTAGTGATGGATGTGCGCATCGGTGGAATTATCTTGGACCTTATCAGGCTCCCAAATTACGATGTCGGCTTTGTAGTCTTTGGCTAAGAAGCCACGACCACTAAGATCCATCCGTGAAGCGGGTAAGTGCCATAGTTTCCCGGATGCGGGCTGCCCTTTTGCCATTCGACACCTCTACCATCAGAAGCTATTGGTCTTGATCGATTTCTCTTTTCATGAGAACAAAGGTAGGAAACATTTGTGTAGGCAAAGATAATGCCATGCCGATTGCAACGCAGGCTGCAATGATGATGCCATTTACATCCATTTCCTCATCAGCTTTACTTGCAAATTATTTATCCTAATGAAAGATGCTCTATCAGATAGAGCTATTACTTAGGTTTTTCTTGTTCAGGTGCTTCTTGTTCAGGTGCCGTGTCGACGACTTCAGTAACCACTTTTTGTATTACTTTTACGCGTCTACTTTTTACTAGTGCATCTCTTAATACAAATTCAATTTGTGCATTTACGCTACGTAAGTCATCATCAGCCAATCGCTGCATGGCTGCAAGCACTTGAGAATTAATCCGTAAAGGATAGCCTTTTTTGCTACTCAAAATTTCATCCTTACCCGTATCAGATTAGTACAAACTACCAGCATTAACTATTGGTTGTGTATGTTTGTCACTGCATAACACGACCAGCAGATTAGTTACCATCTGCGCTTTACGTTCCTCATCTAAGTCAACTACACCGTCGTTTTTTAAGCGGTTTAGTGCCATTTCAACCATGCCAACGGCACCATCAACAATCTTGGTTCTGGGCGCTATTATTGCAGAGGCTTGTTGGCGCTGTAACATTGCACTTGCAATTTCAGGTGCATAAGCAAGGTGGCTTATTCGCGCTTCTTGAACCGGAATGCCCGCTTTGCCGAGTCGTTCTTGAACTTCATGTTTTAGGCGCTCACCAATTTCAACAGGGTGACTTCTCAGCGCAACTTCAGCTTCAGCATCATCGCTAGGATCATAAGGGAAACTGCTGGCAATAATTCTTAATGCAGACTCGCTTTGGATCGTGACATAGCTTTGATAGTCATCAACTTCAAACACTGCTTCAGCAGTATCTGATACAGACCAAACCACGATAGTGGCAATCTCAATCGGATTACCTTGATTTTCCTTAACTGTGCCGACATAACTGCCAAATAAGGTCATGACTTTACCTTGATTTGGTTGCACCATGAAAAAACCAGCAAACACTAGTATGTTGCTTATTTTTTTGTATGAATTACTCAATAAGCTGATCACTTAAGAAACGGCTACATCCTCTGCAGGTATCATTTTAACTTCAATAATCTGCGCCCGATCAACATTTTCATTGTTAAGCAAAATCAGTTTATTTATTTGTATAATTGATATTAACATTGCATGAATAGGCAATTAAATAACCTTGCTTGTGCAGTGAATCAAGTTCTTGGCTGTTGAGGCTTTTCAAGCGCTCTTCATCAATAGTGTGCAATCCTTTAATATTTTTAGAATTTCCATCTAGCAACTGAACGCTCATATCTAACGGTTTTAACAAGTCCAGCTCCTCTAGTGTTTTACTAAGCTGAGCTGTTTGTATGTCCTTTTGAACATCGGCTTCTAAAAGCTGTACCCGTCTTTTAGTGCCTTCAGTTGGATTATTTTTTTCATCAAATAACGATTCGCCTGTGGTCTTTGAAAAATCACCATTTTGTTCCAAGATACCAACGGTATAGGCATTTTCTTCAACAGGTGCTTTCATTAAGTAGAATGGAAATGTTTGCACGCTCGTGGGACGATAGATAACCTCGAACTTGTCGTTTTTTACATACAAGTTTTCGTTTGGCGCAAAGCTGGTCATAGCCGAAAACGTCCAAAAACCATTGTGCGTATTTTTTGTTGCAAATATAGGAAAACAAGTTGCCGCTTGCCCTAGTTCGGTTGCTCGTAAAGTCATCAAGTGTAGTTTTGCGATATGGTCGATAACCGCGTTATTTTTAATTTTTAAGTCTTTATGCGCTTTGTTATTTAATTCTACTAATGTAAGTTTTTTCATAAATCCATACTAATTATTATCGGTAGGCCTGAATTCTATCGCATTTTTTACAAAAGGGTTATGCTCGATTAATTATGCATCATCTTTGATCTTAAAAGACAGATTCAATATTCATTAATCGTATAAATACGATTAATGTTGATTTGTAAACTCTGCCTAGTTACCATGCAAACAGTAAATAGAGACAGAACTAGCTTAGTTGAAGCACTCAAAAAAGTTGGAAACAGAGTCCAAATTAGAGTCTAAATGCTGTTTAACATGTTTTTTATCGGAAGTTGTTAGATTATGACTAAAAATTATGAATTTACCCATCGTCGTAAAAATTTGCTAAATGGCGAATGGGTTTTGGTATCGCCGCATCGCAATAACCGACCTTGGTTGGGGGCAACTGAAGTGCCAACTGAGTCTCCTAATGGTGACTATGATGCCACTTGCCCATTGTGTCCAGGCAATACTCGAGCTAATAGTGAGACTAACCCAAACTACGATTTTACCCACGTATTTATCAATGACTTTGGTGCATTAACACCGACATTGGCTGACGATGCAATAATTGATGACGATGATTTATTTGAAGCCGAAGCGGCCACAGGTGAGGCAAGAGTGATTTGCTTTTCGCGTGAGCATAATAAAACGCTTCCCGAATTATCTATTAATGAGATTGCTCAAGTGGTGGCGACGTGGAAGTCTCAGTTTATTGATCTCTCAAGTCGCTATTCATGCATCCATATCTTTGAGAACAAAGGTGAGATGATGGGGTGCTCTCAGCCCCATCCACACGGTCAGATATGGGCACATAATCATCGGTCTAGTGAAATTCAAGCCGAAGACGAAAGACAGGCTAATTACTTCGATAAACATCAGCGTGGATTGCTAGAAGTCTATATTGAAAAAGAACGAACTGAAAAGCAACGCATTGTTATTGAAAATAGACATTGGCTGGTGGTTGTACCATATTGGGCAAAATGGCCTTTTGAGACGCTATTGTTGTGTAAAGATGACTTACAAACTATGGCACAACTTAACGATGTTCAAGCACGTTCACTAGCTGAAATTTTACAAAAATTAACCATACGGTATGACAATGTATTCAATTGCAGTTTTCCCTATTCAATGGGATGGCACAATGCACCGCTCGATTTGAGCGATGCAAAACATTGGCGTTTACATGCGCATTTTTATCCACCTCTATTACGCTCATCTTCAGTTAAAAAGCATATGGTGGGTTACGAGATGTTGGCAGAAAGTCAACGTGATTTAACGGCAGAAACGGCGGCGAAAATTCTCCGTGAAGTTCCCTCTGTTCACTATAAAAACTAAGGATCAGAAGAGAGCATGTTAGCGACTATTATGGCAGCAAAAATAAAAGACACACCTTTTCATAACACCTTCGTCGATATCTATGGCGAGGAGCCAACAGCTTTGTCGGATGCACCTGGTAGAGTCAATCTTATTGGTGAGTTTACCGACTATAATGATGGATTTGTATTGCCTTGCGCTTTGCAATATAGCACGCGAATATTATTTAATAAGCGCGATGACTTGTTTGTAAACGTGCACTCGACACAATATGCGGGTGAAAAAGACAGCTTTGATATAAGCGCCGATATTGTTCCTGGTGATTCACAGTGGGGCAACTACATTCGTGCTGTGGCATTCGCTTTTAAACGTGAGGGTCATAACTTGTCAGGTTTCGATCTACTGATCGATAGTGATGTGCCTCAAGGTAGCGGATTATCGTCATCAGCAGCGCTAGAAGTTGCTGTTGGGGGAATGTTTAATCATGCTTGTCAGCTTGGGTTGTCAGAGGCTCAAATTGCTATATTGGGACAGGCTGCAGAAAACGATTTTATAAATTGCCAGTGCGGTGTGATGGATCAAATGATATCAGCATGCGGAGTGGAAGGTCATGCGATGCTTCTTGATTGTGATAGCTTAGAAACAGTTGCGGTTTTAATTCCAGAAGATTTAGCCATTGTTATCGTGAACTCTAATTATCCGCGAAAACTCGTTGACAGTGAATACAATCAGCGTCGAATTGATTGTGAACAAGCGGCCCTAAAAATGGGCGTCAGTTCGTTAAGGCGGGCCGACCTGAGTAAACTTGATTCAAATAAAGGCACCTTGAGTGCAAATGAATACAAACGAGCACATCATGTTATTAGTGAAAATCAACGTGTATTAGATGCTGTTGAGGCGCTCAAAAATAGTGATATAGATACTTTGCGCGATTTAATGACCGCTTCCCATCAATCATTAAAGTATGATTTTGAAGTAACAGTGCCGGCAACTGACGGATTGGTAGAAATTTGTGCTGCAACTTTACAAAATCGAGGTGCTGTTAGAATGACCGGTGGTGGGTTTGGCGGAGCAATAGTTTGTTTGTGCAGGACCGATGACATTGAATCAATTACCCAAGCTGTAGGATCTCAATACGAAAAACGTTTTAATTTACGCGCAAATATATATGTGTGTAGCGCGGGTAAAGGGCTAACGGTTTCAGATATTAAATAAGGAATTATAATGCTAAATTGGGGTGTAATTGGATGCGGTAATATCGCAAATACCTTCGCAGATGGATTGGCTTGTCTAGATTCTGGGAAACTAATTGCTTGTGCTTCTAATTCTATGCAAAGAGCCCATATATGGGCTGAAAATCAAAAGTTTCAACATGATATTCGCAGCGTGTACAACAGTTATGAAGCGCTGGTAAATGACGGTGATGTACAAGCTATTTATGTCGCCAATACCCACAATTTTCACTATCAGTCAATTAAGTTGTGCCTGCAAAATTATAAACACGTTTTGTGTGAAAAACCGATCACGTTAAACGCCTACCAAGCTGCTGAACTGTTCGCACTAGCGCGGAAAAATAAGTGCTTTCTTATGGAAGCAGTATGGACTCGTTTTTTACCTGCTATTCGCAGCCTGCAAAAGATCCTTGCAGATAATGTGATTGGCGATATCTTAAGTGTCAGAGCTGACTTCTGTATCAATCCAAAGCTAGCTGAAAGCCATCGACTTCGTAATAAAAAACTGGCTGGTGGAGCATTACTCGACCTTGGGATTTACCCAATTACATTTTCATCCCTAGTGTTTCGTGGGCCTCCTGAAAAAATCCAAAGTTCAGCGATAATGGACACCACTGGTGTGGATGAACGTTCATTCTATTTATTTGAATATAGTGATGGGCGAATCGCTTCATTATCCTCGGGTTATACTCAAGTAGCACCTTGTGAGGCTATAATTTCTGGCTCTGAGGGCTATATTAGAGTGCCTCAATTCTTCGCTGCACAGGCCTTTTCTGTTCACATACAAGAGCAAGAACCGCAAACTTACAGTTACCCATTTAGTGATAACGAAAACTTCAGTTTTGAAATACAACATATGCAAGATTGCATACAACAAGGGTTGTTGCAAAGTCCAATAATGGCGCATGACGAAAGTTTGCAAATAATGCAGACAATGGACCTCCTGCGCAATCAATGGAGCCTTAAATATGAAGGCTAACAATAAGCAGTTGTAGCGCAAATAATAGAACAGCGAATAACATAATAATAAGGGAAATGTGAGTATTATGAGCAAGTATTTAGACAATACCAAAGGCAAAACTGACAAATGGAAACCGGCTTTACTTGTTGGTTCCTACTTATTACTTGCTGTACTTGTTAGTGGTTGCAATCCAAGCACTGAAGCGGGAGATGTCGCAGCAGTTGTTGATACGAATTCTCAAGCGCTTGAAAGCGAAAAACTGCAGCCTCAGCAGTTATATCCTAAAGTACATCCTGATATGCAACCTGAACTAGCTGTGGCCGGCAAGTATAAGGTTGGCGTTAAGACACTTGATATTACTAACCAAAAGTACATCGATTTACTATCAAATCAAATTAAGCCGAGAACACTTAAAATTGAGCTTTGGTATCCCGCCGACTATAACAAAGGAACGTCGTTAACGTCTTATGAAAATGAAACTAGATTAGCCAAAAAATTTAGTATTCAAGCCAATGCCGTAAGAGATGCGGCGCCGTTAGTTTTTGAATCAACATATCCAGTAGTGGTTATATCACATGGTTATACTGGGTATAGACAAATTATGTTTTACCTTGGGGAGCACTTAGCTAGTCACGGCTACATAGTGGCAGCAATTGATCATACAGATTCAACAAACGAAGATGTTGATATGGTTAATGCGCCGTTCAACGGCTTCCCAAGTACCCTGATTAACCGCAGTCGAGATCAGCAATTTACACTGGATTTTATGACCCAAGAAGAACACTTTCTAAGTGCTGTTGTTAATACCAAAGATGCAGGCCTAATTGGTTATTCAATGGGCGCATTTGGCGCATTGAATACGGTAGGTGGGTGTTATGACTTCTCGCTACAACAAGCGGGTATGTTTACCGGAACGCAGGATGAAAAGATGCTGCCCTTGGTGCAAAAAGTCTTGAATAGCTGTGCTGCAGGTCAATACGAAAATCCAAAAGTGGACGACAAATGGAAAGCGGCAATTATGTTTGCTGCATGGGGCGGTCAAAATAATTTATTTACGCAAAAAAGTCTTGCCAACATTCAAGTGCCTAAATTGTTTGTATCAGGGAATCTGGATGATATTTCTGGTTATGCAGGCATACAGTCGTTATACGAAAAAACGCAAGCTTCTAGTAAGTACTTACTAACTATAATAAATGCGCGCCATAACATTGCACCTCATCCTGCGCCAAAAGAAGCTTGGGGAAGTGAAACGGATTTTGGTCACTATTATGAATCTGCATGGTCAAGTTCAGTTTTAAACGATATCAATAAACATTTTGCTTTAGCGATGATGGATTGTCATGTAAAAAAACAAACTGAAACGTGTGATTATTTGAACCTGTCGCAAAGCTCGGATCAAGTGCAGGTGGATGGTAAATTGCCTGAACCATGGAAGGGTTTCGATACCCGTTTCTCAAGTGGATTGCGTTGGGAACAGAAGTAGATAGCGTTGAAAGATGACGAGTCCGATACTCGTCATTTACTACAGACCGAAATCAGTTAAGTAAACGTTTTACCTCTTTCAATGACCATAGGCTATCACTATGCACAATACTAAGGCTTTATTTCTACGTACTTCTATTTTTTTGGTCGCAGCGATATTTAACAATCAACCAGCACAAGCTGGATTTACGAGCGAAAAAAATACCACCTCTACCTTAGAATATTGGCAAGATCCTAGCGTATTTCGTATTAACAAATTACCGGCTCGCGCATTTTATTATCCAGTAACGAACGAGGAAGATGCTTTTACTCAAGAACCTTGGAAACAGACGAACTACCAATTGTTAAATGGGACTTGGAAATTCAAATGGGTGAATGCAGTTAGCAGAGCCCCCCACGATTTTCAGAATGTTGATTACGATGATAGTAAATGGGACGATTTCGCTGTACCCGCCAATTGGGAAGTGAATGGTTATGGCTCACCGTTTTATCATTCTCACTATTGCTTAAAGCCTAACACTGAGCAAATTGAATTGCCGCTGACTTACAATCCAGTAGGGTCGTATCGTAAAATAATTAATATTGATAAATCGTGGGATGACAAGCAGATCATTCTTCATTTAGGCGCGGTAAAGTCGGCATTTTATTTGTATGTTAACGGTCAAAGTGTCGGCTATTCCGAGGACTCAAAAACCGCTGCTGAATTTGATATTACTGACTTTGTTAAGCCAGGTAAAAATACGATTGCTATGCAGGTATACCGATATTCTACAGGGTCCTATTTTGAATGTCAGGATATGTGGCGTGTTAGTGGCATAGAACGTGACGTCTATTTGTACGCAGCGCCTAAGGTGCGCATTGCTGATTTTCATGCGCAAACTACATTGACAGATAATTACCGCACCGGGGTTCTAAATTTCACTGCGCTGATTGGCAATCATAAAACAGAATCAGCTAAAGGGTACAGCTTAGAGATTGAATTACTCGACCATAAAAATGTAAAAATAGCATCTACATCCATCAATATTAATAGCACTGAAAAAAACAATGATAGCGAAGTTGCAACTCAAATTTTAGTTCAAAATGCGTCGATTTGGAGTGCAGAAAATCCCTATTTATATCAACTTAAAATGGCCCTAATTAACGGCGATGGTGAGCAACAAGAATGGGTTGGTCAACACATTGGATTTCGCAGCAGTGAGCTGAAAGAGGGTCAAATATTGATCAATGGAAAAGCGGTGCTGTTTAAAGGTGTCAACCGACACGAACATGACCCCGTGTCTGCGCATGTGATAAGCCGAGAGTCGATGCGTAAAGATGTAGAACTAATGAAAGCCTTTAATATTAATGCCTTGCGCATGGCTCATTATCCACATGACCCTTATATTTATTATTTGGCGGATAAATATGGATTGTATGTTATGGATGAGGCGAACATTGAGTCGCATGGAATTGGGGCGGCGAATCAAGGCGGTCCTTACGACCCAGAGGTTCATTTAGTTAATAAAGTTGAATGGAAAGATGCCTATATTGATCGCGTTTCTAACATGTATCATCGCACTAAAAATCATCCTTCAGTCGTGATGCGCTCACTGGGTAATGAGTCGGGCGATGGTGTGAATTTGGAATTATCATACGACTGGCTTAAACAGCAAGAGCCGAATTTTCCTGTTATTTCCGAACAAGCTCAACTTCGTCGTCATACCGATGCCTACGGAC